>LNQE01001147.1_pt1 | contig 25638 bp, 15 predicted proteins | sample 603111 | NCBI WGS metagenome assembly LNQE01 (sample SAMN04260313, study PRJNA301899) | hydrocarbon metagenome | isolation source: hydrocarbon-contaminated ditch | place: Germany: Bremen | collected 1998
AACCTGAATTCCTATATCCTCGATTATCTTATTAGGCTAAAGATTGGGGGCGCTCATCTTACCTATTCCATCCTCAAACAACTCCCCGTCCTCCCCCCCTCCACCTACACCGCTTCGCTCACGGACTTCATCGCCCCCCGCGCCATCGAACTCACCTACACCGCCTGGGACCTCGAGCCCTTCGCCCGCGACGTCCTTGCCGAGGTGGGCGTGGCGCAGTGGAACGCCTGGTTCCCGGCAAACCCCGTCGGGCCGGACGGCACACCCCGGCCGTTCGTCTGGGACGAGGAGCGGCGGTTCGACCTCCGGTGCGACCTCGACGCCCTCTACTTCCACCTCTACGAGATCTCGCGGGATGACGTCGACTACATCATGGAGACCTTCCCCATTGTGAAGCGGAAGGACGAGGCGGCATACGGGAGGTACCGCACGAAGGAGGTTATCCTCCGGAAGTACGACGACCTTGCCCGGGAGTTTGTGCGCGTGATGCGGGCCGATCTCCCGGAGAAGGACGGAGAGCCCGACTGGGGAGCGCTCATCGCCGGCGGCGAGAGCGAGCGGGTTGAGTTCAAGGAGTCGATATCCTGGGACCGGGAGCGGAAGCAGCGCAACAAAGCGCTGGAGCACACCATCGCGAGAACCCTTGCGTCCTTCATGAACACCCACGGCGGGGTGCTCTTCGTCGGTGTCGATGACGGCGGGAGGGTCGTCGGGCTCGACGGCGACCTGAAACTCTCCCAGCGGAAGAACGAAGACGGCCTGCGGCTCCGGTTCGATGACCTGGTGAAGCAGTACCTCGGCAACCGGTTCCTTCCCCGGATCATGATCCACTCGCTCGAAGACGGCGGAAAGGTGTTCTGGGCGGTCGAGGTCAGGGCTTCGAACGAGCCGGTATTCGTGAAGAACAACGGCGACGACGAGTTCTGGATCAGGGGGATGTCGTCGTCGCGGAAGCTCTCGATGCGTGAAGCGCTTGAGTATATAGAGAGGCGGAAGTCCGGCGGGGCCGGGGATCCGGACGCGGGTGAGGAGGAATGAGCGGGGGGAGGCCCTCTCATATAGCGCTACAAAGATTCGCCGGTTACCTGAGATCTCCCCTCTCTGGCTGAATACATGCCTCCGCCTGGCAGGCAGCACTAACTGCCATCACCAGTGTTCGGTCCATCGCACCGGACACTATCACTGCAAGGTTCAAAAGAGCTCAGACTTCGTTGTGTGGGATCCGCCCATTCCCTCAGCCTTGAAGATATGCGCTCAAGCGCCTTTGGATGCGGCTTGAACTTATCTGTTGGAACGTATGTACCGTCATCCCTCAGCTCGAGATATCCCTTAAGATCCCGATTCACCAAAACATCCATCTCCTGCTTTACCCTGTTCATCATCGCGGTTTTCTTACTTGCGCTGACCTTATCCGATAGTCTATCTAGTCCCTCTTCCACCATCTGATACGCAGTCTTCCCTTCACTGCCCGGCTGGAAAAGCTGCATTACGATGTCAACTAACCCTCTCCGAACCTCATGGTTTTTGGATTCGGGTAGCAAGTTAATCGCAATATTGGGCAGTCTGGTTAACTCCGTCCCGGAAAATTCCTGAAGAGCCGATTTGAGATTCGTATCGCTCAGGCAGTCCAATCTTCTGACAAGAACAGTATCTCTAACGATTATCTGGCAGTGCCCCCCATCATCAACTTCAGACAACCTGCTGCAAATCGTGTCAGGAGCACTCTGATGCACCTGCAGTCCATACTGGCTCAAACTTCGCGGATCAATCTGTCTGTAGGAATCCAGCTTGTCCCTCTTTGAGTGATCGTTGCAGGTTAACTCGAGGAGCAGCCACCCTGAAGGGCTGCTTGCCACGATATCGGGGCTTTTCTCCTCTCCCGTCCTCCGCACCGATAATATCGGTTCGACACGATAGGCATACCCTGCCTTTCGAAACGGTCCGACAAACCCCGGTTTATTCAACTTGTGAAAGAGAGCAATCGTATTACGCCAGAGGATGATCCTCCTGTCCGCCTCAATCAAAAACTTCCACTCCGTCGAAGAAAATTGAGGTTCTCCCGGCGTTGTCTTCACCCTGGATTGTTGCTATCCTGGGTGCCGCATTGACACACCCTTTACCCGGAACCGTCAGGTACGCAAAGTCAGATCCGACATCCAAGAAGACTCTATCCCATGTATGCAGGTCTACGCCCTTGAACCGCCTGAAATCTGGCTCTGTCTCGGTTTCAATGAGCCAGAGATTCATCCTTCCTTTACCCATCGATACCGCTTTAGAAAATGCTTCAAGGTCGATATTCTGGGTGAAGTTCAGTTCAAAAGCTCCCAGGCTCTCATTCCTCAGAGTTGTCGCCTCAACCAGTGCATCCTCGTACCGATTCGCCATATCGGAGATCGATAACATAACCTCGTCAAGATCAATTGCTTTGTTGACGGTTACCTTTCCGCTGCTATACCACTCTACAGCCAGCGTCACCGAATCTTCCTTTAGTTTCTGCCAACGACTGCTATATATTGCAAAATTTTCTCTCGCTGTTTCCAGTACCTCTGCCAGACCATGTACTTTTTCTGTTGCTCCATACCAGGCCTTCAGGCTGAAGTATCCTGCTTCTTCATCAGATGCCAGCCCATCGGAAAATTTTAGCCCAAGGCCGCGCTGTTGCCACGATTCCTTAGCATCGTAATGAAGAAGATGGTTTCTGGACAACCAGCACCTATCAAGGCCCTGCAAATTCCGGATCCATTTATCGGTGACCGCATCTGCTTCGGTCGCATCGAGTATCGTGTAAAGTATCCAGACCCGCTCACGAGTAGTGTCCAGGAAGAGAGTATTCGGCGATAGGCTACCATGATTGATATACCAGCCGCTGGCATCGAGACTCTTCCAGCTCCCGAGAGGGCAACCAACCTCGTCGATGGAACGATTAGTCTCCAGCAGGTACGCTTTAAGTTGCGTGATGTGTGTCTGGCCGTACTGCTCTAAAAGCGCTTCATTGTCATCAAAACCGGCCTGCAACACCTCTTTTAAACCCTGGAGAGTCTGGATGCGTTTCATATCTGCTAACCTACTGTAAGGAATTTATAGAGAAAAGGGTTTGCTTCTTAAATGCCCCGCGATCATCATCCACACAATCCTTATCATAAACCTTATTGTCTGCAACAGAGATGATCCATTACGTCCTATGACAAATACCAGTTTTGACCCGGTAACAGCCCTCGATACAGTTGCCGGCGCATATCGAACCTTTGTCAGTTCTTTCCAGAAATTCAAGAATCCCGTCATCAAAGAATGGATCGACAGAAAGATCGAGGAAGGAACCCTCCTCTACAAAGGCCCGTACATCGAGCTTGCCCGCCGGTACGCCGATGGAGACTCATTTGCGACCCTCACTGGAGAGCACATCCTCCATCCAGAAACTCCACAGTACTTCACCAGAGATCCGGCTGACCGGTCATCCCCTCCTGTCCGCCTCTACCGGCACCAGAGTGATGCAATACGATCGATACTCTCCGGGAAGAACACCGTCGTCACATCGGGAACCGGCTCCGGGAAATCCTTCTGCTTTGCGATACCGGTCGTCTCCACATGTCTTGAGATGCAGGACCGGGGCCTCCGGGGCATCAAGGCAATCCTCGTCTACCCGATGAACGCGCTCGCAAACTCCCAGTACGATGACCTCGCGGCCCGCCTGGACGGCTCGGGTTTGAAGGTCGCCATCTACACCGGCGATACACCGCACACTTACAACGAAGCGCTCATCACATACCGGGAACGGACCGCGCGGGACGCTCCCTACGATAGCGAGCTCATCTCACGGGAGGAGATCCAGCGAACCCCTCCGGACATCCTGATCACCAACTATGTCATGCTCGAGTACATCCTCACCCGGTTCGAGGACAAGATCCTCTTCCCGCCGGAGAACCTCGGCATCCTCAAGTACCTCGTCCTCGACGAGATCCACACCTACACCGGGAAGAAGGGCGCCGATACCGCATACCTCATTCGGAGGCTGAAGCAGCACACCGGAACCACCGGCACGCTCCGGTGCATCGGGACCAGTGCGACCGTGAGAGAGGGAGAGGGGGAGAGGGCAGGAGAGGCCATCGCAAGGTTTGCCGCAAAACTCTTCGGGGAATCATTTGATAGAACATCGGTCATCGGAGAGACATTCCTCCTTCCGCCCCGCGGCACGGAGAGCAAACTTCCCGACAGGGTTCTCGTCGGCGACGACCTGCTCCGGGTAAAGGAGCCTGGCAGGGACTACCTGAAGGAACTCACCGAACAACTCATCGGCGAGCCGATCGGGATTCAGGATCCCTCAGCCGCCTACCTCGGGGAGACTCTCGGGTCGCAGAAGACCATCCAGTTCATCGAGGATCAACTTGCCGACGAACCAAAGAGCATTCCCGACCTGATCCGCATATATCGCGCGACCGTCAGGCAGGACGCTACATATGAAGAGGCTGCCCGGGAGATCGAGGCTGCGTTCATTGCAGGGATGCTCAGCGAGGTGCCTGTTGGGGATACCCTCCAGAAACGGTTCATCCCCAAGATGCACATGTACTTCTCCCAGGGGAGAGAGATCAAGTGTTGCCTCTCCCGCGACGGCCCCCACCTTCACGATGCCGGCGAGGTCACCTGCCCGGTCTGTGCGGAGAGAGGGCGAACACGGATCACCTTCCCCATGGTCTTCTGCCGGGCTTGCGGCCAGGAGTACTACAGTGTCGAACTCCTGACCGACGGAACGGTCAGACCACGTGATCTGGATGCTCCCGCGCAGGAGGGAGAAGCCCTGTACCTCTATCTGGGAGAGTTTAGCGAGGAAAGGGCATCCCCGCCGGAGTGGTGGTGCACCGATTCCGGAGCGGTCAAAGAGAGGTATCGCACCATAGCCACTCCGCGGACCGGCACTTACTGCCCGGACTGTAACAAACTGACTGTTGATGGAGAAGATGGAGAGATCTGCCTGTGCCCGGAGAAACTCCGCGTCACTCTCATCGAGATGCCGTTCCGGTTCTGTCCGAGTGAAGGCTGCGGCGTATCATATGACCTGAGAACGCGGAGGGAGTTCAACAAACTCTTCTCCTTCGGCACTGTGGGGAGATCTACCGCTACCGACATTTTAGTCTCGAATATGCTCACCACCCTCCCTGAAATGGAGCAGAAAGTCATCGCATTCTCTGACAACCGGCAGGATACAGCCCTACAGGCCGCCCACATGAACAATATCCAGAAGCGGATCCACTTCAGGCGGGGCCTGTATCATGCCCTGGCTCATGCCGAGGACTCCCTCCCTCTCACCGAGGCAGGTGACGCCATCTTTGACACCTTTATGCAATATCGTGCAGACGGTGCTCTCCCTCAATACGAGAAGGATCCCGGTCAGGGCAGAATGCGGAGGGGCTCACAGGCTGAACCAGTGTACAGGAAATACCTCCTGCTGAATACCATCCTCGAAATGGGCTCAACCCGTCAGAAGAACCAGCCGAACCTTGAGGATGTTGGCCTGCTGCGAGTCACCTATGCCGGGCTGGACAGCCTCGCCGAGGATGACAGCCTCTGGGAAGGCGTATCTCAACTCTCGCAGGCAGGTCCTCGCAGGCGGGAGGATTACCTGAAGGGGTTCCTGGACATCATGCGGCATAATCTTGCCATCTCCTCCGATTTCTTCATGCGGCCCTTTGAGTTTGCCGAAAGGATTGAGCGGTTCCTGAACCCGGATCTCATATTCCACAACGAGCTGCTCTCCACGCGGCCAACCGGGTACAGCGACAACGCGCGGAGAGAGACCTATCGGGCCACGGTCTTCCGTCTCACCCACCCGAACGGGTCGCTGGTTCGCTGGACAAAGAAGTCGCTGGGAACAGAGACCACTGAAGAAGCGCAACAGATCGTCGAACATGTAGAAGCAGTGCTTGCAGGCGAAGGCGGGCTGAAGCAGGAGCGTATCGACCGGGTTGGAACCCTCTCCATGATCAACCCCGAGATCATCGAACTTTCGCTCGCTCCTCCCGGAGAGGTGCAGGTCTGCAGGAAATGCGGGCAGGTGACCCACTTCCATGAACTCAACCTCTGCATCAACCCGAACTGCACCGACCTTATCACGCTCGACCTCTCCAACAACTACTTCCGGCAGGAGTATACAAGGTCGTTCCGGGAAGCGGTCCAACTCCATGCAGAGGAGCACAGCGGACAGATCGACGGGGAGACCCGGAAACTGCTTGAGACGCGGTTTCGGGATTCGCAGGATAACCTGAACGTAATCGTATGCACCCCTACGATGGAACTGGGTATCGATATCGGAACCCTTTCGGCTGTCTACCTGAGAAACGTCCCTCCATCGCCCTCCAACTACGCACAGCGTGCCGGGCGTGCTGGACGGAAATCGCAGGCCTCGATGATCATCACGTTCTGCGGTGTCGGCTCACGCCGCGGTCCTCATGACCAGTACTTCTACCGGTATCCAGCAAAGATGATCTCCGGAAAGATCGCCTCCCCCCGATTCCTGATGGACAACCGGATGCTGATCCGTGCACACATCCATGCTCTCATCCTTGAGATCATCACCCTTAAGATCCCGCAGAAGATCGATGGGATCCTCGACTTCGAGAAGGATAACCTCCCCATGTTCACGGAAAGCGCCCCGGATGTGGAGAACGGCCTCAGCAGAACCCGCCTCGGCGAGATGATCGAGGAACACCGGGTGCAGATCCTGAACGCAATCAACGAGGTGCTTGCGGAGGAGAAGCAATCACTCGACTGGCTTGACGACACTTTCATCATACAGACCGTCGATTCGTTCGTCTCCTCGTTTGACGGTGCATTCAACCTCTTCAGGAGTGAGTTTTCAGCCCTCCTCAAAGAACTGGACGAAATTAACATCTTCCTGCAGAGAGGTCGGATCTCCAGTCGGCAGAGGGGCGTCTATAAGCGAAGACGGGACTCAATCGAGAAGAAACTGAACGATATGCGGAACGGCGGCGGGGACTTCACGACCTATCGGTATCTTGGCTCACAGGGTTTCCTCCCCAACTACGGCTTCCCCACACAGGTTACATCCCTTGCAATCAACTACAAGGGGGTCTTCGGGTCGGAAGAGGCGGAATTGAAGCGGGATCGCAACATCGCGCTGGTCGAGTACGCACCCGGCAACAGCGTGTACTTCAGCGGGAACCGGTACTCGGTCAGGACTCCCCGGCTCAGAACCGAGAACAACCAGCCTGCAATGAGCACCGTCCTCATCTGCCCCTACTGTGAGGCGGTCTACCTGGATGAGAAGGAGATCTCCATGACCGGGGGTGCCTGCAGGAACTGTGGCGCGTCCCTGGAGAGTGCGGCAGTCATTCACCACTCAATCGAGATGCCTGATCAGCTGGCAGAGTCCAGGTCAACGATCACCAGCGACGAGGAGGAGCGGCAGCGCCTTGGCTATAAAGTCACCCGCCATTATGCCCCATCGGGCACCAGGCAGTTTTACGTGGCCGGAGACCTCGATGATCCGTTGCTTGCTATCTCCTACGATCACTCCGGAAAAATTGTCAGCATCAACCACGGCCCAATACCATCTGACAAGGATGAACCTCTCTCGGGCTTCACGCTCTGCACGGCATGCAACCGCTGGATCTTCGGGAAGGATGGGGTGAAGGATCATCTGGACTCAAACAATGAGGTGAAGCGATGTTGGAGGAACGGGACTGAGGAGAACATTATCAGGAATATTGTCCTCTATACCAACACCCGGCACGACGTAGTCAAGATCGATGTGCCCGTCCTGCTCGATGGAGAGGGCAACCCGCTCGATGAAGATCTATACGCTTCTTTCTTTACGACGCTGGCCCAGGCAATTATCGAAGGTGTGCAGATCAGCATGAACGTCGATGTCGATGAGGTCCGGTACTTCCTGATGCCAGATCCTGGTAACAAAAAGAAGTCGAGCATTGTTCTCTATGAGACCTCAGAAGGTGGCGCCGGAGTTCTGGAATCGATTGCAGACCAATCCACATTCCATGAAGTAATCAGGCAGGCACTGACCATCCTTCATGAATATGATGAGAAAAAGTGTGACCGTGCATGTTATGAGTGCCTGTGCAACTACTACAACCAGTTCGACCACGACGTTCTTGACCGAAAACTTGTGCTTCCTCTCCTCCGGGATCTCCTTATGACAGGGATTCAGATTGTCCCAGATTCATCCCCCTCAGCTAAAAAAACCCTTGAGGATCTACTTGACACATGTGAGTCCTCATTAGAGCGGAAGGTCCTTGAGAGCATCTACCAAGCGGGTCTTCCCCTGCCGGACGGCGGGCAGAAGATCATAGCAGAGGGAGATGAGCTGGTTGCCCGCCCTGACTTTACCTATCAGAGGAATGGACACTCTGTTGTGATATTCGTTGATGGTCCTGACCATGATAACGAATCACAGAGGAGAGATGATGAGTTGAAGAGAGAGAGGCTCGATTTAATGGGGTATACCGTATTCACAATACACTACCAAGACGACCTTGAAGCGAAAATAAAGGATTTATTGGGACTCCTGTTGTAGAGCTTCAAGCATCGCTTTTTTAAGGAACATAGCCCTCCTGCCCACACGTACGCGCGTATTATAGCAAAAAATTAGGAGGCATAGGTGCGCAGGCGCGCCTCGTGATGACGTGCGCGTTCTTTGATATCGCCCATACCATATGCCCCTATGCACGTGAGGTGCTGGTAAACCGCGCCCCAATTCCCTGCAAAGCCGCTGTAAGGCAACTGATGTCAGCAACATCTGGCCTTCCGTGCGGCCTATCTCTGCATCCCAACTTACACGCATAAAACCCTCATGTGTATAGACGTAGGGGTCACCCTATAGCGTAACGTAGAGCGGATTGGCCTGGATCCTTACTATGGACATTGGGGCCATCCTATGGGCTCTTCTTGGGCAGTAAATTTTCCCACGAATAAGGACGGCCAAAACCTGCAAATTGCCTGTTGTGGTATGTGAACGCTGTGACCAGACCGGCAACCTCGGCAGCGTGATCTGGCTCTTCATCTCCGGCTTGGCGGCCGGGCCGGGGCGCTCTAGGTCGTGGTGCTCGATCACATTGGTTCCTAGGATCTCTTCATGATCCTCACCCTCTATACCTTTCTTGGAAGACGCATACGATGGTAGTGGTGGTGGTGGAGCGGATGGACTCACATGCACCCTCGTATCGTCGCTATGGTGGGGGATCTTGCATGGGCCCGTGTGATTCATCGTCCCAAAAAATACCCTCCTTAAATCGCAAATACAGGGGCGGTAAAAATAGGGGAATACGCTATAAGGGCCCAGATCTTAGTTTTTGCGGTTCTTGGTTCTTCAGGGGGACCTGCCCCGCTCCCGGGCCATTATCCTCGTATTATCTGCAGATGCAGATTTTTTGTTAAGAGATTTTTTGGGATTGGTGTCGGCACCCCTCCCCCTCCGTACGCCAAGGACGGAAGGCCAAAATTGAGGGCCGATCCGCTGCCCTGGGCCACCACCCGCTGTGCGGTCCGGGATCATCCTGCCATGGCGACCGCGCCGCTCCGGGTCGCCCCCTAAACGACGGGAACATGGGCCCCCAACGCCCGAACGGCGGCTTGCCGCTCAGCCAGATCCACAGCAACCGGGGTGGCGGGGTTCACGGCCGTGACTGTCCTCACAGTATGGGTTTTGGTTGCCGGTTGCCGCGGCTCAGGTTGGGTCTGCTGCGAGGACGCGGAGAGAGCGGTAAGCGTTTGCGACTGGACTGCTGATGCAGGTGCCTGTGCGAGGCGGGTGCCGGACGATGACGGATATTTGTTACCCCGAAGCTAGGATGCTAAAGCGGCGTTGATCCCCCATTTTACCCCCATTTGAGATAAGACGACAAGGGGTGGAAGAAGATAGATGGGGTTTAGGTTCGGTTCTGGAAAAGGTCACACCTCGGATCAAAGTGCCCGAATGAGGTGTTTAATTTTGGTAGTGGCACCGGTTCCCCGGTTTTGAGATCGACCCCATCATAGCCAGGGGCACCTGATTCCAGCTCATGATATCTCAGCCACCGCCCTTCCCATTGAAAGACCGTATATCCGACAACCACATCCTTTCTCTGCTTGACCTCGGCCACCATCTCTGGTGTGAGCGGAACTGCCTCCCAGTCATCAGGATCATACAAGCATACCTGAGGGAAGATCACCATGTATCCCATGGGGTAATCCTTCGTCCATGCCAGCATTTGCTCCTGGGCTTGCCGGAGCGCCCAAACAACGTCGCGCAAGGCTATAACATCCGAATCATCCGCATCGTCGCCGAATAGGATAACTAGCTTTTTCTCAAACTGCTCCGGCTTATCAGATCTAATCGGTTCCCAGTAAGGATCATCAATCACCACGTCTACAAGCTCAACAGGGGACCACCGCCCACACTCATGTTCATCAAGCATGTCATCGATGAAATCTTGTTCGCCTTGTTCAAGTTCGTCATAATAAACCATTTCTACGTCTCTCCGGTTGTTTTTTCATCATTGTTCGGCTCAAATGGGTTCTATATATCGCATATAGATGTCGCTTATCATGTGGCATAAAGATATGGGAGGCATTTGATGAAAAACCTGCACATGCAGGTTCTAAATCACTATATGTCAATTTATGTTGGCCCTTTCCATATCACTAAAGATCTGCACATGCAGAAATTTCTTGAAGTCCCTGATCGATGTGAGACATAGAGATAGGGCGGCCGGCCACAAGCCCCGGGAAGCGCCGGTCGGCAAGCGGGCGGATCTAGAATGCCTATCTACAAGAGCATGTTGCCCCCAGACTGCCCTTTTTGCGAACAATGAACACTCGTACTTGCTGAGCGGACTGAAGATGGTGCCCTCTTCCAATGCTAGAGTTGTCAGACCCGCACGGGCATGTCTAGGGAGCAGTGGGAAAATCCACAGGCCCGCCTGATGTCGCTTACAATGGCAACATAGATGGAATCACATAATCACGAATAAAGACTACTTCTAATTCCGAAGTTGACGATACATCAACATTCTTCAGTCCTGTCGTCCACGAATCGACCGCACCGGGTACAGTACCAGCCAATGGGATCAAGTACCTGCGCGCCACCAATCACCGGCCGTATGTATGCCCGGTTCATTGCAGTGCCACATCTGGAGTTAGGGCACCGGAGAGATTGAGCTCGACCCATAATAGTATACTATTTTTGCTGGCGAAGTATATAAACGAGGCCAAGATTACACCCTGATTTGTAAAAGGGCTTTGCACAAAAGGAATAGAGCCCCAGCCGTGATTTGAACACGGGACCTGCTGATTACAAGTCAGCCGCTCTGCCAGCTAAGCCACTGGGGCGTACCTTATACTATACGCACTCCACGGTAAAAAGCGTGGCGATGGCGGGGCAGCATACGTTCCGGTGCTACCCGCTTTCTTCCGCACGCGTACTGCCGGGCCGCTCCCAGACGATCCCGCCGTCATAGAGGATAGCCGTGATCCGGTGGTACGGGATGCAGGTGATCCGGTCGTCTGCCGCGATCTCCATGTAGTCTGCGTCGAGTCGGCGGATCATGCTCCCTGTTGCCGATGAACGGTCGGCAGGTGCCCCGCGGTTCACGTAGACGACCCGGACGCGGTCGAAGTCAAACTGCGGATCGAAAAAGAGCCGCAGCAGCAGCCTGTGGCTTGTCCGCATACTGGCGGCAGGATATCTCCCGTATCAGCCATAAGGCTTACCCCGGCGCCTGCCGAACCGACGCAACCTATATGTACCGGCTCTTTGGGGAGTCCCCCATCCGGAGGCGACGGCAACATTAATAACGATCAGCCGATACCCTCCGCCCACGTGGTTTGCGTATGACCCAGATCGATCCCGTGGATCTCCCCCTGAGAGACGGGCCCTCCATATCGGTCATCATACCGGCGCTCAATGAAGAGGAGACAATAAAATCCTGTCTCGACTCGTTATCGGAGCAAAATATGGGGAGGGATGCATACGAGATCATCGTCGTCGACGGCAATTCCTCGGACAACACCTGCGATATTGCAGCGGCATATGCAGACAAACTGATCCTCCAGAACCGTCCCGGCATCGGCGGGGCACGCAGGGACGGTGCCGATCTCGCCGATGGACACGTGCTGGTCTTTACCGATGCGGATACCCGGTACAATCCCCAGTGGCTCTCTGCAATAGCGCAGAGTATCCTGATGCAGAAGTACGATGCCAGTACCGGTCCGACCATCTTTTCGGAGATGACGCTGCAGGCCATGCTGCTCCAGCTCTGGCGGATGCAGTACCACCTCTTTCACATCTTCAATTACTACCGGATCATCGGCTCCAACATGGCCGTCAGCAGGGATGCCTACGAGCGTGTCAGCGGCCACCGGGCGATCTCGCTCCTTGAGGACTACGATCTCTCGATGCGCCTCTTCCTCAACGGAGGCTTCCGCTTCCACTACGATCCCCGCCAGATCGTCTACACCTCCAGCCGCCGTATGCAGAATCTCCTCACCTATACGCTGATCTTCCTCTACGGCCACTACCACTACCACATCACAAGAGACTACAACCGCCTGCTGCAGTACCCGAAGTTCAGCGAGATGAGGCTTGCATCCATGATGGCCATGCTCGGCGAGGCGGAAGAATGAGTCCGGGCCTGCCCTGCAGGCAGCATAAGCTCATTATGCTGCGGCGACAGATGCATACGTGAATGTCCCAGCTGAACGTTGACGTCGGCGGTCGCCCGGGGATCGATTGTCGGGGATTCTGCGAGTACTGTTACTTCAAACACGCCCGGGACGTACCCGCGTTTGGCTGCAGGTACTGCCTGCCCATGATCAAGGGGTGCGACTACTGCACGCGGAGCGTCAAGGAGCAGTACCGGGGGTTTAAAGATCTCCGCGCCGTGGCCGATGAGACGCTTGCCAGCCTGCAGATCTGCGAATCGGATCTCACCCGGATCACGATCAGCGGCGGCGGCGATCCGAGCTGCTATCCGCAGTTCTGTGATCTCGTCGAGATACTCTCCAGCATGGAGACCCCGCTCCATATCGGGTACACGAGCGGGAAGGGGTTTGACGATCCCGGCATCGCCGGATTTCTCATCGACCACGGGCTCTCCGAGGTCTCGTTCACTGTCTTTGCAACTGATCCGGCGCTCCGGAAACGGTGGATGCACGACCCGACGCCCGAGGCCTCTCTCGGCGCGCTGGGGCGGCTGTGCGAGGAGATCGACGTCTACGCAGCAGCGGTGGTGCTGCCCGGCGTCAACGACGGCGAGACGCTTCTTTCGACCTGCGAATGGCTGGACGAGCGGGGTGCGCGGGGGCTGATCCTGATGCGGTTTGCAAACACCACCGAACAGGGGCTGATCCTCGGCAATGCCCCGATCATTCCGGGGCAGCGTATTCATACGGTCCAGGAGTTCTCTGATATCGTCTCGGACCTGAACGCACGGTTCTCGATGAAGATCAGCGGAACGCCCCTCTCCGACCCGGAGATCGGCTCGCCGTTCGCCATCCTCCACGAGCCCGACCTCCTGCGGAAGCTCCCGCGGGTGCAGCGCAGGGCGACCGTGATCACCGGCAGCATTGCGGCGCCGTTCATCCAGCGGATCCTCCAGATCCGGGGAAGCCAGTCCCGGGTGGTGAGCGCCCGAAAGGAGATTGCCTGCCTCATCACCATCGACGACCTGAAGGAGATCAACCAAGAAAAGCTCGAAGAGGTCGTGATCGTCCCGGGGAGGGCCTTTGTCCATGAGAGCGAGGCAGAGGAGGTACTGAGCGCAGACGGGATCAGGCGCGAGGTGGTGCGGGGGCCCGACATGCTGACGGCGGATGGAGAGACGAGCATGGGCATGACGGCAACGCAGGTCCTTGAGAAGGAGATGGAAGGATTTGCCGCCCTGATCAACCTCATAAACCGCTCGGGGAAGTAAGCGGCTTTTCTGCCCGGATCACTCTCCGGCGGACGGCGAGGTGCGGGCGATCCTGAGCGCATTTGCGATCACGGCAAACGAGAGCCCCATATCCCCGATCGCCACCGCCATCCAGAGGGTGACGAACCCCGGAAATGCAAGGGCGGCAAATGAGGTCTTGACGATGATCGAGAGTGCCACATTCTGCTTCACGACGGCCATCGTCCGCTCGCTCAGTTCGATGAGATGCCTCACCTGCGAGATGCGATCGTCCATGAGAACGATATCCGCCGTCCCGACTGCAGTATCGGAGCCGATCCCCCCCATGGCAATCCCCACGCTGGCACGGGCGAGTGCCGGCGCGTCGTTGACGCCGTCGCCGACCATCGTCACATGCCCGTTCTGCGCCATCAGGCGCTCGACGGCCTGCACCTTCTCCTCGGGCAGCAGCCCGGCATGATACTCGTCGAGCCCGAGCCGCGCAGCGGTCGCCGCGGCAACCCGGCCGTTGTCGCCGGTGAGCATGACCGTCCGCACCCCTCTGGAGCGCAGATACGCGATCGTCGGCTGCGCATCCTCCTTCACCGCATCCATCAGCGCGATCAGTCCGAGTATCCGGTCTTCGCTGCCGACGAGGATCACGGTCTTCCCCTCGTCCTCGAACCGATCGTATGCGGCCTGCCATATATCAGCATCAGGGGCGGCGAAGATGCGCCGGTTCCCGACCAGGTACAGGATCCCGCCAACCCTGCCCCGGAGGCCCATTCCGGGGATGGAGACGAACTCCGATACTTCCTGCCGCTCGATACCCCGGAGTGCGGCATGCCGCAGGATCGCCTCGGCGATGGGGTGCCCCGATCGCGACTCCAGAGCGGCGGCAATACCGAGGATATCCGCCTCATCAAATCCTGCATAGCCGACAACGTCGGTCACCTCAGGCCTGCCTGCAGTCAGGGTGCCGGTCTTGTCAAAGACGACCGCCTTCGCCTCTGCAACCGATTCGAGGTAATCCCGGCCTTTGATGAGCACCCCGCTCCGTGCCGCCGAGGTGATCCCGGAGATCATGGAGACCGGCGTGGAGAGAGCGAGGGCGCAGGGGCAGGCGATGACCAGCAGGATCAGCGCCCGGTAGAACGAGTCGGCAAGCGGAAGGCCGAAGAGCAGGGGCGGCAGCGCCATGATGGCGAATGCGAGAAATATGACTGCTGGCGTGTAATGGCGGGAGAACCGGTCGATGAAGGCCTCCGTCTTCGACCTGCGGCTCTGGGCCTCCTCGACCAGTGCAGCGATCCTTGCGATCATGCTCTCGGTGTCCCGCTTCTCGACCCGCACCTCGAGGTATCCCTCTTCGTTGTGCGTGCCGGCATAGACTTCGTCACCGGGCCTCTTTGTTACGGGCATGCTCTCCCCGGTGATGGGGGCCTGGTTTACCGATGAGATGCCCGATGTGACCCTGCCGTCCAGGGGGATCCTGTCGCCCGGCCTGACAAGGACCGTCTCGCCGACTGAAACGGCATGCACGTGGACGATCTCCTCGACGCCGCCCCGGCGGACCGCAGCGGTATCCGGCGCGAGCTCAAGAAGCGATCCGATCGACCTATGCGCCCGGCGCACGGCGGAATCCTCAAGAAATACCGCCACAAAGTAGAGGAACAGGACAGCCGCTCCCTCTTCGCCGTGGCCGACGAAGAACGCCCCTATTGCTGCAATGCTGATGAGCACGCTCATGTCGAACCGGAGGCGGAGCAGGGAGGCAAACCCGCTCATGAGGATCCTGTGCCCGGACAGGATCGCCGCCGCGAGGATCAGGACCTCCCAAAAGACCGGGTACGGGGTAAGGTACCTGGCGATCAGCCCGGCAGCGAGCAGGGCGCCGGATGAGGCGATGATGGCGATGTCTGCCCGCCGTCCTGAAGGGGCGTCGCGGACAGGGTCCGCCGTCTGGCAGGCGCGGCAGGAGCAGAGGTGGCCGCTGCCCTCAGTCATGGAAAAGCCCCTCCCGGATCAGGTCGACGATGCCGCCGTCGGAGAGGGAGTACCAGGCAACCTTCCCCTCCTTCCTGACCTTCACAAGCCGTGCCTCCCGCAGCAGCCGCAGCTGGTGGGAGACGGCGGACTGGCTCATGCCGAGGAGTGCGGAGAGATCGCAGACGCAGAGCTCGCGCAGGCTCAAGGCATGCAGGAGGCGTATCCGCGTGCCGTCTCCGAGGAGCCTGAACCGCTCCGCAAGCTTCCGGACGGCGGCATCGTCAAGCATGCGGCTTCTTGCATACTCCACAGCATCGGCATGGACCGATCGTACCTCGCACCGATCGTTCATTGTATGAATATATGTTCATATGAATATAAATGCGTGCTGTGAGGACGCACAGGTGAGAAGAATCCGCATCTCCCCCTTTACCCGGAGGAGACCTGAGATCGGAAGGGATGTGGGGGCGGTCGCCTGCACTCCCGGCCCCTCATAATCCTGCTCCCCGGACGAGCACGTGAGTTCGCAGAACGCCGGCGACAAACGTATTGCCCATCTCCTTCATCTGCTCCCAATGGCTGGCAGGGGGCGGCCGATCTCCCTCGCCAGCGCCGGCACCCGGCCATGATCGACCCGGTTCCCGTCGCCGATGACCGGGATGTCGATGTCTCTCTGTTCGTCGAAGATTCCTGCAGAAGTGCTCCCATAGATTGCGACTGCACTGCTCCCGGGCGAGGAGAAGGACCATGCAGGTTCGCTTCATACCCGAACGCTATAGGTGCTCGATCAGCGTTTCGTTCTCAAGCTGTCTCCGCGTGATTTTTCTGAGGTATTTGATGTCCCTGTAATGCTGCCTGATCCTCTCGTAGAGTTCGGTATCAGTCTCTTTCAAGTCCTCAATCGCCAGCACCCTCCCCATGGCCTTGCACCGCGAGATATACGCCATCTCAATCTCTCTCCGCGGGATTCCGTTGCTGGAACGCCTGACGGACTTCCTCACGAGGATCTTCTCCCCATTCAGCAGCTCGCCGATCCTGTTGAGATTGCTCTCTGCGATCTCCTGATAGATCGGATCGATATCGGAGATGACAAACCGCCTCCCGGAGATGCGGGCGGCTATTGCGGTTGTGCCCGCACCCCCGAACGGATCGTACACCCAGTCTCCCGGGCGTGTCGTCAGCTCAATGATCCGCTGCAGCAGTCTGATCGGCAGCTGGCAGGGGTGCGGGTCGCGATCCCTTCTATGCTTGATCCGGTGGATGTCGTGCCAGACATCGGAGAGCAGTTCCTTCCGGTCGTCACCGGACTCCTTTCGCCGGTTCACGCAGGTAGCCCTTAAACAGTATTCCCGCGAGTCGATCTGCCCGACGGTATCATACGCAAGCGTCGGCGCGCCTCCGGGCTTTGTGTAGTAGAGGAGGGCATAATGGGCGGGCAGCAGTTTGCCGGACGGCGTGGACAGCGCGTTCCAGACAATCCAGTTCCGGAACTCCATCCGGAAGTTCAGGAAGTCGGCATGGTATATGGCCCATTTCGGTATGTTCAGCACGACGAGCGCACCGCCGGGGCGGAGAACTTCGCAGATCAGGCCGAGCCACTCGTTGCACCAGGCAATATAATCGGCATCCGCCTGCTGGTCCGTATAGGCATTGTAGTTCTTCGCCAGGTTGTAAGGAGGATCGGCGAAGGCGAGGTCGAAGAGACCGTCCGGATACTTTCGGGCATACTCCCGCATCAGTTCCAGCGAATCCGCATGCAGGACGTCATCCCGGGAAGGGGGGCGCGAAACGCTGCGCCCGGCGGCGCTCCCTCGAGGAACGGGATAGTCCGGGAGCGCCTCCTGCCGGATCACCAGCATCCGTGAGCCGGGATGCCGGGTCAGATCGAAGATCCGCTGCAGGCATACCTGGGGGATTGACGCAGCGTCGCGGATATGCGTGTCGAGTACGCTCCAGACATCGGATACCGCAGAGCCAAGCCTGTTTATGAGATGCTTCTTTCCCCCCCAATCCTTCGTGACCTCCCCGCAGGCAGGGCAGTTTGTATAGGGGATGCGAACGGTCTTTGTGTTCAGCGCAAACGGTGTTGGGGATCGGAGAGATTTTGTCTTCAGGTACATGAGCAGCCCCAGGTGGGCATGCGGCAGGCTCCGGTCCGATTGATCCGCTTTCAGCTCCAGCGCAATCCAGTACTTGAATAGCAGCCGGCATTCCTCATCGGAGTGTGCGTTCAGCCAGACTGCAAGCGCCGGCAGCATCTTCGGGAGGCCGTATACGAAGAGCAGGCCTCCGTCCCTGAGCAGCCGGGATGCATCGGCGAGGAGGGCGCAGGTGGCCGCAATTCGGCCGCAATAAACCTCGTTCTGTGCCGGCACCGAGCAGTCATCCAGTTCGTCCGGGTTGACGTGCGTATTGACCACGACGACATCAAGCGATGCTGGAGGCTTACTCTCTATCTCTGATGAACTGCATTCTTCCCACTGAAGCATGTTCTTATAATCCCCACGCATCTCCATGTCACCCGGCACTGGATAATAACTGTAATTCACTCTTTCTAGAGAGTCAATGAGTGTAATCCTGTAGTTAATAGGTCATTAGTCCGCAGGGCATGAAAGTATTCTGATCGCTGTTGATCGCAATTCTACTGGTTATCATGGAGGCTTTGACCTGGCTTGATAACCAGCGCGCCTGCGGGAGTTTGCATATTCGTAAAAATCGAGGAAACGATGAGAGAGCAATCCTCTGTCTTCTGGGAATGCGGCTCCCGCTGTTCCAAGCAGATGAACCCACACTGCCGGGAGATGTACTTATTGGTCCGATTCAAAGGTTCTCTGTAGAGATCAAGCCTTCGGATGCCGTGCCGTTTACGGTGCAGCGCATGGCGCCTGCCGGGATGAGATCCGGCAGCACTACCGCGACGAGGTGGCACGGTATGGCCTCGCCTACTGCGCACAGCGGACGGCCGAGGACGGCGAGCGGGTCGGCTGCCGACGTGGTCCGGGCTGCAGCGGATGCACAGTGTGCGACAGACCTTCTTACCCGGGGTGAGGGAGACACTTCCTCTCTTTTGAGGTGTGCCGCCGGCCGAGATTCTTTGCTCCCGGAGGTCGCTGCAGAACATCGCCCTGGCTCTACGCGGGGGTTCGTACCTCGGGCGTCTTCACTCGTATGGCTGTACCTGCCCGCCGCTCGCATCGCCGGCTGGCGCCATCCCCTGAAGTGTGACAATGCAGTCGAAGACCTCCGACAGATCTCTCCCATCTACAGGGTTTGCGATGCGAGCTGCCGCCGCAACTCGGCGATCTCGTCGATCAGCACCCAATAGGCCCGGCGCTCTTCGGTGATATCCTCGCAGGTGACATACTGCGTCCCATCCCCGAGCTCCACTGGATTGAAGAGGATTGCCTTCTCCTCGCCGTTCTTGCACCGGACCGAAAACGTCCGGGGACGGGGTGTGCCCCTGCCGGCCCTCTCCCGGTCTGCCTTCCAGGTAGCGATCGCTTCGTGTCTGATTTCAGGGTCGGGGAACGCTCGCCGAAACCACTCCCTGCCGGTGGGGATGTCCTCAAGGGTGTACCCGAACATCTCCGTGAACCGCCGGTTGACGAACGAGTAGGTACCGTCGCCCTCAATGATCACGGCGGGGAACGGCGAGGAGTCGACAACGTCCCGGAACCGGGACTCGCTCCGGCGGAGGCGATCTTCGGTCTGGCGGCGGGCGAGGGCGACCCCTGCCTGATTGGCGAAAGCTTCAACAGCGCCCCGGTTCGTAATCTCGCCCTCCCGGGTGAGCTGGATCAGGATATGCCCGAGGATCCCTTTACGGCAGGAAAAGCCCATAATATACCCTTTGCCAAGCCCGAGCAGTGTTTCGGCCAGTATGCAGCGATCTTCTGGTACCTGGTGAAAGAGAGAGCGATGGAGCGAAGGGCTCTCGACGACTCTTTTCGCCGAGAGATCGATCCCGGATGCAGGCATCTGATCCACAGGGCATGGCAGGCCAAGGAGATTTGCTCCGAGAGCATCCCATAGACGCTCGATCTGCTCCCGGTCTCCCGAGACAGCACGGAGCACGGTCTCCCGTCGTGCCAGATCGAACGAGTAGACGCTTGCAATACTCTCCGGGGCAAGTTCGTGCAGGCGATCTCCGATATACCGGTGGATGTCAGCCGAGTCGCCCATCTTGATGAAATCCATCGCCGTCCGCGAGAGGAACTGCAGGTTCCTGACCTGCTCCTGCTCGCGGATCAGACTCTGCAGGAGACTGTCATCAGCATTCTTTCTGTCGATCGCAATCGCTGCCTGTCGTATGAACGCCTCTATGAGATCCCGGTTCGGAAGTATGGTACCGCTCTGGACGCTGATCCCGACATCGCCGACAATTCTTCCTTTCGAGATGAGTCCCATCAGGTAGGTATCGATGCCCCCTGCAGACTCCTCAATCTGCTGGCATGCCTCCTTGGGAAACTGCATATGCAGGAGCCTGAAGAGGTTGTCCGCCAGGACAAGTCTCTGGTGCCGGATGAGCTCTGCCGTATCGGCCTTCTCTATCGGAAACGACATCCCCGCTAGCCGCATTCCCAAGAGATTTTCAGTTATTTCCAGCGCAGCCGGGTTTCCGGCAATACCTTTGAGAACGAGCATCTGGTTTGCCTCGTCGAGAATCCCGACTCAGACCAGAAAACCCGGGGCAAGAGCGTGGATCTCCCGTGCGACGTATTCATAAATGTCGTCGGATTCTTCCATATCCCGGAAGTCCCTGCCGGTCCGGGCGAGGAACTCTATGTTCCTGACGTAGCGCTTCCGCTCGGTGATGTCCTCAAGGACAATGGTGCACCCCTTCTCGCCGTCCTCAAACGTCGTCGGGATCGCCTGCATCTGGTAGAAGAGATCCTTCCCATCGCTCTGGTACCGGAGATCGGTGATCACCTGCTCGCGCTCGAGCCTCTCGACGACCGCGATCGCCTCCGGGGAGGAGACGACCGGGAGCGCCGCTTCCTCGAGCGTCAGGCCGACCAGATCGTCCTTCGAGCGCTTGAGGGCTTTCTGGCACTGGTCGTTGACCTGGACGATCCGTCCGTTGCCGTCGAGGATCAGGATCAGGTTCTTCGTGAAGCAGAGGAACGCGGACATCGGCACCCGCTGGGCGAGCGAGTAGAGTTTGGCGTTCCCGATCTGCCGGACGTCGACCCTGCCGGCAATCAGGAGGATCTCGAGGTGCTTCGAGACCGAGTTCCGGGTCATCCCGGTCTCTTTCGCCACCTCGGTGATCGTCATGCCCTTCGGCCGAAACCGGAGAGCACGCAGGATGCGGGTGGGGGTATCGTGCTCTTCCTGCATAGCAGGAATGCTCGGGCAGTTGTATTTATAGGTTGTGTGTCGGCATTCGAGAGCGGCGTGCCGCGGCGGGCGATACCGGAACCGACCGGTGCACCGCTTCAGATGGAAGGGAACACGGTCGAAGGGGCCGGTGCACAGGAAAAGAGAAGATCCCGGGGTGATTGATCGAGCCCAATGTCATCCTCCGGATCGTAACGGCATGGCCTCGGCGGTGTGATGGAGGCCGTGTCCCGGGATCCCGGCGATCTCCTGAGCACCGGGACGGAGATATTCTTGGCATCCTTCCCGGCAACGATCCCTGTGAAGCAGACCAGTATGCAGATATCTGCATCGCGAGCGAGTATGCCTTTTGCCACTGATTTCCGGACAGCTGTGCTTGAGTAGATTTAATCGATGAGATAGAACTCACGGTCAGCCTGGATTGGTGCTGGAAATACTCCCATGCAAGGGAGGTCAGAATAGAGATATTCAAACGTTTGGCGAAAGAATCGAACCTGAATACGGGATGCTGCGGGTGGGATCCGAACCCACGACCTCCAGATGTCCCAGGTATGGGCGCTCCGTTCTGCTCAAACCCTATGAGTCTGGCGCCCTAACCAGCTAGGCCACCGCAGCACATTATGCATTATAACAACGATGCGAGCATTCATAAATATTCCTGTTAAGCGCGGGAAAAAAGGAGGGATTATTTCCCGGCGTTCTTCATATAGACGTTCACCGCCGCAGCGATAGCCGCTATCTCCTTGCCCTGCCTGAGCGATTCGGCAAGCGTCGCCATCCTTGTCTCTTCTTCGAGCAGGTACCGGCGGAGATTCCGGGCGATATGCTCCTCTTTCAAGAAATGCGTGTGAGTATCTCCCGCAACGAAGTGGCTGTTGTTCATGATCGCGTGGTGAAGCGGCAGCGTCGTCTTCACGCCCATAATGACGTATTCGTAGATCGCCCTGCGCATCCGCTGGATTGCCTCTATCCGATCCATCCCCCATGCGCAGAGTTTGGAGATCATCGAGTCATAGTGCGCAGGAATGTTGTAGCCCATGTGAATCCCTGAATCCACCCGTATCCCGGGACCGCCGGGCGAGCGATAGCGCAGGATCTTCCCGGGATCTGATGCGAAATCATTGAGCGGGTCTTCGGCATTGATCCGGCACTCGATCGCATGCCCCCGGATCCGCACATCGTCCTGCTCAAAGGCCAGATCCTCGCCTGCCGCGATCGCGATCTGCTGTTTGACGATATCGATGCCGGTGATCAGCTCGGTGATCGTATGCTCCACCTGCAGGCGGGTGTTCATCTCCATGAAGTAATACTCGCCGTCCGCATACAGGAACTCGACCGTGCCCGCGTTGGAGTAGCCTGCGGTCTGTGCAACAGTCACCGCCGACTCAGACATCCGTTCACGGAGTTCCGGCGTCATGATCGGACAGGGCGCCTCTTCGACCAGTTTCTGGTGCCGCCGCTGGATGGAGCACTCCCTGTCGTAGAGGTGGATCGTCCGCCCCTTCGCATCGGCAAGTATCTGGAACTCGATATGCCGGGGCTTCGTCAGGTACTTCTCGACAAAGATGGTCGCATCCCCGAACGCGGATTCCGCAATCCTCATCCCCTTATCGATCGCCTCAAGCAGCCCCGCCTCGTCCTCGACGATCTGCATCCCGATACCGCCGCCGCCCGCGCTTGCCTTCACGATCACGGGATACCCGACCTCTGCGGCGACATCCTTCGCGTCCTCGACGCTGCTCACTCCCCCTTCCGTTCCGGGGAGGACCGGGACGCCGGCGCTCTTCATCATCCGCTTGCTGCCGATCTTTGAGCCCATCGCCTCGATGGTCTTTGACGACGGGCCGATGAACACGAGCCCTTCGTCCTCGCAGAGCTTTGCAAACAGGGAGTTCTCTGCCAGGAAGCCGTACCCCGGATGGATGGCATCCGCACTCGACTTATGCGCGATATCGACGATCCGCTCCCGGTTGAGGTAACTCTTCTTCGGATGCGCCTCACCGACCAGGAACGCTTCATCCGCATATTTGACGTGAAGGGCATTCTTATCGGGATCCGAATAGAGCGCAACCGTCTCGATGCCGAGCTCACGGCATGCCCGCATCACCCGGATAGCAATCTCGCCGCGGTTTGCGATCAGGATCTTATCAAAGTACTTCATCACAGACGCCTCGTTCTCCGGCAATCATCCACAGGCTCATGGCGCATTAATCCACGACAACGAGCACATCGCCGTTCTGCACGACATCACCGACATCAACAAAGATATCCGCGACCTTTCCGTCCCGCGGGCTGTGGATCGGGTTCTCCATCTTCATCGCTTCAAGGATTATTAAGGGATCGCCCTTCTTCACCTCAGCGCCCCGCCTTACCAGCACCTTGAGCACCATGCCCTGGATATTGCTCTTGATGCCGCCCTCGATATCGCCGCGGGGGATGCGTTCGCGGCCGCCGGGCGGCATGACGGCAGCCCCGACAGCGCTGCCTTCCACCGAGACGATCCTGACGCTGAAGATCTCTCCGTCCACTTCCACCTCCATCGAGGCGGGATACGCCGCAGGTGCGGGAGGTGTCGGCAGGCGCTTCGGGATCTCCTCCGGCTTCCGTTCCCCTTTCAAGAACGACGGCGCAATGGCGGGATAGAGGATATAGGTGAGTACATCTTCCTCCTTCCTGACAAGCCCTGCACTCTCCGCCTGCTGCTTCATCTTCTCATATGCGGGCTCGAGCAGATCGGCAGGCCGGCAGGTGATCACCTCGTCGCTGCCGATGATCGCCGTCCGGATCTCATCCGGGATCGGCGCAGGAGGCCTGCCGTACAGCCCCCGGACATAGTCCTTGACCTCGGTGCTGACGTTCTTGTAGCGCTCCCCGCCGATCAGCACGTTCAGCACGGCCTGGGTGCCGACGATCTGGCTCGTCGGCGTGACGAGCGGAGGGTATCCGAGATCTTCGCGGACCTTTGGGATCTCCCGGAGCACATCATCAAGCCGATTGAGAGCATCCTGCTCTTTGAGCTGGGAGACGAGGTTCGAGATCATGCCGCCCGGCAGCTGGTAGAGGAGGACGTCGCTGTCCACCCGTTCCGAGATAGGGCTGACAAGCGCCTGGTACTTCTCCCGAATCTGCATGCAGATGTTGCGCACCTCCCGCAGGGCGACGAGATCAAGCCCGGTATCGCGGGGAGTACCTATCAGCGATGCGATCACGCTCTCCGTCGGGGGCTGGGACGTGCCGAGCGCAAACGGCGACATGGCGGTATCCAGGATATCCACCCCGGCATCTACCGCCGCCTGATAGCTCATGGGAGCGACACCGCTGGTCGAGTGGGAGTGCAGGCAGACGGGAATGTCCAGCTCCGCCTTCAGCCCGGAGACCAGGTCGCGTGCCGCCGCAGGCATGATCAGCCCCGCCATATCCTTGATGCAGATCGAATCGCTCCCGAGGGCATAGAGTTCCCGCCCCATCTCGATGAAGGTATCAATGGTGTGGGCCGGGCTTGTGGTATAGCAGATGGTGCCCTGGAGGTGGGCGCCGACATTCTTCGCCTCCTCCATCGACTTGCGCATATTGCGGATATCGTTTAAGGCATCAAAGACCCTGAAAATATCAACGCCGTTTGTAGCCGCCGCGGCAACAAAGCGCTCCACCACATCGTCCGGATAGTGCCGATAGCCGACGAGGTTCTGCCCGCGGAGAAGCATCTGGACGGGTGTGTGCCGGAGCTCGCCCTTCAGCGACCTGAGGCGTTCCCAGGGATCATCAGCCAGATACCTGATGCTGCTGTCAAAGGTTGCGCCCCCCCAGGCCTCAACAGAAAAGAAACCTATGGTATCGATTGCACGGGCGAGAGGGAGCATATCCTCGGTCCGCAACCGCGTGGCAATAAGCGATTGATGCGCGTCCCTCAGCGTGGTATCTGTGATGGATATCTTATGGAAACTGGCAGCACACATTAATTGCACCTCATGGGCGAGGAGTGTTCAGTAAAGCCACTTAAAAAATCACTGTAATACTATAAAAACATCACGAACGGCCACCAATGCAGCGATAACAAGAATCGCCGCGAATACTGCAGATAGCGCATCCCTATAGCCTGTCCGGAATTTCGGGCATATACGGCCGCCTTTTGTGTATCCTCTGACCGCAAGCAGCCTCGCCTGATCCTCCGTCCGCCTGAGCTGGAGCACGATCAGATTGACCGCCAGGGGAACGATCGTCCGGAACCCCGGTTTTATGCCCTTTAAATGAAGCGCGGTCTGCATCTGGGCAATATCCCGGCGGATGACATCGAGCGACTGGAGGGTCATCTCACCGATCAGCCCCAGATCGAATCCGAACTGTTCGCCGAAGAGCCAGACAGCGACGTCCAGGAATTCCCCTTCCCGCCGGTCGGCATACGCCCACGCAGCAACCAGGAGAACGGCGGGCATCC
>LNQE01000856.1_pt1 | contig 25594 bp, 31 predicted proteins | sample 603111 | NCBI WGS metagenome assembly LNQE01 (sample SAMN04260313, study PRJNA301899) | hydrocarbon metagenome | isolation source: hydrocarbon-contaminated ditch | place: Germany: Bremen | collected 1998
ATTTTTTTGTGCAGAAGATAAAGCCCCAACCCCCGACCGCCAATAAAAAAATCGCGAACTTGTTCGTCAAGCGGCCGAGTCTCAATTTTACCGGTGCTCACATCAATAGCCAGAATCTGGTTGGCATAACCGTGAGAAAGCGGCTTCTTTGTATATTTCATTCTTAGACCCCTGAAAAATAATTTTTGCACGTTAGAGTAATATTGATAAAAAATCAAGGTTGACTTTAAATAATTCACGAGTAAAGTTATAATAAAAGTAAAACAAAGTCAGGCTTTTTAAAAATAATAATGTTTATTGACAAAGGGCAGTTGTAGCAGTTTTTATTTCACGAGTTAACAAAGGAAAGGTTCTTGACTGTGGCAGGAAACATGGAATCTACAATCAACAATCACAAATCTCTCCGGATATTAATTGTTGAGGATTCGGAAGACGATCTGCTACTTATGATCCGCGAGCTGAAAAAAGGCGGATTTAATCCTGTATATGAAAGAGTAGACACTGCCGCGGCAATGAAAAAGGCACTCAAAGAGAATCAATGGGATATTATTCTCTGCGATTACAAAATGCCGCAATTCAGTGGGCCTTCAGCCATTGCTCTATTAAAAGAAATAAACATCGACATTCCTATTATCATTATCTCCGGCAAGATCGGCGAAGATACTGCCGCGGAATGCATGCTCCTTGGAGCTCAGGATTATATCATGAAGAACAACATGTCCCGTCTCTGTCCGGCCATAGCCAGAGAACTGGACGAAGCAGATTCAAGAAGCAAACAAAAGGAAATGGAACAGGCACTGCTCCATAGTCAGGAGAAATATCAAAACATCCTGGAAAATATTGAAGACGGTTATTACGAAGTTGATCTTGCCGGCAATTTTATTTTTTTCAATAGTTCCTTGTGTCGAGTCATGGGATATTCCAATGAAGAAATGACAGGCATGAATAACCGGCAATATACGGATAAGGAAGGAGCAAAAAAACTTTTCCAAGCTTTCAATCAGGTTTATAATACAGGAATACCTACCAAAGAGTTCGACTGGCAGATTATCAGAAAAGACGGAACAAAAAGACACATTGAAGCATCAGTCTCATTGCTCAAAGATTCATTGGGCAAGCCAACAGGATTCAGGGGAATTGTACGTGATATTACCGAACGCAAAGAGATAGAAAAAAAATTGCGCGAAGAAGAACAGCGGTTTCGTGCTCTTGCGGAACAATCCTCAGACATAATTGTTCTTATAAATAAGGATCTGGCTATTACTTATGAAAATCCGGCTCTGAAAAAATTTTTGGGATACGAATCTGGAGAAATTATTGGCAGGAACGCCTTTGAGCATATTCATCCGGACGATTTGAAGCTGGTAATGGATATATTCAATGAACGATTTAACGACATAAACGCCCCTTCATCGCAAATTGAAATACGCATTCGTCACAAGGATGGAAGCTGGCATATTTTTGAAGCTGTGGGCAGTAATCTGATTCGTGACAATATTGTGGAAGCCGCCGTAGTCAATCTCCGTGATATTACCGATCGCAAGAAGGCAGAAGAAGCCCTGCGGAAAAGCGAGGCAAAATACAGGCATCTCGTGGAAGATGCACATGAAGGAATCTTTCAATCAACTGCTGAAGGGCGCCATATTACCGTAAACCAGGCTTTTGCGAATATACTGGGATATGACTCACCGGAAGAAGTCGTAAAAAGCATTACCGACATTGCTCATCAAATTTACGTAAATCCGGAAGACCGTATAAAAATACTTCAGACTATTGATAAAGAAGGCTCGGTAAAAGGTTATGAAACTGAATTCTACCGAAAAGACGGCGGCAAAATCTGTGTCTCTATCAATATGCATGCGGTACGGGATGATCAGGGAAACCTGCTTTACTATCAGGGTATTGATCAAGACATTACAGACAGAAAAAAAATGGAGAAGGAACGTCAGGAAAATATTGAACGTCTGCGAAGATCCTTGGGCGCCACTATTAACGCTATGGCTGTAACCGTGGAAACGCGAGACCCCTACACGGCTGGTCATCAAAAAAGAGTGGCTGATCTGGCAAGAGCTATAGCGTCGGAAATGAAACTTACGAATGAACAAATCGATGGCATCCGTATGGCCAGTATGATTCATGATATCGGCAAAATATCCATTCCTTCAGAGATTCTTGCCAAGCCGACAAAACTTACCGAACTGGAATTTAATTTAATAAAAACACATTCTCAATCGGGTTATAATATTCTAAAAGACATCGATTTTCTCTGGCCGGTGGCCCAAATTATTCTGCAGCATCATGAACGCATAAACGGATCGGGCTATCCAAACGGATTAAAAGAAGATCAAATCCTTCTGGAATCTCAGATTGTAGCCGTAGCCGATGTGGTGGAAGCTATTTCATCACACAGGCCGTATCGTCCTGCCTTTGGTGTTAATATAGCATTGAATGAAATTACCAGGAACAGAGGCATTCTCTATAATCCAAAAGTAGTAGATGCCTGTCTGCGGCTTTTCAACGATAAAAATTACATGTTTTCTATTTAATAAACCCCTGTTAAGTATTACTTCTTACCCATTCAACTATTAATATTCCCTTGACATACAAGATTGAAATTCCTATGCTGCAACGGCCTGAAAGTAACGTTCCATTTAAAAAATACATTAATTATTATTAAGGGAGAAACGAATGACAAACGATTCAACCGTTTACGCAAAATATATATTCCTGGATATCGTCAAGTATTCAACCCGCTCGGTGGAAGGCCAAACGGCCATTATTAAAGCTCTAAATGAGATAGTCGAACAAGTTGCGAATGAATACAAAATAGATGCCGATCACGCAATTTATATTCCTACCGGAGACGGTATGTGCATAGGACTTATAAATGTTATCAATCCATATGATATTCACTTACGTATGTCATTGGATATATTGAATCTGATCGAGAAACATAATAAAAAAGAATTAAACCCGGCTTGCAAATTTAATGTCAGAATCGGAATCAATGAAAATGATGACAACCTGGTTACCGATATCAATGGTAAAAGAAACTTTGCCGGTAACGGCATCAATATCGCCCAAAGAATAATGAGCTGTGGCGATGCAAACATGATTATCGTTTCTTCGTCAGTCAAAGACCGTCTTTCGGCGAGGGATGCTTATTTAAATAAATTTAAAGGCTATAAAGTCACTATTAAGCATGGTGAAAAAATAACCGTTTACCAATATATTGATAATAGTATCCGTTACCTTTCTACTGACACGCCCTCTGCCATTTTGAAAGAAGAAAAAAGAAGAAAAAACAAGATGTACACAAAACCTCTAAGCTTTCTCTTTGGTTACATCTCTGATAAGTTAACTGACAAAGATACAAAAACCAATTGATTTGATGTTGAAAGTCAATTTGCTGCGCAGCGGATCGCGCTTTCTAATATTTAAAACGCGTCATCTTTTTAATGTAATTTCTGATAACATCCCTTTTTGTTCATTTTATGAGCAATATTTCATTGACAGACAAAACCGGTTTGATTATCCTCCTTTCACAAAAATAAATGATTATCAAAGAAATCCTATCTGACGGGAGGAAACCAACTATGGCAATTTCCAACGGACCGCTTCACGGAATTCGAATACTGGATTTGACACAGGCACATGCCGGACCTTTCGGTACAATGCTCTTGGGAGATCTGGGGGCAGAGATTATCCGAATTGAACCGCCGACGGGTGATATGACACGTATGGGTGAAACCAAGATGAACATGCTTTTATACTATCCCATGGCACTGGGACGAAACAAGAAAAGCATTGTGCTGGATATGGGTTCAGAAGTTGGAAAGCAGGCGTTTTACGATCTTGTTAAAATCTCCGATGTAGTAATCTCCAATTACCGTCCCGGTGTTTCCGAACGTCTGGGCGTGGACTACGAAACACTTAAAGGAATCAACCCTAAGGTCATTCGCAGTAACATCAGCGGATACGGTGAAACAGGGCCTTACGCGTTATTTCCTTCTTACGATATCATTGCCTGCGGACAAAGCGGACTTTTAAGCCTTTCGGGAGAACCGGGAAGGTCTCCCGTTATTCCCGGCGGCATCGCTCTCGCGGATATGCTTGGCGGTACGATGGCAGCGTTCAGCACTCTGGCCGCTCTTGTCAAAAGAAGTAAGGACGGTATTGGAATGCCGGTACAGACCAGCTTATTGGATTGTTTGATGACCTTCCAGCAGGTGATGTTTCAGATGTATTTTTCTTTAAACAAAATACCCGGTCCCCAGGGAAACCGCCACCCGATCATGGCCCCCTACGGAATCTATCCGACAAAAGACGGATTCATCACCTTCGGACCTTCTGATTCGGACAAAATTATCAAGCTGATAGGTCTCGAATCCATATTAGAGGATGAACGGTTTAAAAACACGCTGGCCCGTATAATGAACCGTGTTGAATTCGAGAAACTTTTTGAGGAAGCCCTCCTCCGGAAAACAACACAGGAATGGCTTGTTTTGCTTCGCGACGAAAATGATATTGCCTGCGGCGCAGTCCTGGATTATCCTCAAGTCACGGAAGATCCACAGGTAAAGCATAATCAAATGATTCTGGAAATGGAACTCAACGGTGAGAAATACAAAACCATTGGCCCACTGTTCAAGATGCCGGGAGTTCTTGAAGGAAAACCGGAACCGCCGGCCGATTTGGGACAACATACCGAAGCTGTATTAAAGGAACTTTTAGGTTACTCCGAAAGCCAGATCGAAGCGATTAAAAAGCAAAACGAAGATTCTTTGCCGGAATTGAAAAAACGTCTAAAAAAACTCTGATGCTGTTCATTTGTTTAGAGTATTTTGGCTGAGACCTATAGACACAATTGAAATTTAAAGATATTTCAAGTTCGCTGAAATAATACGAATTGATCTATAGGCGATTTCTGTACAAAGCACTACTTACTTGTGTTTCACTATTGATGTATTTCTATAAATATAGTAGATTTCATTAGTTATTTTTTATGGAATTTTATGGGACTGAAGGAGTTTTAATTCACTAATGACGGAAGCTGTAAGTTCAACTCCCTCTGATTTTATCCGTGATATCATCGATAACGATTTAAGAATTAACAAAAATGATGGAAAAGTGGCCACCCGTTTTCCGCCGGAACCGAACGGTTACATACATATCGGACACGCCAAGTCCGTATGCCTCAACTTCGGCATTGCCGCACAATATCAGGGAACCTGCAATCTCCGGCTGGATGATACCGACCCGCTGGGTGAATCCATGGAATTTGTGGAATCAATCATTCGCGATATCCGCTGGCTGGGATTCGACTGGGGAGATCGTCTTTATTACGCCTCTGATTATTTCGAAAAGATTTATCAGTTTGCCCTTGAACTTATCAAATCCGGTAACGCCTATGTATGCAGCCTGAGCCCCGATGAAGTGAGGGAACAACGTGGAACGTTCACAGAACAGGGGAAGGAAAGTCCCTATCGTAATCGCTCCGTGGAGGAAAACATAGACTTGTTTCAGAGGATGCGGTCATGCGAGTTTGCGGATGGCGCCCATACACTAAGAGCCAAAATCGATATGGCTTCTCCGAACATTGTCATGCGCGATCCCGTAATCTACCGCATCAAACGAGAGCCCCATTACCGCACGGGAACAAAATGGATTATCTATCCCATGTACGACTTCGCCCATTGTCTTTCCGACGCACTGGAAGGCATTACGCACTCTATCTGCACTCTTGAGTTCGAAAACAATCGTCCGCTCTACGACTGGATAGTGGAGCGACTCATCACCGGCAACCGTCCGCAACAAATTGAATTCGCCCGTCTCAATTTAAGCTATACAGTTCTCAGCAAACGCCGTCTGATTGAACTTGTGGAAAAAGGTTTTGTCAAAGGATGGGATGACCCGCGCATGCCTACCGTTTCGGGAATGCGCCGCCGGGGCTACAGACCGGAGGCCATCCGGAACTTTTGCGCCCAGATCGGCGTAGCCAAAAACGACAACCTGATTGATGTGGCACTGCTGGAGCACTGCGTCCGCGAAGACCTCAACGAGCACGTACCCCGCGCAATGTGCGTTTTGCATCCCCTGCGCGTTGTCATTGACAACTACCCTGAAAATCAGATGGAACAATTTGAATGTGCCAATCATCCGCAGAAACCGGAGATGGGCACTCGCAAAGTTCCCTTTTCCAAAGTTCTCTATATTGAACACGACGATTTCATGGAAAATCCGCAAAAGAAATATCACCGGCTTGGTCCGGGGCGTGAAGTCCGCCTTCGCAACGCCTACGTTATAAAATTCGAGAGTATGGTGAAGGACGACCGCACCGGGAAAATTGTAGAATTGCACTGCAGTTATGATCCGGCAACACTCAACGGTCCACCGGCTGACGGACGTAAAGTGCCGGGCGTTATCCACTGGGTATCTGCCGAGCACTGTGTTCCCACCGAGGTACGCCTATATGACCGTTTGTTTACTATTGAAAATCCCGGAAGCGAAGAGGCTTTTGTCAATTATTTGAATCCGAATTCCTTGGAAGTCATTACGAATTGCTATGCTGAACAAAACCTGAAAAGCGCTACACCAGGGAAACAATTCCAATTTGAAAGACTGGGGTATTTTTGCGTGGACGAAAAGGATTCAGTGCCGGGAAAACTTGTCTTCAATAGAGTGGTACAGCTTCGGGATTCGTGGGCGAAGATTGCCGGAGGTGACAAAAAATAACTGGCTATTGAAAAATGCCCCCGGCTTACGCCGGGCTAGCATCTGCGGAGTTTACCCCGGCGAAAGCCGGGGTTGCGCTTCGGCTCTCGCTGTTCACGTACGCTAAAAGTACGCTCCGCTGCTTGATCCTCGCGCGCCTTGCATATAAGCATTTTTGATTAGTCTTTTAAGATTTAGAATATTATAAAGAATAAAAACTATATTCAATTCTAAATCAAAGATGATGTTGCGGTGGCGAGGAGGAGGCCCGGCATGCGCCGGGTAAACTCTGAGGCGTATTACTAATACGTTGAGGAAGCCGACGATCCCGATAAATCGGGACCAACAAAGATAGCGCTTTGATCGGAAGCGCATTCCCGTAGGGAAGCGCAAAATAAACAGGAGGATTTTACATTTCCGAGAATTTTCGCCAGTATGGCGAAAACTTCCTTTAGGATGGAATGGCTGGGGAAACAGGATTCGAACCTATATAAACGGAGTCAGAGTCCGTTGTCCTACCATTGAACGATTCCCCAGCAGTAAATATTAATAACCGTTGCCTTCGGCTCTTTTTCAGGAACCATTTTAAGGCGGCGTGAATATAATGCGAATGATTTCTTATGTCAATAAATTTTCTTCACAAGTATCTGTAAAGGAGATTTTACTATGAAATCAATATACAAGGCTATATGTGTTGTATGGCTTGGCCTTTGGGCGACACTCGCGACTATTATACTATGTATTTTCATCATACCCGCGGGACTGCTAAGTCGTACCGGTAATTTGGCGTTCTCTCTGTCGAAGCTCTGGGCGTACACAATGCTTGCCGTCTCCTTCGTCCGTACGGAAATTAAAAACAAAGATAAAATTCAAAAGGGCACTTCATATATCATTATTTCCAACCACCAATCGCATTATGATATTATTACACTGGTTACTACGTTGGGCATTCAGTTCCGATGGATCATCAAAAAAGAAATTCTCAAAATTCCGATTTTCGGATACGGATTGAATGCTTCACGAAACATCTTTATTGACCGCGCCAATACCACGAGCGCAATTGAAAGCATCAACAAGGGTTTTGATCGTTTACCCACGGGCGTAAGCGTAATGGTCTTTGCCGAAGGAACCAGATCACCCGACGGTCAGATTCATGAATTCAAAAAGGGCGGATTCATCGCAGCCGTCCAGCGGAAAATTCCCATCCTTCCGGTTACAGTCAATGGAAGCAGGCGCGTCATGCGTAAAGGAAGCTTTACTTTGAAGCCGGGAAAAATCCAGGTCGTTATAGGTGACCCGATAGATACCAGCGGCTATACCTCCGAAACAATTCCGGAACTTATCGACAAAACGCATCAGGTAGTAATAGCGAATTTTAATCCCGAATACACCGGGAAATAAACATTCCCCCAGTTATAATGAAAGGAGGCAAAAAATAATGCAATTATCCAAAAATTTTTATCGGTTGATGTTTTTTTGGGGTGCTCTCTGGAATTTCTCTTTTGCCATTCCGGGACTTCTTTTCCCTGAATTCAGCATTGAACTTACTTTCGGAACGGATATGGATCAGTCCCTGTTACTAGGAAACTATTATGCCCACAGCATGTACTTATTCTGGTGGGGCGTGGTACTCATTTTCGGTATAGGATACTATCTGGTATCACGGGATGTAAACAAAAACAGAGGCATAGTATGGATGGGCGTAATAGGGAAACTCTGTTTTTTCTTTTTCCTGACCTATTCCTATTTAACCGGAAAATCGACTATTTTGTCCTTTCTCGGCGGCACTGGTGATTTTATTTTTACCATATTATTCCTGAGTTTCCTGTGGCAAACCCGAAATGAAGCAATTTAATATATAAATTTTACCTTACAAAGAAGTACTGAAACACATATATAAAAGATGGACGAATCCAAAATAATTAAAAAACTTGTCGAAGATTATGAGAAAGCACAGCGTGCTCTCAATGATTTAAACAGTCAATACAATTCCGAAGAATATCTGCTGGGCAGAAAGATATGGACCACATGGTGGTTGCGCTTTATCGGAATTGCGTACGATCTTGTCCGGTCAATGAAATCGAGGATTTCTTACAAATCGTGGCAGTCGCTTAATACTGCAAGAATTAAAAATAATATTAACTACACGAACACGCTTGCTCTTTATAATTATAAAATTGCGATTTACACATGCATAACCGGTAAATATGACTATCCTCAGGAACCTTTGCTCAAACCGGACAATGTGGATTATATTATTGTCACTGACGATCCTCTCTTATCGACCGGCGCCTGGAAAAGTATAGACATTCGTACTATAAAAGGAGTCCCGCCGCTCGATGATTCCCGTGTTTCACGATACATAAAATTGCATCCGCATCTCTTTCTTAATGACTATGATTATTCAATTTATATCGACGCGAACATAAAAACTGTCGGAGATATGCGGTATCTTATCTATCTTTTGAACCAATATGGTTGCATAGCCAGTCTTCACCGTCACAGAGACTGCATATACGAAGAACTGAAAGCTTGCATTCGTCTCAAAAAGGGAGATCCGGAAATAATGCGCAAGCAAATTGACTCATACCGAAACGCGGCAATGCCCGAACACTATGGTTTGATCGAGGCAAATCTGCTTGTAAGAGATCACCATAATCCGGCATGCATAGAAATAATGGAAAAATGGTGGCAGGAGATAGCAAAACACAGCGGCCGTGATCAACTCAGTTTGCCATTCGTACTTTGGAAGATGGGAATCCCAGCCTCAGAAATCGGGAGAATCAGCGATAATGTTTATAAAATGGCGATGATAAGAATCGAGCCTCATCCGAAAAGTTAAATCAGACAGGGAAGATGTTCTTTAATCAAAAACATACGGTAACATTCCATTTAACCGATAAATGCAATCTCCGATGTAAAGATTGTCACTGGTTTTCACAGCCGATTAATCCTCCGGACAAAAATATCGATTACAGGGATTATTTAAACTGGATTAATATACATATTAGGGAAATTAAATTTATTAAATTATCCGGCGGAGAGCCAACCATGTATCCTGATTTTCTGAAGCTGATTAACAATATGCCGGTAAGAATCAGAGTAAGAGTTAATTCCAACGGAACAAACATTGACGTATTAAAACAAATTAACAGGAGAAATGTTGAATTGGCAATTTCCAAAAACAGGATAGTTAATCCCGACTTTGAAGATAATATAAAGAAATTAAATCTCCCCTACAGCATAGTTTCATTCAATGGAAGTGATGCCTGTTTAAAAGACGAGGTAAAATTCGGTGAAGACGAAAAAAACGTTTGTTTGATAGACAAACCATGTTTTTGCAGCGCCAAAGAAACCAGATTCGGTTCCGACGGTTACGCTTATAATTGTGAAACCGGCTTAAGAAGTAAGAATAAATTATATCAAACCGGACTATCGTTATGGGGTGGTAATTTATGCAAATATGAATTAAAATGTATAATCAAGAAAGAATGTCTGTCTAATTTTTTAAATGAAAATAAGTATAAACTTATAAAATAAATAGTCCAAGTTAAGTAAAATAAATTCATCAGATATTCTGCTTGGTGATAGCATCTATAAGTGATAAATACAACGCATATATCGTCATATTAAGGAGACAATCAATGGCAAAGGAAAAAGCAAAAACAAAAGTAAATGGAAAATCAACAAAACCTAAAATTTCGGAAATGGACCGCAAACTGGCTGCTTTTTGTCTTGTTTGTCCGGTCTGCAGTCATGCCCGCAAAAAACAAAAAGGACTGGCATTTGCGTTTGTCCAGAAAATTGAAGGCAATCTGTGTCCTTTTTGCAGAGCTTATGAACGCGTTTACGGCAAAAAAGCCCACCAGCCGATTCGTAAATAAGAATATGAATCCAACCCGGAAAAAGAGGTATAATGAAAATTTCCAAGTGGCTGGACAAAAAAGAAGCTGAAGGAATTGATGTTTCGCATATCAAATTGCCGGAAGATTTGGCCCAAGATGAGCCGCCGGCGGAAACGATTTATTTTAAAGAGATAAGATCATGCTCTATTCTTTGCCCCGGTAATCATCCCTTTGCGACCATCGAACGTTACGGTCACTGGTTTTACTGCAGGGGACGTGACAAAGAAAATGGCCCGCATACGACAAAACCGCAGTGGTGGCTCTTTACCAAAAATTCAGACCTGGCGTTTAAGACGGCGAAAATACATATCGAAAAAAGCGGCTAAGTACAGGATAGCGATATGCTGAAAACCAAATCAATCTTTATCCTGCTCATTTTATCTTTCGTTATGTTGTTTTTGAGCGTCGGTTGCCAGACTATCCCGCAAACACAAAAGATAAATGAAACAAATCTTCCACAAATAATAGCCCCAGTTATTCAGAACCGGATGGTGCAGTGGGAATAGCCCGCTACTATAAGAAACGCTACGATGGACGAAGAACAACGTCTGGAGAGATCTACAGATCAAAAAAGTTGACGGCAGCTCACCCCACTTTACCTTTGGGCACATTGGTGGAGGTAGAAAATCTCTTTAATAACAAGTCAGTCATTGTTAAGATCAATGATCGCTGCCGCGAGCATGAAGAAGTATTTATTGATTTATCACGAGAAGCGGCACGCCAACTGGGCATGATTAAACAAGGCAAGGCTAAAGTCCGGATTACCATCGTTAAAGAAACTAATCAGTCGGATGAAGAGATACCTGACACGCAGAAATAACTGATTAAGTTTTATAACAACCTCAAACCGCTATTGAGATTCTTTTCTCTTTTTCAGCTCCAGCGCGGCTTTGAGTCCCTTCTGTCTGATTATTTTCAGTTTAAGCCTGGTTTCCGTCAACTTAAAGAACCGCTTGCCGTATTTATTTAAAAGTTTCTGATTAATCTCAAAACCGAGTCCGGGTTTGGTAAACGGCACAAGCATTGCGTTTTTATCCGGAATGATCGGATCAATAATTCCTTCTCTTTGTTCCGGCACCCAGGAAGGCTCCTCCAGCGGATATTCCAGTGGCAATTTATTGCCTTTGTCGGCAAGCACCATGTTCCAGTTGACGTAGAAACCGATTCCGTTGGTCCACGTGTGTGGAGAGAATTCTCTGCCATAAACATGACAGGCATCGATTACTTTTCTGACCTGGGCGATTCCCCCCGCAAACGTCGCATCAGGTTGATAAACATGGAAGCAGTCTTTCTCCAGCATTATTTTAATTTCATCCCACCCATAGTTGAGTTCGGCACCGGTAATCTTTACCTTGGAAATTTTCTTTAAGGCGGCATTCCCGTCGTAATCTCTGGAATCAAGCGGTTCTTCCAGCCATTCGATTTTGTTGTCATAACAGGCCTGGGCAAATTCCGTCGCGCGCTGTAAATCCCACGCGGGAATTTTATCCACGATGGTCACTAGCCATCCCTGATTGGCATCAACACCCAAAACAAGATTATTTCCCACGCCTTTTCTTATAACTTCGATGTGTCTGATATCATCCCTCAATGTCTTGTTTTTTACCCGTAGTTTTGCTACTTTGAATCCGCGCTCTTTCATGGAGAGAAGTGCTTCCACTCTTTTTTCCGGTTCGTGCATTTCGCCGGTCGAGCAGTATACTTCGATAGATCTCGCCTCTCCGCCCAAAAGTTCATATACCGGTTTGCCCTTGCTCTTGCCGATAATGTCCCAGCACGCGGGCTCAATCCAAAAATTCCTCCATCCAAGAATTCCGGCCTGTTTTAATAAACTCTGTGCGGATTCGATATCCGTAGGATCCGCACCCAGTAAATATCCGCCGATAAGGTCTCCCAGCCCTTCCCTTTCGTGTCCCAGAGCAGAACCTGCGGCATATCCTTCAATACCGTCATCGGTAACAAGTTTTATTAGTGTAAACCCATTATGTGTTTGAGGATAACCGGGTATCCATGTAGGCCAAAAAGTTTGTTTAAGAGGAATTTGTACATGATAAAGCTCGATCAAAGATATTTTCATAAAAAACCTCCTTGAAGCAGTGGCAAAAAATTTACACCCTGCCATAAACTTTGTCAACTCTGTCTGACACCTAAAAACAAGCCCGTTAAATTCAATGCTGTTATTTTTTTTGTTTGGATGTAAAATACGCCTGACACGCTGACACGCAGGAGTAAACGCTTAAATTTGATACCATTTCGATTGGAAGCTGCCGCCTGCACGGCGTCACTTCCCGGTATGGTAAAAAGTTATTCTTATTGCGCGCCCTTCGGTTGCGCATCCGGTCAAAGGATAACGCGGCGGCAAGGAGGAGGCTCCGCAGGCGTATTTTACATACGTTGAGGAAGCCGACCCCGGCCTGCGCCGGGGCAGGCTAAGCCAACAAAGTTAGCCAAAGACCGGAGGCGCATCCCGTAGGGGAGCGCATAGTAAATCAGATTTTTACCTTGCCGGTAATTACCGCCTGCAAGGTGGTAATTACCATCGAATTGGTATGAACACAACAAAGGAGGTATTGCAATGAACTTAAACAATCCAGAAGCAACCCAGCAGGCATTGAACATTTTAAGAAGCGGCGACACGTTCCAGTGGTATGTCATCCCACTGCTTGTGATTGTCTTATACATCTATGCCAACGAATACGAAAAGGGCAACTTCCGCGCCATTGCCGGAGGACTCGCTCTTTACATGGTGCACTGGTTTGTAGAAATTATAAACGCCTTAATCCAGCATTTTTCCGGCCATGCTCTATGGACTGTTCCATCGGGAACGGCATTTGAAATAATGGTGGGCGTCGGCATCGAAATAAGTCTGATGTTCTCTGTCGCGGGCATTGTTGTCTGTAAACTGATGCCGAAAGACCCCACGATGAAAATTATGGGCATTAACAACCGCATTGCCTTTATAATTGCCAATGCTGCCTTTGCTTCCATTCTCGAAATATTTCTGGTGCGAACCCCGACATTTGTCTGGGTTTACGGATGGTGGGGAGCATTCCCTGTGTTTGTGACGGTATATATACCCTTCTTCGCCGCCGCCTGTTACGTGCATGATTGGCAGCCACGAGCGCAAAAGCTTTTTATCGGTTCGCTTTTCGCCATCAACGCCATTGCGCTAATCGTATTTGCCGGAATCCTGAAATGGATTTAATTTGAAAGCAATTGCTATATTTAATCTTATTCTTGGAAAAAGGAGTTATACATGAACGATTACGGTATCAGTCTGAAGCGCCAGGAATACATAGCCATCATTACCCTCGAACGGCCGGCAAAACAAAATGCCCTGGACCAGCATATGTTCGACTGTCTGGATAAGGTGGTAGCCGAACTCAAGCAAAGCCTTCCGCGGGTTATCGTCCTCACCGGTGCCGGCAGCAAGGCTTTCTGTGCAGGCTTTGACGTGAATCCGGCAAATCCTTTACTTAAGTCGTTATCAGACGCGATGGAGAACCATGACAAAGGCCCGGCGTATGACCTCGTCTACCGCATCAGAACAAGTACCGACAATCTTGTCTCACTTCCTGTTCCAGTAATTGCAGCTATTAACGGATTGGCTTACGGCGGTGGAGCTGAAATTGCTTCCCGCTGTGACCTGCGGGTAATGGATCACCAGGCCGTGATATGTTTCTCTGAGGTGCGGCTTGGCCTTATGCCTGACCATGGCGGAGTCGTGGGTCTTACCCATCTGGTAGGTGCTTCCCGGGCAGCCGATCTTATCCTAACTGCCCGAAAGGTAGGAGCTGAAGAGGCCTTGCAACTCGGTTTGATTAACCGCATCAGTGCACCGGGAAAGGCTCTGGAAGAAGCATTGTCCCTTGCGCTCTCCATCACGCAAAACGGCCCTCGTGCCGTGCGCCATGCACTATCAGTAATCAGAAAAACCAGCGATCTGACAAAACAGGAAGCCCTAGAACTGGAGACTCGGGAAGCAGCCACACTTATTGCTAGCGGCGAAAGCATCCACGGAATTACTGCCTTTCTTGCAAGGCAGAAGCCCGATTTTCCGGAACCAGAAGAATAATGAATCGGCTGAAAACCGATCACCAATTATTATGATGAATCAAGAATAAACTTGATTCCATGCCTTTCACTCTGCAAATAACAAATATATCCTTCAAAAACCTTACCATCATAACGTCCCGCTTTATATGAGGAAGCGTCATACATCTGCTCCATATTGTTTACACAAAACGTCATCCACGCAAATAAAGGTTGACTATTATGCGCTATTGCTGTAGTGTACAGTCAACTTCGGATATTTTTGAAATAAAGATGCGAAGATAAGAGTTGAATTTAGACATTTTGAAGCACATAGGCTAGCTACCAGGTACTTTGGAATCTTGGTGGCTTTTTTTATTTCTGTCATCGTGCTGATTCGACTTTTAAAAATTTATGAAAGGAGGATTAGAGCTATGTCAGAAGGTAAAGTAAAATGGTTTAATGAAAAGAAAGGCTTCGGATTCATCGAAAAGGATAGCGGTGGTGATGTATTTGTTCATGCTAACGCTATTCAAGCCAGCGGCTTAACGACTTTAAATGAAGGCCAGCGTGTCAGTTTCGACATCACCGCGGGCAAAAAAGGTCCGTCAGCAGAAAACGTGCAAGCACTGTAATCAAATCATGTTAATAGAAAAGGCATTCCATGAACTCAGTTTCCTGAAGTGCCTTTCTATTTTCAACTTGTTCAGTAACACCTGAAAGAAAGGCAAACAGGTATTAGAGAATGGGAAATTCTATGTACAACCTTGGTCAGACCGCCAAGTTAAAAGCACAACAGCGGAAACAAATGGATAGGGATGCAAAGCGCCGGATAGTTAAGCAGAGTAAGGCTAATATAAAGTCGAGCACACCGGACAAAAACTTGGACATAGCCGAATCTAGCCGTGTGGCAGATATCGCCGAAGTCACGGCATAATAGATCTGCCGTCAAATAGAGTCCATTCTAGAAATGGAAAAATAATTTTGATGAGTTTGTCTAATATTAAGGAGGTATCATGAGCCAGCACAGAAAAGAACGGACAAAGGAATTGGACCGCAAAAGAAGAAGACGGGAGCAGAGTTTGAAGATTCGGGCAAAAGAGAGTAAGCCTTTACACAAGAAGAAATAGGCAAGCGTGGGGAACCATAAAAAGGAATTTAAATATGAAGGATGAGAACGGTCAAGCATTTCCCAATAGCGACTATCGGAGAAGTAACTGGTGCGACTCAAACCGTGACATCATAGAAGCTTTAATGAATTCAAAGGAATTACTCAGAAAAACAAGAGAACTTATATATCAGGAATCAAAGGATGGTGAGTTAACATGTGGGAAGTCTTAAGTACTGTTGGTGACGATATTAGAAGTGATAGACAAGAAGTCCTCGGAGGATGGATTGTCAGAACATTTAAAACAGATGAGTATGGTCATGCAGTGGATCATGCTTTTGTCAGTGATCCAAATCACAAATGGAAGGTGTATAAGGAACCATCTAAAACAAAAAAACCTTTTAAAAAAGGAGATATTAAAAATGTATAATATCGCTTGTGAAACAGGTAACCTTCTAAATGGCATGTTCAATTTCATAGGAGCAACCTGGTTTATGGGTCCCTGTCGGAACTACGGATATATCATTGCTATTATTTTGGTATTATCTCTTCTAGGCACTATGGGCAAGGCTGTCTATAACACAGTCAAATACAAATAAGATATACCTTAGCGGCAGAACATAGAACGTTAAACAGTCTTTTCCTTCACCCTTCATTTTTCACCATTCATATATCAAGCTTCTTCAAAATCGGGTCGTCATACCGGAATATATTGGTGGTTTTCGTTTTGTCATCATAAATAAGAACGACCAATCCTTTTTCCAGCTTTTGCTTTACCTGCATTGGATTGCCCGCGGTAATAGTGCCATTGTGAATTAGATTTCCCCGCAAAATATCTTTTTCTTTTTCCGCAAATTCCTTTGGCATGAGAAAAACCGACAGGCGCGGACAGATGCACTAAAACCAACGCAGTGGATAAAAATGGTCTTCCTGCCCGCTCTCAAAAAGACATAAAAAAAGTGCGACAATTTGTTGAGGAATCCAGGCGAGCAGATGAGGTTATAAGGGGAAAGAGAAGATTTAATTTTTAAGTAATTATGCAGTTAAGAAACTGATGGACGGTTGATCGCGAAGAGTGACTGGTGAATCACCATCTCCTCAAGCCGTCCCCCTCAAGGAAGGGTATATTCTTACGCGGGAACTGCGATTAGCTATATTTTTTGATTACTTCTATTCTTTCATTTTCAGGCAGAGATTTAAGATATGATTTCCACCCCGGACACCAGCGTAGATGCCATTTCCAGATTTTACTGATTATGGAATTCGGTTTTTTATCATAACGTGATTTCATGCTGCAACTTGCACATTTACTTTCCATGATAAATCCTCCTTCACTAAATTTTTTTAATATTGATATTAAGAAAAGCTCCCCGCAGTTAGCCGCGGGGAGCTTCAATCATAATAATCAGAACATCAGGCCTGCTGATTCTTATTTCTGCTTTTTGGTCTTTGTTTGAGATTTCTTATCAGTAGCAGAGAAGTTTACCATGCGCCAGACATTCTCATCTAAATACTTTTTAAATTCTTCGCAACTTTTCTGATAGGTGGCAGTAAATTCATCCATTGTCTTTTTCAAATCCTGTGGTATCCAGTTTGCCTGGTTTAAATAAGAATTGAACATATTCTCGGCCTGGTTTTGGAAATTGGCCATCGTATTGTTTTCGAAAAATGCTTCAATTCTGGCATACCCTTCATCTATGGCCTTTTTAAAATCATCGATACCTTTTTTACACGCATCTTTCCATTGATTCATGACCTTTTTGCCCTCATCGCTTATTCCGGGCGTCTGATCAACAAAAGTCTTCATCAGCTTCTCGGCCTGGCCCTGAATCGTAACCATCATGGAAAAGCAATTTTCAAATGACTTTTTGTGAAAATCTATGGCTTGCTTTATCATTTCTTTGTTATCCATGGTTAGCTCCTTTTGTTTTCAACAGAATTATTAAAAAAGCTTTTTAATGCTACTACCAAAAAAACAATTGTCAAGATGAAATGTAAAACCACCGGCCATACTCTTTTATCAACAATCTTAAATTGAAATTCAGGAGAAGTTCTCCTGTTCGGCAGAATGCCCTCTAACCCTCTACAAGCAATAAATATAAGTATTTTACTTTTTTTTAAAAAAAAATAGTGATATCATTACAACGTAATCGTTAGTCGTGGAAAACAAATTACAGATAATAATTTTCTTTACACGAAAAAGGAAAATCATATGTTGAGAATACTCGGGGTTTTACTTAATTTGGGAATACTGGCGTATCTGGGACATCAGGCTGTAACATGTCTGGGGCCAGAACAAATAGCTGGTCTTAATACCTGGCAAAATCCTTGGATTCTTTCATTTGTAGGTGTTGTCGCTTTGTTTATTGTTTTGAGAAACTAGTGATTCATCTCCTTGCTTAACCCGGACGTTGCATCCTTTGGTAATTTCCCCTGCGCACTCATATCCGGCCTTTGTATTTGATTTACCCGCTTCCCTTTTATCTGTAACCAATATTTAATTGACATAAAAGGCCGCTCTTCATATACTCCCGTCGTCAAAAGTAATATTTTATCAATAAGTGTAAAAGTGAAAAAGAAACTACTGCACTGGAGTAAAGTATGTCCATAAAAACCACTGATTCGTTGCCCAAAAACGCAACAGAGGCACAGGGACTTTTAATCAAGGCCTTCTATGAGAAATGCGGTGATGACATCTTGCCAACTATAGACAATATTTTAGGCCGTCAGGGACGCGCGCTGGGTCTTAAAGTCAGGAGCAAGTTGCCCGATTGTAATCTATCGACTGTGGCCACGGCCTTTATGAAAAACTTCGACTCGACGACAATCAATACGGTATGTTTATCCGATAATAAGTTCCATATTCAGGGTTCAAAATGTCCTTTCGGATTGGAAAACACATCGCGGCAACTTTGCGAAGCGGTTATGGCGATTGATCGCGAATATTTTTTTGCGGCAACGGACGGCAAAACTACTCTGGAGATTATTAAAACCCAGGCAGCTGGAGACCCGATATGCGACACCCGTTATACCACAAAAGATGAAGAGAGTGCTGATCGTTCATGAAAACATTGATTCTGACAAGGCATGATGTTGAAAAAATTCTAACACCCGCTGTAACCAATAAAACGGTTGAAAAAGCTTTCAAGGCATATAGTCTCGGATACGCGAAAATGCCGGCCAAAAGCTACTTGTATTTTCCCAAGGGCGATTTAAGATCCATGCCTGCTTATATTTCCGGTGAAGGTTTTAATATTGCCGGCGTTAAATGCGTTAACGTTCATCCTGAAAATGCGGCAGGCCAAATGCCTAGCGTCATGGCTGTTATAATTCTGAATGATCCTCGAACAGGATTTCCATTGGCCGTCATGGACGGCACCTACCTGACTTGTATTCGAACCGGCGCTGCCGGAGCAGTAGCGGCAAAATACCTTAGCCGGACAGATTCGGAAGTCGCGGGATTCGTCGGTTGCGGTGCTCAGGCGCGAACGCAGTTGTCCTGTTTACTGGAGGTTCGTAATATCCGAAAAATCAAAGTGTGGCAGTTTCCAAAAGACAAAGAGTGCGTTCGGGAATTCAAAAAGTGGGCACAAACGAACTATGGAATAGAAATCATGGTTTTTTCCTGCATGGATGATGTTACGATGAATTCAGATATTGTCGTCACCACAACACCATCGCGTGTTCCTCTGGTGAATTGTGTTTCTCCGGGAACTCACATCAATGCCATAGGAGCAGATGCACCGGGAAAACAGGAAATCAATCCGAAAATATTAAAACAGGCAAAAGTAGTGGTTGACGATTGGACACAGGCATCTCATAGCGGTGAGATTAACGTTCCCATAAACTTTAAGCAGCTGACAAAAAGAGATGTTTACGCGCTTTTAGGAGACATTATTGCCGGAAAGAAGCGAGGCAGGACATCTGCCAAAGAAATAACTCTTTTTGACGCAACCGGATTAGCTATCCAGGACATTTCCTGCGGTTATATCGTTTATAAAGCATTAAAAAACAAACGGGGTATTAAAAGCATCAAATTATTTTAACCTGACAGCAGATTCTTTGTAATCGTTACGTTCATTTGCATTAGCTCTCAATAAAAAGGACACCTCCCCCCGGGACATACCTTCTAAAATGCCGTTCTTTCTTCCCGCAATGAGCATATTGTCAAAATACCAACATTTACTAGCTTTTATCTTTAATTAACATAAGCCACGCACACTGACAAACCTTTTAAACCCTCACAATTTAGTCAATATTTCTTTTGACATAAAATCTTTATTCATATAATTTTATGAAATGAAGCAAAAAAGCAAAGCCACGTCATCGGATACTTCCAAAAAGCACAATAAGGCGGAAAAATCGCTAAATCAAAGTGAAGAAAGATATCGAATGATTCTGGAAAACATGCAGGAGGGTTATTTTGAAGTTGACCTGACCGGTAACTTCACTTTTTGCAATGATTCGTTGTGCCGGATTCATAAGCGCTCAAAAGTTAAAATGATTGGGATGAATAACCGTCAGTACATGGATAAAGAAAACGCGAAAATAGTTTTTGAAGTATTTAATAGAATTTACAAAACAGGGGAACCCTTACCAGAAATTAATTGGCAGATTATAAGAAAAGACGGAGTTACGCGATATATCGAAGCATCTGTATCATTATTGAAAGATTCATCAGGCAAACCAACAGGATTCAGAGGAATTACTCGCGATATTACTGAGCACAAGCTGGCAGAGAATGCTCTACTGGAAAGCGAGGCAAATTATAAGCAGCTTTTTGATAACTCACCTGCCGCGATATATCAAGTTGATTACAGGACTGGAAAGTTCTTAAAAGCGAATGATGCTTTCTGCAAATATCTTGGCTGCAGCCAGGAAGAAATAACTTCTATAAGTCCATACGACATTTTGACTGAAGATAGCAAGAAACTGTTTATGGAGCGTGTGGGAAAAATAGCTCAGGGTATAAAAGTTCCGGAGATAGTAGAATTTGAAGCATTTGATAGAAAAGGTAAGCAATGGTGTTTTCAACTACACATTAAAAATATTTACGATGCAGAGGGTCATGTGGTTGCCGCCGATGTTGTTGCGCATGACATCACCGAGCGCAAGAGAGCGGAGGAATTGCTCAAGCAAAGCGAAGAAAAATATCGTCTTCTGGCAGATCACATGAAAGACCAGGTGTGGCTCATGGATCTTAACCTGAAAATAACATATATCAGCCCATCTGTGGAAAAGTTACTGGGATATAATCTGGATGATCTCAAACAGATCTCTATAGATAAACTCCTTACGGCAACATCTTTACAACCAGCGATGAAGTTGTTTTCAGATGAGCTGTCCAAGGCGCTGCCAACTTCAAAACCTTCATCCACAAAGCATTTAGTGGAACTCGAATTTCGTTGTAAAAACGGTCTAACCTTATGGGGAGAATGTTCATTTAGTTTCATCCGGGATAAGAATGGAAAACCTTTATCCATCCTGGGTGAAGGAAGGGATATAACCGAGCGCAAGCTGGCAGAAGAGAAACTTCAACAAACTCTCGACAGTCTTAAAAAAGCGGTTGGCGTGACTATTCAGGTCTTGGTAACCGCTCTGGAGGCAAGAGATCCCTATACTGCAGGACACCAGTCACGAGTTACAAATCTAGCCTGTGCCATTGCCACTGAGATGGGCTTAGATCAGGAGAAAATTGAAGGAATTCGCATGGCAGGTTCCATACATGATATCGGAAAATTATCCATTCCCGCAGAGATATTGACAAAACCTACCAAACTGACAAATATTGAATTTTCTCTGATTAAGGTACACTCTCAGACCGGATACGATATGCTGAAAGATGTAGAATCTCCATGGACTTTGGCGCAAATTGTTCAACAGCATCATGAGCGAATAGATGGCTCCGGTTATCCGGGAAATCTAAAAATGATTGAAATTCTAATGGAGGCAAGGATTTTGGCTGTCGCCGATGTGGTGGAGGCTATGGCTTCCCACCGTCCCTATCGCGCGGCTTTGGGTATTGAAAAAGCCCTTGAAGAGATCGAAATAAATAAGGGTATTCTTTATGATACTAATGTCGTAGATGCCTGCCTGAAATTATTCAGGGAAAAGGACTATGAACTAACATAATGCAAAAACCATCTCCTGCTAAAAACACTCTTTCAAATGATAATCCTCAACTCTGACAACTATTCACGGCTGAATCGTTACAGGTAAAAGGCTTAAAATACCTTTTCATCAATATCATACTCGAAAGAATCCTTTTGAGAACGTTTCTTATTATGATTAAAACAGATTATATTAATAACGCGCCTCTTTTTGTATCTGAAGTAAGAGAAAATCAACAAACACCCAATATTTGTGGGCTAAGATCGCATTGACATGGATTATAGGAGCGCATGACGGTTACTTCACTTGCATCATATGCCATAACGGTTGTCGGTAAAATTGTTTTTTTATTCACCGAAACCCTCCTTGCGAATAAGGGGGTTTTATCAATTATCAATATTCTTGACAGTTTTGTTTATCTCGGTTATTTTTAAAGCATGGCAAAAATCAACAAAGGAGAACAAGCATGCCAAAAACAAAAATGATGAGATATTCACTCATATTTTTTCTGCTTTTACCCTTGATCACTTTTGCACAGACAGATGAAATAAAAAAATATAAAATAATAAAGGGAGATACGCTGTGGGATATATCCGAGAGAGATTTAGAAGATCCGTTCCTCTGGCCTGAAATCTGGAAAGAAAATTCCTGGATAGTAAATCCTGATCTGATTTATCCCAACCAAATTATTAAAATTCCTCTCTATCTAATTAAAAAAGAAATTCCAGGGGAAGAAGTCACTGCAACAGCGGAAACCATACCTCCGGAGGAAACACCAGCATTCGAAGATCAGGCTGCGGAGGAACAGGCCGCCTTGCCTCCAGAAGCTGCAAAAGAAGAGGCAAAGAAAGAGTCTGTACAAGCAATAAAAAGTTCCCTGATCAATAAGAACATCCTCATGTCAAGTGGTTATATCGCTGATACAATTCCCGATGCAGGCCGTGTTAATGATCTCTCTGCAAAACAATTAGTCTCCGGTAGTGATGATATTATTTATCTTGACACTAATAATCCAACCGAAGTTGGAGATAAGTTTTACGTAATAAATTCCTCTAAATCAATAAAGCATCCTATCACGAGGGAAAAGATGGGGTATGTCATTACGATTAAAGGAATAGTTGAAGTATTAAAAGTTAATAACAAAGAAACAATAGCAAAAATTACTAAATCCTTCAGAGAAATTAATGCAGGTGACCGCCTTGATTCCTATTACGATATAGAACCTTCCCTTACCGAAGGAAATTTTCGCACCCCGGACATTGACGGCACTATTGTCGCCACAAGCAATAATGTTGCTCTGCAATCAATGTTAGATATTATTTATATTGATAAAGGATGTAAAGATGGAATTGAGATAGGAGATATATTCAAGATCCTTGAAATGGACACTCACTCGACAATGAACGGCGTTATACAAGTAATAAATTGTAAGGACCATACAGCAACCGCAATAATAAAATCCAGCATTGCCCCGATTTCAGCTGGAAATATGTTCACCGGCCTGACGAAGAAGTAAACTTTTAGTAAAATGATTAATTAATGTGAGCAATCTTCCGTTCTCGGGACAAGAAAGTATTCATATTTATTTTTGATAAACGTCCCTATGCTGCCCTATCCCTTTTTTGAAATTCATCTCTTCAGCGGGGTAAGGCCTTAAAAGAGGTAACAAATCGGATATTTTAGATGCATCGCTTTCCAGCCATACGTTCTCCTGCTCACCGGATAAAATAACAGGCATACGATCGTGAACAGGTGCAATAAGGTCGTTGGCGACAGTGGTAATTATTACACAAGTTTTAATTTCTTTCTTTTCCGGTGATATCCATGTTTCGTAAAGACCTGCAAATCCGAAAGGCAGATTGGATTTAAGATAAAAATACAGAGGTGTTTTAGTTTTGCCTTCCCTCTTCCATTCGTAAAAACCATCCGCAATTATCAGGCATCGCTTTCTTTTGAAAGCATCTTTAAAGCTCGGTTTTTTATTTACGGTTTCAGCGCGGGCATTAATCAGTTTATTGGCAATCGACGGGTCTTTGGACCATGATGGTATCAATCCCCACCTGAAGCAAACTAATTGATTGACTCCGTTATGATGAATTACGGCAGGAACCGATTGATGCGGCACGATATTCCAACTCGCTTGATGTTCACATGATACTTCTTGAATATTAAATTTTTTTTGAATGTTCTTCAAATCGGTTATCAATACGAATCTTCCGCACATAACTTCATCCTTTATAATTATCATTTTTCTTTTTTTATTATAGCAGACTTCCCGATTACCCGCCGAATAATTCCGGATTTTATAAAAATCTTTAACGCTTACAGAGAAATCTTTGTTCTGAACTCAATATTTGACTGATTTCGAGAACTATGCAAAACTGAAAAAATAAATCTGAGAGTGTTGTAGTGCCGCTAAAACCAGACAATTGGCGACAAACACGTATTCTGACTTTGAAATATATTAGAGGAGAATCAAACTAAAATGCAATCCATATGGGGATCAAAAGGGGAAAAACTGCATACACGAGGTATAGAAATAACGACATATGCTCATGATGAACAAAGAATAATTATCGAAGGCTCTCTTAAAGATGACCGATTAGTGGAATCTTATTCATTTACCGGTGAAAAGTTTTTCAGTGGAGTAATACATCATATGATAATAAGGTTGCTGGTTAATTGTTCCAATCTTGTTATTGAAGATGTTAATATTGAAATGATATCCGTTCCCCGGGATATATGCAGAGAGACAATTGACTGTCTTGAACCCATAAAAGGCCTGATTATTACAAAAGGCTTTATAGCAAAAGTAAAAAAAATAGCCGGAGGCAAAAGAGGCTGCACTCATCTGGTGGAGCTTATTCAGGCAATGGCTCCGGCTGCCATTCAGGGTTTCGCCGCATATCGATCAAGAAAACAGATGGCTTATGATCCTGAGCGCGTAAAGATGGTTCTCGCATTTCTCGTTGATACGTGCCGGATCTGGCGTGAAGATGGCCCCTTGATGGAAACGTTCAAAAAGAACCTTAATATTAAATAGAGAAAGTAATAAGTTATATCCTGACAGAAAGTCACCTTGAAATATATTCGTTCTTGCCAAGCAATGATATTTATATGGAAACAATACTGGGAATTACAATAGGAATCGGTTTGAGCGCCGCATGCGGCTTTCGTGTCTTTGTTCCGCTGCTGATTATGAATCTTGCAGCATTAAGCGGACAGATTCTTTTACCTTCCGGCTTTGCCTGGATCGGCAGCTTTTACGCAACTATTTCCTTCGGTACGGCAACCATTATTGAAGTACTCGGTTATTATATTCCCGGCATAGATCACGTTCTGGACATTATTGCTACACCGGCTGCCATAGCGGCCGGAACAATAACAACAGCGTCCATGGCCGTTGACCTGTCTCCTTTTCTAAAATGGACACTGGCTCTGATTGCTGGTGGCGGGATAGCCGGATTGGTGCAGGGAACAACTGTCGCACTGCGCGCAAAATCTTCTGTGGCAACAGCAGGAACGGGCAATCATTTGATATCAACGCTGGAACTTGTCGGAGCCATTATTCTAGCCCTTCTGGCGATTATTGTACCGGTCATTTGCCTGGTGCTCATTGTCATATTTTTTATTTTTGTCTTCAGAAAATTGGGAAGGCTGATATTCGGCAGGAAACAAGCCGGTAAAGATTAAAGGAACAACGCGATTCTTTTGAAATAAATTT
>LNQE01000899.1_pt1 | contig 25452 bp, 21 predicted proteins | sample 603111 | NCBI WGS metagenome assembly LNQE01 (sample SAMN04260313, study PRJNA301899) | hydrocarbon metagenome | isolation source: hydrocarbon-contaminated ditch | place: Germany: Bremen | collected 1998
AAGTAGTAGTAACCGGATACCGCCAGTAAAAAAAGCAAAAAGATCAAAGCTGATTTAATTAAGCTTTTGAAAATAAAATGCACTATTAAAATTATGATGAAAACAACAATCATTACGAGCACTCCCGGGTGCGCAGATATGTATCCCGTAATTGCATCCATTATAATATCTCCTTTGCATTTATTAAAATGTAATTTATCTTAATTTCATTTCTAAATCCAATATTTTTTCATATTCAGAATTTATCTGTTGCTTATCTGCTCATTTTCTCGTATTTTATGTTTGTAAATAATGGGTTATTAGCATAATTTTTTAGGACCAAACGCTAAATGATTTTGTAAAAACAAAGAACAAGAAGCCTGACGTAATACAAAATCTGACTTCATATTTATCGTAATAAAATATACTTTTGACACTCATAAAAAAGGAAAAATCGTTAATGGATCAAACCAGAATTAACATTTTACACGATTTAGAAAAAAAAATAGCTTATCGGTTTCGCGATATTAATCTTCTTTCTACCGCGCTCACTCATCGTTCTTATGTCAATGAAAATAAACAATTGTCTTCTTCCGACAATGAAAGATTCGAGTTTTTAGGTGATTCCGTTTTAGGAGCTTGCGTAAGTGACCTCATCATAAAAAAATATGTCACTTATACAGAGGGAACCCTTACTCAGATTCGCGCCGCATTGGTAAACGAGAAACAGTTGGCTGAACTTGCCCGTAACTTACAGATTGGCGACTGTCTTTTACTGGGTCGGGGTGAAGAGGGTTCCGGTAGCCGCACCAAGGATTCTTTTTTAGCCAACGCTTTCGAAGCTATCATTGCCGCCGCATACCTTGATTCGGATTTCAATAACGCAAAAACTATTATAACGAGATTAATTGAACCGTTATTGAAAGATGACAACTCCGGTACCGAATATTTCGACTATAAAACTGCCCTGCAGGAGCTCTGTCAGAAAAGATATAAGACAACTCCACTTTATATGGTTGCCGCCTCCACTGGTCCGGATCATAATAAAATATTTGAAGTAAAAGTAATTATTGTAAACAAATTAACGGAAACCGGAAATGGTAAAAGTAAGAAAGATGCTGAAAAACAAGCCGCGCAAAAAGCCTGGGAAATACTGCAAAATGAAGAAAACTAGTCATGACTCTAAGATCAACAACAATCTTTTGATTATTCCCGTTTTCATCATGAACAGCGGTTGTCCGCACCGCTGCATCTTTTGCAATCAAAATATTTCTGCCGGAAACTTCCCGCAGAAGATGACTAAAGATTATTTTGATGCGGAAGTTAATTCTTATCTGACATGGAATAAAGACAAGTCAAAAAAAGTCGAAATTGCATTTTACGGCGGTAGTTTTACAGGAGTTGACCCTGCTTATCAGGAGGAGCTTTTCTCCTGGGCATATTCTTTCATTCGAAAAGGAATTGTTGAATCCCTGAGAATTTCAACGAGGCCTGACTACATCTCTATAGACAACTTGCCACTGTTGAAAAAATATAATGTCACCACAATAGAAATCGGGGCTCAGTCTTTTGTTGACGAGGTATTGCTTTCCGCTCAAAGGGGCCATAACACCGATTCAATAGTCAAGGCTTTGACTATTTTAAAAGACAATGGATTTCGAACCGGTTTGCATCTTATGGCTGGTTTGCCCAAAGATACAAAAGATGGGTTTATCTATTCCCTCGATAAGACAATTAAACTCAAACCCGATATTGTGAGGATTCATCCGGTTGTCGTATTAAGCGGTACCACTCTTGCAAAAATATTTCAGGATGGAAAATATAAACCACTGGAACTTTCCGAGGCTGTTGAATTATGCCGTATAGCCTGGGAAAAGTTATCTGCCGCAGGAATTCGTGTCATCAGAGTGGGCCTGCATATAACTCCGGAAATGATAAAAGATGGGTCTGTACTGGCAGGTCCTATTCATCCGGCGTTGGGTAATCTTGTTTTATCTTCTGTTTATTATAATAACACAATAAAGCTATTGAGAAAAGTCGCTCCTCATGCTGAAGAACTCTCTTTTGTTGTATCTAATCGTGATGCTTCTACTTTTCGTGGTTTAAAAAACGCAAATATCTCAGCAATAAAAACTCTTTACCCTCATGCAAATTTAATTGTAAAATCGCTCACCGGTCAACCTAGAGGCAAGATTTCCTTAACTACAAACTCAGGAAAATCTTTCAATCTGAACATTCCGGGAATTATATAATTTATTCCATTTCTAAATCAAAGATGATATTGAAGTTGCGGGGAGTAGGCCCGGCATTCGCCGGGAATCCCTTTGATTTAGAATTGGACAAAGGAGATAATAGAATTTGTTTAAATCAGGATTTATCAGCATCATAGGCCGTCCGAACGCGGGGAAGTCTACCCTTTTCAACACTATTATCGGCGATAAAATTTCCATTATCACCGATAAACCGCAGACGACCAGAAACAAAATAACCGGTATCAGGAATTTCCCCAACGCACAGCTTATCTTTCTGGACACACCCGGAATGCACAAACCTAAGACTGCTATGAATCGCGCCATGGTGCAGACAACAAGGGAAACAATCAACAGTGTTGATGTATTGTTAATGCTCATTGAAGCCAATACCGACGTTCATCCCCATGACCTTTTCTTAATAGAATCTTTGCTTCAAGTCAAAACACCTGTTTTTCTGGTTATCAATAAAATTGATCTTATCGAGAAAAAAATTCTGCTTCCTCTGATTGATAAATTCCGTAATCTTTACGATTACCGGGAGATTTTTCCGATTTCCGCATTGAAGGGAGAAGGCATTGATGATTTATTAAATGCCCTTATAGCAAGTCTTCCGGAAGGGCCTAAATATTATCCTGACGACATTATTACCGACGCAACTGAAAGATTTATTGCCGCCGAGTTTATCCGTGAAAAAATAACACTTTTTACCAAGCAGGAAGTCCCCTACTCCACTGCAGTCGAAGTTGATTTATTTAAAGAAGACGACGAGAAAAATCTAATTCTAATCAATGCGACAATTAATGTGGAAAAAGACTCTCAGAAAGCGATTATGATAGGCAAAAAAGGAACCATGCTCAAAAAAATCGGCACGCATTCCAGACTGGAAATGGAGAAATTATTCGGCGCCAAAGTTTATCTGGAATTGTTTGTGAAAGTAAAAAAAGAATGGACAAGTTCTGACAAAATGCTGGAAGAGTTCGGCTTGCTGAAACGTTGATTCATGTCGCTTGTATTTTATAGAAATTGTGAGAAAATATTTTTTATAGATTATTATACCATTTCGATTTTAAAGGATAACGCGGCGGCAAAGAGGAGGCTCCGCAGGCGTATATGATAATACGTCGAGGAAGCTGACGACGATGCCAACAATGTTAGCCGAAGAAAGCGAATTGGTATTAGAGGATTTAATGAAAGCAAAACCCGTAATAGCCATTGTCGGCCGCCCCAATGTCGGCAAATCAACGCTTTTCAATAGAATTGTCGGAAAGCAAAAGGCAATTGTAATTGATGAACCCGGCGCCACCCGCGACCGCAACTACATGGATTGCGTTTTCCGGGATAAAGCTTTTACGCTTATCGATACAGGTGGCTTTGAACCGGCCTCGGAAGAAAAAATCCTTGTGCAAATGCGCGAACAGAGCAATCTGGCCATTGAAGAAGCGGATGTCATTATCTTTTTAATGGATGGGAAAGACGGGCTCACCAACTCAGATATGGAAATTGCCAAACAACTGAGAGGCAGAGGAAAAAATGTATTTTATGTCGCCAACAAAGTTGACGGAGACCGTCACAAAGAAATGCTCACCGATTTTTATAGACTGGGCATCGACGAAATCTATCCGATTTCCGCGCAGCATGGCATGGGTGTTGATGAACTGCTGAATGTTATTGTCCGTGATTTTCCCCAAGCGGCGGAGGCTAAAGACGAAAAAGACACGCAAATTAAAATAGCCATTATCGGCAAACCTAACGTGGGCAAATCATCGCTTGTCAATAGAATTCTTGGTAAAGAAAGAAGCATCGCTAATCCTACACCAGGCACAACCCGCGACGCAATTGATATGATGATTAAGGTTCACGGCAAGAATTATCTGCTTATTGATACAGCGGGAATCCGCAGAAAAAGCAAAATCAGTCATACTCTGGAAAAATACAGTGTAATTCAAGCTCTCAAATCAATCAATCGCTGTGACATCGCTTTGCTGTTGATTGATGCCGAAGAAGGACTGACTGATCAGGACACTAAAATTATCGGCCTTGCCCACGAGCGCGGTAAAGCCTGCATTATAGTGGTAAATAAATGGGACAAGATTGAAAAAGATAATTCTACTATCGGAAAATTCGTCGACGATATTAAGGATAAAATAAAATTTCTGGATTTTGCGCCAATTATTTTTGTTTCTGCCGTTACCGGGCAGAGAGCGCCTAAAATTTTCGACTTAATTGACGAAGTTTATAAACAGTACACAAAAAGAATCGGCACATCGCAGTTAAATGATCTGGTGGAAAAATCAGTGCGCAAAAATCCTATGCCGCGCTATCAAAACAGGCAAATGCATATTTCTTATGTCACACAAACAGATATCAAACCGCCGTCATTTGTATTTTTTGTCAGCAACAGCAAAGGAATTCATTTTTCTTATGAACGTTACCTGGCAAACAAAATTCGCGAGGAATTCGGTTTTGACAGCGTACCGCTGAAACTTATTTTTCGTAAGAAACGATAATTATTCAAACATTCATATCTCAAGCAAATGGAGGCAATAATGGAACAGCTAGCTGTCCGAGATCTTAAAATCTGCTGCAAGTCTGTGGGAGATGGATATCCGATAGTCCTTATCATGGGATTAACCGCAAGCATGGACTGGTGGGACCCGGAATTGATAAATGCACTTTCCAAAAAATATCATGTGCTGATATTCGACAATCGTGGTTCCGGTCGCACAGTTGCTCCCGATGAGGGAAGTTTCACCTGTGAAATGTTCGCTGACGACACTATCGCTTTGATGAATGCAAAAGGAATAGAACGTGCAAACATACTGGGAATGTCTATGGGTGGTTTAATTGCTCAGGAACTGGCAATTAAATATCCCGAAAGGGTAAACAGTCTTGTCCTTGCCTGTACCTTTTGCGGTGGACAGCATATGATTCAGGCAAGCGATGAAGTGATGAAGATAATGATGGACCGCAGTGGAGGAATTGACGGCCTGTTCGGAAGAGTGCTTAAGCTGATGTTCACGAAAGACTTTCTTGATGGCAATCCGGATTATGTATTAGATTTTAAGGAACGTTATTTACGGGCACCCATCAGCGACGTAAACTCCTTGCGCCAATTTATAGCCTGCGCAAAAGCCGATACATTTAACCGTCTTCCTGAAATAAAAAATCCGACATTGATCGCTACTGGAACCGATGATCCTCTTATTCCACCGCAGAACTCCCGAATACTGGCAGAGCGGATAGCAGGAGCGAAATTAATTGAATACCCGGGCTGTAGTCATGGTTTCATTAGCCAGGTACGTGATACTTTTATTAAAGATTTAGCAGCTTTTATTACCTTTAATACTAGAGACAAATAATTATTCTAACCCTCTGTAGGGATTTTTATTAATTAATTTTAGACTATTATTTTCGCTATGAATGCTTCTTTTGTGATACCAAAGACATTACGTTATCGTTATTGACCTTTTACATTTGCCTTAGGGACAACCGGTATACTTTGTTTGACATTATCGCTTTCAATCACCTTTTTCTGATCGAAGAAAGAACTAAATTGCAGTGTTACCGGAAGCTTGTCTCTCAATATTACATCTGCATTTACCTTATCTTTAATCGGTACGGTCATCATTCCGTCAATAGGCACCTTCCCCCGCAGCACAAAATCAAGAGGCACATCAAAGATACTATTAATTGGAAAAGGAAGCGCCTCTTGAGGCTTAACCGCAAGGGTATCTTTAATATGGAAATCATGCTTTAATGGAATCACCATATTCAAAGGAATTACACCTTTCACAGGCACGTCCGTGTTTACACCCAGAATCTTAATGGTAACTTTGGTTTCAAAAGGAAATTCTGTCTTTACATTGATTTTTTCATCTACATGAAAAACATGATCAATAGGAATATTTAAAGGTTTATCAAAAGCAATATTAAATTTCTGATTTACCGGTAATTTGATTACCGTTTTCACAGGTACAGCGTAATCGAATTCATTTTTAATGGGAATATGGAATGTGTGATCTATAGAAGCTGAAACGGGGAGGTTGGAATCGACAGTGGCCGTTATAATTCTCTTATAGATATATCTTTGTTCATATAAACTCAGTACAATCGGACCATATTTCACGAAAAAATAAATCAAAAAAACAACAAATATGATGAAAACAAAAAAGGCACTGATAAGGAAATATCTGAATATTCGGGAATTCTTTTCCTTTTCCAGTTTCTCAATAGAAGATTTCATTCCCTGAATTATCTTGTTGGTAATCAAGTTATCCGTCTCCATATTGTTTTGGGTATTTGGACATTCAGCGTGAGATTATCACCACAAATAATTTTTAGCAAGTGTTGGATTGATTATTTTTAACATATAATTTCGTTATAAAAATAATTAATTTTCAATTCGGAATAAACATTTTCTTGACATCCGAAACCACCCTTTTTATAATTTTACATGGCAGAAACACGCCCCCATACAGAACAAATCAAAGGCGATCTTAAGATGGAATCGCTGATGATACCTGTTAATTCCACCGATAGTCTCCATTTAAAACATATATACATTGATCCGGATGGACCTCCCATATTCATGCTCCATGGTTCCGTGGAAAACGGCAGAATGTTTTATTCAAACTCCGGCACCAGCGGACTCGGACCGTATTTAGCAAAATATGGATATGATGTATATGTTGGGAATTTACGCGGAAGGGGTGAAAGCAAACCGCACGTTAACCGGAATTCAAAGTACGGACAAACGGAAGCAATTACGGAAGATATACCTGCATTTATTGAAAAGATTATCTCTCTTCGCGGAAATATGCCGCAGCGCTGGGTTTGTCATTCGTGGGGAGGAGTTTTAACATCTTCACATTTGTTGCGTTTTCCAAAATATCGCGGCCTCGTCAAATGCATGGTTTACTTTGGATCAAAACGAAGAGTAAGCGCCATGAACCCAACAAGAATTTTTCAAATTGACATGGTTTATATCTTCCTTGGCAATTTACTCATTCGTAAACACGGATATTTCCCGTCATCACGTTTTGTCAGTGAGGACGAACCAGCGCTGACTCAAAAAGGTACAGCAAGATGGATAAGAATGAAAAAATGGATCGATCCGTTTGACGGCTTTAACTACGGAAAGGCCGCCCAGGAAGTAATTCTTCCGCCGACATTGTATTTTGCAGCTCTGAACGACAAATGTCTTGGACATCGAAAAGATGTGCTTTTAACCATAAAAGAATCCGGTAAACACATTTCCAAATATGTATTGCTTGGTAAAAAATGCGGAAATCTTCATGATTATAATCATGTCACTATGCTAACACATAAGGACGCCGAACAAGATCATTTCCCTTTAGTAGTTGATTGGCTCGCATAATATTGACACTGACACCAAAATAATTACTCTATAAATATCTTTTTTTCTTCTTCAACAAGCTCGATTCATCGAGCTGTAATTTTACTAAATGCATTAATATAGCCGCTTTTTATCAGAGAGTGTTATCTTCTTTTTTTGCTGGAATTTCTTTCAGAAATATGCAAAATAGAAAGCAACAATGCTTCACGTATTGTTAATCAATGAAATTTTTTCACTAATCAATTTAAACAAAGGAGTGTAAATGGGGATGAGATCATGCCATAAGAAAACTATGAATTGTGCAATGATAGCTGCATTCACTTTACTTTGTTGCACATTTTCCTTTGCGCAAAACGAAGGGATTAAAGGTGCTCAGTTTAAAGATGGAAGTACCATATACGGAAACGTTATAAAAATGAGTGTTGATGAGATCCAAATTCAAACTAAAGATGGCAACATAATATCACTTAAATTTGACGACGTGGAAAATTTCATAATAGCGGATAATTTAGGCGGTATTCGATTAAAAGATGGCAACATAATATATGGCAGGATCATTGAAATAGATTCTGATAAAGTGATCATAGTAACAAAAGATAACAACGCAGTCACAAGGAAGTTAAACGATGTTGCTTCTTTCATCAATAAGGCTGACGAAGAAAAAAAGCCACCAAAGCATTTTTTTGCTTTGGGCACAGAAATATCTTACATCAAATATGAAGAAACCGGTATGGAAGAAAAAGGGGTGATGTACGGTCTAGTAGGTTCATATACTTATCACAACAACAAACTAATGTTGAAAGCAGAAGGAAAGTTCGCCTATGGAGAGGTAGCTTATAACGGGTCCACCTGGGATGAAACCCCGTTAACAATATCAGGCATACCCGATTATATGTTGGAATTTAGAAGTTTACTGGGTTATAATTACTCTGTAAAAACCGTCAAGATTACTCCCCATTTAGGGATTGGATATCGATGGCTACAGGACAATTCGCAAAACAAATCTCCCTCTGGCTATAAAAGAGAAGCAAATTATTTCTATATTCCCGCAGGCATAGAAGCTGTTGCCGATCTAGGCAATAATTGGTTTTTGGGAGCTAATGTAGAATATGATTGTTTTTTATGGGGAATACAAAAATCTTACCTTAGTGATGTTGATCCGGGTTTTAATGACGTCGAAAATAAGCAAACTAGTGGCTATGGTTTTAGGGGCTCAATATCTATTACAAAGAAATATAAAAAAGCTGGTTTTGTAATAGAACCTTATATAAGATACTGGAACATTGAAGATTCAGGAATTGAACCTGTTACTTATTACGGAACACATGTGCTTTATGGTATAGAACCGAGTAATAACTCTACGGAATTTGGATGTAAATTAGCAGTTACTTTTTAAATGTTAATTATTTTTATGTTACCACATATTAATTTTTTACCATGCCTCGATAAAGAGGCTCCGATCTCGGAGTTTGGAGGGTCGGTTTTTGATTTATTTTCGTAATTTAAGTCTTTCTTTTTTAGATAAAAAACTATTCAACAATATAAACTGGACAATTCATTCCAAAAATCGCATTGGTCTCGTCGGCGAAAACGGTACAGGTAAAACAACTTTGTTTCGGGCAATAATGGATAAAGTCCATCCTGATTCCGGCATAATAGAAATTACCGGCAAAAAACAAAAGACGTTTGGTTATCTGCCGCAGGATCTCGCAGAACTTGAATCTATGCCTCTGATAGATTTTCTAAAACAGAAAAGCGGAATCTCATTTATTGAAGAATCCATCAAAGATTTGGAGCATCGATTATCGCAAACAAAACAAAACACGGCGGAATACAGCGAGATTTCACAAAAGTATTCGGATGCGATGGCTCATTTCAGCGCTTTGGATGGATATGCTTTCGAATCCAAAGCCAAACAAATACTAAAAGGGTTCGGATTTAGAGAAAGTGATTTTGTTCGCGATTGTATCTTATTTTCCGGCGGCTGGAAAATGCGTATCTTACTTACATCCATTCTTCTGTCAAAGCCTGATATCATGCTGTTGGACGAACCAACCAATCATCTGGATACGGAAAGTATGGAGTGGCTGGAATCTTATCTCAAAGATTATTCGGGAACAATCATTGTTATTTCTCACGATCATTTCTTTCTGGATAAAATAGCCCTGCAGATTGCGGAACTGTCGTCATGTAAAATTCACATTTATAAGGGAAATTACTCTTATTATCTGAACGAAAAGGAAAACAGGCGGGCCGCTCTGGTAAAAGAAATGGAACTGCAAAAAGCGCAAATTAAAAAAATAGAGGAATTTGTAGAACGATTCCGTTACAAAAATACAAAAGCTTCGCAAGTGCAAAGCAGGATAAAAATGCTTGAGAAATTTTCCGAGATAACCCTGGAAGCAAAAACAAAAAGCGTTACCATGAAATTTCCAGAAGGTAAAAAAAGCGCCAACGAAGTGGTCAAAGTAACGGATGTTGGACACAACTACGGCAATTTAAATGTGTTCAATAATATTAATTTTACTTTATTCCGCGGCGATAAAGTTGCTTTTGTCGGAGTAAACGGTTCAGGCAAATCAACTTTATCCCGACTGCTTAGTCTTTCCGAAAAACCATCCCACGGCGTCATAAAATATGGAGACGGAGTCAACACGGCTTTCTTTTCCCAGGAAAGTTCGCAAAATCTAAATTACAATAAAACAATCTGGGAAGAAATAAATTCCGCGCCGGCTAAAGTCTCTGACCAGGATAAACGCAACCTACTGGGCGCTTTTTTGTTTTCCGGTGATGATATTCATAAGTCCGTTTCCATCCTTTCCGGCGGAGAAAAATCACGTCTTGCTCTATTAAAAATTTTGCTTCTTGACACTAACTTTCTGATTCTTGATGAGCCTACCAATCACCTTGATCTAAAAACTAAAGATATCTTTCAAGATGCTTTAATTAGTTATCACGGCACTGTGGCTATCGTTTCCCATGACCGTTACTTTCTGGATAACCTGGTTAATAAAGTTTTTGAATTAAAGGATGGAGAAATCAATTATTACCTTGGTAATTATTCGTACTTTATCGAAAAACGCAATCAAACAATCTCCTCTGTAATAAATAAAAACACGTCCCAACTTCTGCCTGAGAATCAGGCTTCCAGAAACAAAGAAAAAAAGCGTTTGGAAGCAGAAGAACGAAACAAGGCATATCAAAAACGAGCTCCGTTGGAAAAAGAATTATCAACAATAGAAAACAAGATAGCCTCCCTGGAATCTAAAAAATCCGAACACGAAACGGCATTGTGTAATCCGCAAACACTCAAAGATTCATTGAAAATTAAAAGAATTAATCTGGAATTAAAAAATATCAACGCTGATTTAGATATTTATTATAAAACATGGACAGAAATTAATGCAAAACTGGACGAGCTGTAAGTAATACTATTTATCCGTTTCAACCTCCATCCAGAGTCGTTTTTTCTATGTTTTGATACCATGATGCGGGATCAGTTAGAAATTCTTCCGTATCGCGCAGAGAAAGGAAATGCTCCCGCTCAATACTTGCTAATAAATTAAAGAAAGCTTTTTCTTTGGGATCGGTGCTGCCTTCTTCCAGTTTAGTATATAACGCTACACCCCGCGCTTCAAAATCAATAGCCGTGCGAATTGCTTTCAAATCATCTTCATTACCAACAATGCGGGCGGCCTTTTTACCTGACATGGATTTTAAAATACTTCCAGCCAATGATTTTTTTACTTTCATAGGCACTGTTGCAGGCCATTTCTTTTTCTTTTCCCACTGATCATGCAGCTTTTTTAATACTTCGTAATGGTCTTTTTCTTCATCAGCTATTTGTTTGAACATATTCTTACCGGCTAAATTTTTTGTCCGGCGGGCGTTTGCCAGATAAAATTCCCTTTCTTTCTGTTCATTTTCCAGAGCAAATTTAAGGGCATTCATTCTTTTATTCATCTTGATGCCTCCTAACGCGAATGTTCAAATAAACATACTTTTTATTAATTATAGAAGATATTTCTAATTAGTTCAATACGTATTTATTACTGTAAGGAAGTTGCACTGTTTACAAGAAGATTGTTATAGAATCACGAGCTCGGAATTTTACTGTGGCTGTTAGCCGAATTATTCCAATCCATCACGAATATTTTATTCCAGCTTTTCTTTAATATCCAGAACATACTCGGCAATATTGTTACAATGGTCAGAAATTCTTTCCAGATGAATAAGCATTTCAACAAAAATAAGACCCGCCTCGGTATTACAAAGACGATTATGAAATCTCTTGAGATGGTTATTACGAGCCTCTTTTACTTTTTCATCTATTTCTTCCTCTCTTTGAATGACACTGACTATTTTTTCCTTATCGGAAATCTCAATTAAAGACATAGCTTCATTAATATTCTGATTCACCAAAGAGGTGATCTCCTGCAATTCCTGCTTGCCCATCTCGGTAAACCTTATTTTCCTTTCGGCTTTTTGCCCGGCTAAATCGGCTATCCACACCACATGATTCCCCATGCTTTCAATATCGCCTGCTATTGCCGTATAAGCAAAAATCTTCTTCGAAAGCTGCGTTGATTTATTCTGTGAAGATATTTTCCATAAAAAACGTACTATTTGTGCGCGTAAATTGTTAACAACCATTTCGATATAAGAAATGTCTCTTTTCTTACCCTCTTCAACGAAGAAAATCATTTTTGTAGCAATTAAAAACATTTTTCGCGCAAGATTAATTTCTCTCTGCAATTCTTTTTGCACATTATCGAGTGCTTTTTCCTCATCGGATAAATTTCTGCGATCAAGGAATTCCGGCCAGATAGGCAGTGTTTCATCGTCACCCTTCAATATTTTCTGCATTACAGCGGCAAAAGGCTTTAAAAGAAAAATAAAGGTAACCATAATAACAAAGTTAAGTACAAAGTGCGCCAGGACAATTTGTTGGGCAACGCTGGAAGAAAGATTTCTCAATATAATCAGCAAATATGGCATTAATATAAAGCACAGAACAACGCCTATACATTTAAAAATCAAGTGAGATACGGCTGTTCTTTTACCGCTCGCTGTTGCCACTGTTCCGACAAGTAGTGCGGTAACGGTAGTACCAATATTAGCTCCCATTACAACGGGCAGGGCATTTTCCAGAGAAACCATATCCTGCTGTGCCAAAAGCGCCAGAATACTGATAGGTATAGCGGAAGCATGAATAATACCTGTCACCACAATTCCGAGGCCAATACCCAAAAACGGATTTTGGGTTTGCATAAAATAATTCAAGAAAACCGGAGAATCTTTTAAGGGCTCTATTGATTGACTAATCAAGTCCAGGCCAAAGAAAAGCAATCCGAAATAAAAAATTATCTGACCAGCAATTTGCCATTTACCCCTGCGGACTAACCACAAAAGCCCGCCAACGGAAATAATTAGCGGTGAAATATCCGTGAAATGCCAGACAACAAACTGAACAGTTAGGGTAGCACCGATATCAGTACCCAGGATAATGGCCAGTGAATTATAGAAACTGATCAATCCCGCGCTGACCAGTCCGACAGTAAGCGCTGTTGAAGCAGAAGAGCTTTGGAAAACAATAGTGGAAATTATACCGGTGAGAAGTCCGTATAATGGTTTTTGCACAGCATATCTGATATATTCTTTTATACGGACATCAATTATTTTTCGAACAGCAGAAGAAAGATTGATCATGCCGATCAGAAACAAAATAATGCCGCTGATAACAATTATGGCTTCTTTCATTATGAATCTTTAATCCTTACTTTCCTTTCGAGCACATAATAAACTTTTAATTGCACTTATCTTAATGAAGACCCACTGTCAGTAATAACAGTAGATTGAAAAATAATAAATCAATCAACCTTTCTAAACATTTTCCCTTTGGCGCCACAGATCGGACAAGTTTCTGGCGCTTCCTTTTCCGAAGTATAGCCGCACACGGGGCAAACATAATAATTATAAGACTCTTTTGTGTTATCCAGATTATTCAACATTTGCTGATATAATCCGGCATGCATTTTTTCCACTTCGTTGGCAAAGTGAAATGTCCGCTCTGCCTCTTTATTTCCTTCGGCCTTCGCTGTGTCAATCATTGCAGGATACATGCTTTTGAACTCATGAGTTTCTCCGGCTACTGCTTCCTGTAAATTGTCTTTTGTAGATTTGATTCCTTTAAATGCTCGCAGATGAGCGTGAGCGTGGACCGTTTCTGCCTCTGCCGCCGCTCTAAACAACCTTGCCGCCTGAGCAAATCCTTCTTGATCAGCTTTGGCAGCAAAAGCCAGATATTTGCGATTTGCCTGAGACTCTCCGGCAAAAGCTTCCTTTAAGTTATCTTCAGATTTGGACATGATTTCCTCCTTTCATACTTTCATAAAATATTTAATTTATTGTTTAATTAACAAATTATTCAACACTCCTCAAGAAAAAAACGCTTTAAAACCTGGTTACTATCGTCATAATTTTCTCCCCGGTTAGATTGTTACATCTATATACTGACAAATTTATCTTATAACTACAAGTGCAATAATTAACAGAGGATGAATGAGAATATTTGGTGGAGCAAAGGGAGAAAATATCTTTTGCTACGGACTTCACCTTCAACTGTTCAATAGTGGACATCTGTTAGAATTAAGGATTACTATTTGAAAGGTTCAACGAAAAGCTAAGCCGGAGCGGCCCACGGGGCCGCGATCGGCTTTAGCGGCTGATTATGATTTGTTTTTTGCTTGTTTTAAACGAGAGATTGTTTTCTCAATAATTACTTCTATCTCACCGCCGGATCTCGTCATAATTTCAGCCAACTCGGGGCTGAACATGGGAGCCATGCTTTTTGCATTCAAACGAGCAATTATTACTTCACCTTGGCTGGTTTGATAAATGCTTATCCTGCACGGCATGAGGGGCGTGACAAACCGATTTTCATCTTTAGCCAAAATTTTTGCACTATATTTACCGCTGCATACATCGAAAATCAGTACAGGGAAAATAGTATATCCTTTCTCGGAAAGGATTCCGGCCATATTTGTTGCATTTAGTATTGACCATCCACCAGCTGCGACCTCCTCTCTAAATACCTTTATAGTCTCCGATAATGATTTTGGGCTCTCAGTCTGCAGAAACATTTGCGGCTTGGATTGATCGGCCAAAGCGCATACACTCGAACATAAAATAAAAACAACGATAACCATGCTTCTCATTATTTTTTTCATATCAGCAACCTCCTATCCTATATAGTTTTTATCATAACAATGTTTATACTTATCTTAATAAAATAAAGATGAATTTCTAACGATTACTATTTGCAATCTAGCATAAAGTCAGATTTTTGAAAATTGAAGATTACAGGAAAAAAGTTTTTGCTGAAAACATTAAATAATTATATTAACCGTATTGTTCTTTAAGCCACTTCTGATAGGCGCCGGTTTTGATATTTTTAATCCATTTCTTCTGATGCAAATACCATTTTATTGTTTTCCTCAGACCGGAGTCAAAAGATTCTTTCGGAAACCAGTTTAATTCTTTTTTTATTTTAGAAAAATCTATTGCGTATCGGCGATCATGACCTGGACGGTCCTTTACAAAAGTAATCAAACTGCGCCGGGTCTCGCCATTCCTGGCAGGTTTTATTTCATCAAGAATATCGCAGATCATTTGCACAATTAAAATATTTTCCATTTCCGCGCTGCCACCGACATTGTACGTTTCGCCCTTTTTTCCTGTTGTCATAATTTTCCAGATTGCTTCGCAATGGTCTTCAACATAAAGCCAGTCGCGGACATTTTTCCCGTCGCCGTATACCGGCAGTGGTTTCCCTTCAAGAGCATTAAGAATAATGAGCGGAATAAGTTTTTCCGGAAACTGGTATGGGCCGTAATTGTTGGAACAGTTGGAAATAGTCACGGGCAAGGCAAATGTTTTACAGTAGGCACGAACAAGATGATCGGAAGCCGCTTTTGATGCTGAATACGGACTGTTCGGACGATACGGTGTGTCTTCACGGAAAAAACCTTTGTTTCCTAAACTGCCGTAAACTTCATCAGTGCTGACATGATGGAAGAGCTTAAACTTATCTCCACAGGCCTTAGCCGACTCCAGAAGGTTAAAAGTTCCGATAATATTCGTTTGGATGAAATTACCCGGGTTTTTTATGGAACGGTCAACGTGCGATTCGGCGGCAAAATGACATACGCCATCAATATCATATTTTGAAAATATCTTTTTAAGTTTTGCTTCATCACATATGTTGACTTTTTGAAAGATATACCGCGAAGAATAATCAGCCGCTATCTCAGCCAAATTTTCCGGATTACCGGCATATGTCAAACAATCCACGTTAATTATTCTGCCGGAATAATTTTTATTCTTAATTAAATAACGGATAAAATTACTCCCGATAAATCCACAACCACCTGTTACCAGCATATTTTTAAACTTAATCTCATTTTTATTTTTTTTATTCATCTTGAACTGCTCCTTAACGCTGGAGTTAAATATTAATCTTTAATTATAGCTACAGTCAACAAAAAGCTTTGCGAACCTTTTTTTATCACTATTACTGTTTTTGATCCGTATATTTTTATCAACATATTAATATTTGCCCGTTAGAATAAATGCCGCCCAGTCATAAGGCTGATAACCAAGCTTGATCATTTCATTTTGAGTCGTTCTTAATGAATCGGCGATACTTTCATCTTTTTTCAGATTACTATAAAAGATATCCATAAAGTTCACCCTGGATTTATCCTCAATGTTCCAGATGGTTGACACAACAGACGGACTACCTGCATATACAAAGGATGTATTTAACGTTGCAATTTCAGCCCCGTTTAATGAAAGTTCCGAAAGAACGTGACAGGAGCTCATCAGTATCGCGCGTCCTTTAAATTTTAACTTAAATATTTCACCAGCGGTAAGGCGACGGTCATCTGGGTGAGCTGAAGTAAATATTAGTCCTGATTTTACAGGTACACTTTTTTCGTAAATTCCCGGGATGGCAAAATGAACTACATCGTAGTTGCTGATGTTTTCTTTTACTTTAGCTTTTGTTGCTTCGTTTCCTTGAAAAATAGTTGTTTGTGGAATATTTTTTTCAATGTTTTCTACTTCCGCTTTAGTATAAGAAAATTCAAGTTGTTTTTCGTCTAAATCAGGATTAGCAAATGCCAATACTTTCATCTCTTGTGGCATTTGTTTTTTTAATACATATTTAATCATACCAGCGTTAGGCAAATAAAAAATGGAAAAACCATCAACAAGATATTGTCCCTTAGAGCTAATTGCCGCGAACGGCAACCAGTAAAGCGGTCCATGTGGAATAACGCCTATCCTGTCTCCCGATACAAAAGGAATTACAGGTTTCAAGAAAATGTTATAAATTTTTTCCGATAAAGATTCTGTTTGTTTTTTATCTTTAGCCAGAATTGCCGCGACAAAAGATGATACCATTTTAGCAACTTCTTCTCTGGCAATTTTTATTTTTTCCAGATTTATTTTATCCTTAGTTATTGCCCAGATATAAAGTATCTTATCTGTAACATAATAGCTGAAGACAGTCGTATTTTTATCAAGTAATTGTTGCAGATTCTCTGTGTCCAAAGGCTCAACGGAAACCAGCGAAGATAGCTCTTCGTTTTGCTCTTTTATTCTCTTAATTGCATCAAGACGCCCATTTTCGGCTTTTTCAATTTGATTCATGGTTTCTTTTAAAGCATTATAATCATCAAAGACCTCATACATTTTTTTATAGCCATCAGTCATTTCTTTGTAATGAGTTTTAATATTTTCGATTAATTCTGTCTCAATTTTGTTTTTTCCAATATCTTCTCCTGTGAGCAAAGCAACCATTTGTGAATACTTTTCACGCTCGGCCGCCGCCCATGCTCCTGTATAATCACCTTCTTCGATTAAAAGTTCGGTTAATTCTTTGTAAAGATCCTCTTTGTTTAACAAACAAGCTTCTTGAATCATATCTGCCGGAAATTCGGGATAACGATTTTCCATAATAGCAATAGCCTCTTCAAGCAAATCAATTGCCTGAGAATTATTGCCTATCATCGATTTATAATATGACAGAATAAGTTTTGACCATATTTGGTAAAAAGGAAGATGATATTTAAAAGCAAGTTCATTCAGCTCTAGGGCTGCTCTTTGCCCTGCTGCCATATTTTTTTCCAACAGATAAATCTGATTTCGAAAAAACATCCTTTTTATTTCGCCGATCGGATAATATATTTTCCTCGATAGTTTAGCTGATGCGTTTAGCTTCTCAACTGCTTCGGGAAAGTTGCCTTTGATACCGTAAGCCAAACCCAAATAGTTATCTACATTTGATTCCATGGTTTGAAAAACGATATCTGAAGTATATTGACCAATTCTTGATTTGCTAATTTCTTTATTTAGAATCGTAACGTGATGCAAACAGGAAATACCTTCGTCAGTATTTTTACGAATTTCTCTTATGAATGATTCATTGAAATCCATAGATTTTAATCCGGCAATCAATGCAGGAATATAATCTGCAAGAATTATTGCTATTCCGTAATTCATTTCACTATCACGGCGCAGCATAAGCAAATTAAAATTACTTTGATAATTTTTGTTGAAATCGCGCGATTGTCGAAAATATTTTATAGCTTTGTCATATTCACCGCTCATCAAATAATAATTCGCATAACTTTGCACAACAAATATATTGAGAGGTGATTTTGACCATGCTTTTTCTTTTTCGACAATTATATTATAAGCGTCCTGCTTCTTACCGAATTTATACATGGCAAGAAGTTTTTTATTTGTTATTGTTCCCTCTCCGTATACGTCATTTCTTTTACCTGCTTCATTTATCGCACGATCATAAAAATGAATGGCTCTCAATTCATCTCCAACAGACTCGAAATGCGCGGCTATATTCATATAAATATAAGGCGTCGCCCAATCCGAAGATATGCCTGCCCACTTTATTTGCCTGAGCAATTTTTTCGGTATATCGCCATCGTAAGTATTTTTTAATTCTACTTTAGTAATTAAATCAGGGGGCGCAGGGATGTATTTCTGTATTCCGGCACAACCGATAATTCCCATCAGAACACAACTGTATAATATTATAGCTATTTTCCCCTTTAATGACTCCCGCACAACATACTCCGAATTTCAAATATTGCGTAAATGTTTTAATACTTTTGTTTTATTACTTGCAAGTATTTTAATCATATATTTTCAGGAATCAAAAACGGAGATGCGGCTGCCTTCCGGATACGCTTTTACATAAAGACAGAACTTGTTTCATCATTAAACAAAAAAATTGGCGGCAACTTTTTAATTTCCTGTTGCCGCCAATTTTCCCGTTTAGAATTTGAACAACGAAAAGTTATTTTTTATTTCTTCTTTTTTGGAGCTGCTTTCTTCTTTGCAACTTTTTTAACTACTTTTTTCTTTACGACTTTCTTTACTGCTTTTTTCTTTGGAGCTGCTTTTTTCTTTACTACTTTCTTCTTTGCTGTTGCCATTAGGTGAAGCCTCCTTTATAAAATTTTTGGATTTAAACACTTCCAATTCCATCTCTTGATTAAATTTTACTTTATTTTTTCCACCCCGTCAACAAAAAACACACAAAATAATACTTTTTTTAAATTATTATTTACAGCTTATCGATGGTCATTTTTCATAAAAACGAATAATCAATCAGCGTGAAATAATATTTCACACGTTCTGTACATTTACTTGGCAGTGATGAATTCCAGAGCTGGCAAGGGTTTCCCGATGATACAAAATATCAGCATAGCGAATATTTTGTATAGACATGTAACGAACAGCGACTAATTTTTATAATTAATCAGAAAACAACAGATCGTTAACATTTTTCTTTTTAATGATGGCAAAGATTATTTTTATCTTTTTTGAATTATTCGACTCATAATCAGCGTAAATCACTCTCGCAAATTATTCAGCACTTTTTCAATCAAAGATATGTTTTCGATCCCATATATTGATTTGTAAAATAATTGGAAGAAAGAGAATCAATCTGAATTTTCTTACCGTGAGATGAAGCATGAATAAATTTTCCATCTCCAATATAAATACCGACATGAGATACATTGCTTTTTCCTTTTTCGGAAAAAAATACAAGGTCACCTTTTTGCAAATCACTTTTATTTACGGCGGTGCCAACATCAAATTGTTTTTTTGAATTGCGAGGAAGATTCAGACCATTCAGTTGATAGACGGTCATTGTCAATCCACTGCAATCAAAACCGTCATCGGAAGACGTTCCACCCCATAGATAAGTAACTCCGATGAAATCTTTCGCCGTCTTTACCAATGCCTCTCTTAAGTAATCAGTACCGTATTGTTTTTGCCTGGCAACCGAGTATTCTTCAGGCTGAACTATATAATATTCTTCGATAATTTTTGCTTCTTTGAGGCTTTGTGCTCTTTTTCGGGCATGTTCCCGCGTGGTAAAGTTTCCGAAACGGACTTTAAAGAATTTATCAGAAGCAAGAAAGTATGTGGCATCGAGACCATGATTATTCTTTAATCTCTCCGTTAAACGCACTGCGTTTTCCACTTTTTTAAACGCTCCGGCTTGAATCGTGTATCCCATTAATTCCAGAATTGGTTTCTGCTTTACAGTTTTGGGAAACAATGGCGGTACCCACCTAGTAGTACGGTGAGCACGAGAGCATGAAATAATGAACAACGGAACAAGAAGAAATATAAATATTATTTTCCATTTGCATTTTTTCATTGTTTCATCCATTTTGCGCGTACATAATTATTTGCTTCTTCTTTTGTCCGGACTCTTTCTTCCAGTTGCTCTTCTTCTAAAGCCATCAGAATTTTCCCGATAATTTTTCCGGGAGCAAATCCCATGACAATCAAATCATCACCGGTTAATAAACGTGGAGGATGCAAATCTACCTGATCCAATAATCGAAGCTGATCGCGACAGAATTCATAATTATCCAGCATACAGTGACTGGCAAGACAATCGAGCCTGTGCAACTCCAAATGCAAATCGAAATCCGGCATACGTAAAAATCGCTTGAGACGGGCCGGACGCATTTTTTGCACATTCATAAAAACCATATGATAGTGAATGAGATTAAGCACTGTTTCTCTTTGCGCATTGGAAAACTTCAGCCGCTGCATTATATCATCAGCAATTTTTTCTCCCTGCTGAACATGCCCGTAAAAATGAACACCGTTTTCATCTTCCGTGCGGGTTACGGCTTTACCGATATCATGCAAAAGTACACTCCATGCCAGACAAAGATTTTCATCGGTCTCTCCACCTTTTGGCAACAGCTCCAGCATATTCAAGGTATGCTGCCAGACATCACCTTCCGGATGAAAACGCGGTGGTTGCTCCACACCTTTCAGTTTTTCAACCTCAGGAAGAATTGACTTCAGGATGCCTGTACCATACATTAACTTGAAGCCATGGCGTGCGCCGCCACGTGTCAGAATTTTACCGAGTTCTTCGCGTAATCTCTCCGCGCTGATTTGTTTTATTTTCTCTGCGTTTTTCTTAATAGCCCGCTGTGTTGCCGGTTCGATGACGAAATCAAGATTGGCGGCAAAACGAACAGCTCTGAGCATTCGCAGAAAATCTTCATTGAAACGTTTTCCAGGATCGCCAATTGTGCGGATTATTTTTTTATCAATGTCAGCTCGGCCGTTAACATAATCAATTATCTTATTGGAATCCGGGTCCATTAAAAGTCCGTTGATTGTGAAATCGCGCCGGAATACATCTTCTCTGGCCGAAGAATAATGAATCCGGGAAGGATGCCTCCCATCTTCGTAAACATCATCGCCGCGAAAAGTGGCGACTTCGAAAAGATGATTTTCCACAATTACAGCAATTACGCCGAACTTCGCGCCAATGGCTATGGTATTGGGAAAGAGGGAAATTATTTCGTTAGGACGCGCAGAAGTCACAATATCGTAATCGCTGGAAACAGAACCGAGAATAAAATCCCGTACACAACCGCCGACAAAATAAGCTTCATGACCCGATTGTTTCAAAAGACGGACGATTGTTTCCGCATTCCGAAGATTGTCGTTTCCCATTATTTTTTATCCGCTAAAAATCATTAAACGTTCCTGGATTCCGTTCTCCGACGGAATGACGAAAATGAGGTGTCACTACCCGACTCATTGCCCATTTTCACTCTTTAGTGACACTCGCTGAAAGCAAGTCCCGACACGTCGGGATGCAGATCGAAGCGTTAATGGAACTATCCCAGGCACATAGTGCCGTGGGGCACCGTTCACTTCTTTAAACGCGGAAGCATTTATAATTATTTTTTCCCTAATTTAATAGCGCACAATTCTCCGCACATGGTGCAACCTTCATCCTTGGCACTCTTGCTTTTTTCCAACAGCGAACTTGTTTTAGGAGGATCGATGGATAAATCTACCTGTCCCTGCCAGTCAAAACTATTGCGGCACTGGGACATCTTTCTATCTTTTTCACGCGCGTTACTCACCCCTTTGGCAATGTCGGCAATATGCGCGGCGATCCGCGTGGCGATGACGCCATCGTGAACATCAGCCAGTGTGGGCAGACGTAAATGTTCGGCAGGTGTAACATAGCAAAGGAAATCGGCTCCGGCAGCTCCGGCAATCGCTCCGCCAATAGCTGAGGTAATATGATCATAGCCCGGCGCAATATCCGTGGGCAGAGGACCAAGCACATAAAAAGGAGCACCCTGACAGATTTCTTTCTGCAATTCAATATTGGCTTCAATCTCGGTTATGGGAACATGACCGGGACCTTCGATTATCGCCTGAACTCCTGCAGCACGCGCACGGGCAGCCAGTTTTCCCAGAATTATCAGTTCCTGCAGCTGTGCCTGATCGGTGGAATCATCTATCGCTCCCGGCCGCAGGCCGTCGCCCAGACTCAAGACCATATCGTAGCGATGAGCTATTTCCAAAAGTCGATCATATTCTTCATAAAGAGGATTTTCTTTTCTATTGCAATTCATCCAGTTGTCAATCATTGCGCCGCCGCGACTGACAATTCCTAAAATTCTTTTCTGCTTTTTCAAAGCGGCGACACTCATTCTGGTCACGCCACAGTGGACAGTAATGAAATCAACCCCGTCTTTGCCGTTCTCTTCAATAACATCGAACACATCTTCGGCTGTCATCTCCGATATTGCCTTACCTTTTTGTATCATCTTAACCGCTGCCTGATAAATCGGCACGGTTCCGACAGCGACACTTGATTCTTTCATAATTTTTTTTCTAATCATGGCCAGGTTTCCGCCCGTTGAAAGATCCATAATCGCATCGGCACCCGCTGCGACAGCAACCTTTAATTTCTTCATCTCCAGATTTAAATTGCTATGATCTTTGGAAGTACCGATATTGGCATTTACTTTGGTACGCAAACCTTCCCCGATTGCCAGCGGTTTGATAGTCGTGTGTTTTACATTGCGAACAATAACAATTGTCCCTTTGGCAATTCCCCGGCGTATATATTCGGGCGCTACCCCTTCTTCCCTTGCTGCTATTTTCATTTCTTTAGTGATTAAGCCTTTGCGGGCTTTTTCTAATTGTGTCATGACATCCTCCAAAACATTAAAACATCTTCTTATATCGCGGAAATTGTCCGCGTTTATTGTGAGACTCGTATTTCAAAAACGAAGTGCATTGAAATTTGTAAGTCGAACAATCCCATACAGCGGAGGGTATAATACACCAAAGCTTGCTTTGATGTTTATACCCGTGATTTAGTTAAAAACGTTTCCCCAAAAATATTGACCGATCCATGCTCCTTCCCCAGAGTCAACCCATTTTTAATAGCGGTGGTAACCATATCTTTAGCCTGCCAAACGGCATCAACAATATTTTCTCCCAGAGCAAGAGCTGATGCCAAAACCGATGCATAAGTGCAACCGGTCCCGTGAGTATCACCCGAATCAATCCAGGGAGCGGAAAACTTATAACAACGATCACCATCGAAAAGAATATCCAAGGCACCGGATTTTTTAATTCCCGGAAGGTGTCCTCCTTTAATCAGCACATTTCTGGCACCAAGTTTGTGAATTACAATGGCCGCTTTCTCCATCGCGACAACCGTTTTAATACTGAATTGCGCTAATATTTCCGCCTCCGGAATATTCGGTGTCAGGACATACGTCTGCGGCAGCAGTTTTTTGATCAGTACATTTCTTGCCCGGACTTGCATTAAAGACCGGCCACCCTTGGCAATCATCACCGGATCAACTATTAATTTCTCCAAACGATATTCTTTTACTTTTTTAACAACAGATTCAACCGCCCCTGCTGTCAGAAGCATTCCTGTTTTTACAGCATCAGCACCAATATCGCTTAAAACCGAATCCAATTGCGCTAAAATGAATTTCTGCGGTACAGGATGAATATACTGAACACCTTGAGTATTTTGCGCACTCACTGCTGTAATCACGCTCATTCCGTAACAACCACACGCGCTCACGGCTTTTAAGTCCGCCTGGACTCCCGCACCGCCGCTGGAATCGGAGCCGCCTATGCATAATACTTTAACCGGATCCATAAATCAAAGCGCCTCCGGGAAAATATCTTTTTGCCAATATCCAACAACAAGAAGTTTTCCCGATCGTACACTAATGCTGGCACGATCCTGATTAACAATATTACTGACACCGCGGGTTTCACCCATTTTCAAAGCACCTTTTTCCAAAGGATAAAGAAAACCCTTAAGAGTTATTCCTGTAACCCTGGGACTGAGCGCAAGAAGAGAAACTGTTTTTCCTATTTCATTTTTAAAAACAGCTTCTTTATCCAGCACAAAAGCCTCTCCGTATTCATCAACCAAATATGTATTAATTCCTTTTTCCTGCCCCTTGCAAAGCAAGAACACATTGGCCAGTGTGTGATCAACCCGGCCACCCAATGCCCCCAAAATAAATATTTCCTCAGGATTAATATTCAGAGCGTAATCAAGCGCCAGTTCCGTATCGGTAAAATCTTTGTTTATGGAATATTTTATAATTTTTATTCCCTGGGCAGAGTAACTTTCCAATTGAACAGGGTCAATTGAATCCATGTCACCAATAACAACGTCGGGTTTAATTCCCAGATACTGAAAATTACGCGCGCCACCATCGCAGCAAATAACCAATCTGTTTTTCATTCCCGCAATCTTTTTATGAAAAAATACAGGATCAACCAGGCGGCCGCCGCTAACTATAATTACTTTCTGGCACACAAAAGTTCTCCCAAATGAAAAAACTGATACAAAATCTCTTTACTGAGCCGACAGTACAAAACTTTGCAGAACTGCATAAAAACAAAAATATTGTCATTCCCGTCCCGCATACGCGGGAGTTTACTCCGGCGGGAATCCGGTATTATCAATGGTTTCCTGGATACCGGCTGTTTACTCCGGCGAATGCCGGATGCGCCGGTATGACGAACAGAGGAGTTGTGCAAGACAGTACCTGGGTCATGCTCAAATGGTGTAACCTCAGCATTCATCGATAATTTATTGCGTAAATTTATTACATTAACAAGTAAAAAGCAAATTGTTTAATTTCTTATGACTGTTATTATCGCAGTCATTATAAAAAATATCAGATCAGCTTTCATTTTCGTGACGCATTCTTACCAAACTAAAATAATTTTTTATTACTTCGGCAATTAAATATATACAATGTTTCCTTCCCTATCCTCCGCTGGCGGAGGTGTCACGTAGTGACGGAGGTGGACAAAGAGTGTTGATGTAACTTATGAATATTATAACTGCCTTAAAAGCATCCACCCCCTTAATCCCCCGCCAGCGGGGGACACGCATAATGGGTACAATTATTAACATGTCTAATTGCCGGAGTAATA
>LNQE01001021.1_pt1 | contig 25442 bp, 14 predicted proteins | sample 603111 | NCBI WGS metagenome assembly LNQE01 (sample SAMN04260313, study PRJNA301899) | hydrocarbon metagenome | isolation source: hydrocarbon-contaminated ditch | place: Germany: Bremen | collected 1998
CTTCCACGCAGTCATGCTCTGCTCCATTTCTAATAAATTTTGCCCCTTTTAAATTCTGTACCGATGATATCAGAAATTCGATTTTCTTTTTTTCGATATTATCCTGAGCAATAGCCACGAAAGTAAACAAAGCAATAAATACAAATGTAATAATTAATATTTTCTTCATACTTCTTTCACACAAAAATTAATCAGTTATTTTCACAAAATCGGTTATTTCTTTAAACAAAGTTTTTTCTGCGTATATCGGCCAGTCGTTATGGTGTGCGCCTTTGATTATCCACATCCGCTTGCGATCCTCGGAAAGAGCGTTATATAAATTGACTGCATGCTTAACCGGCAGGATTTCGTCGCGTTCCGCCCCGACTACGGAAATTTTATTTTTAAATTCTTTAAGGTTTGAAATGCTATCGTATTTATCGGTGAGAACCAATTGCACGGGAAGAAAAGGAAATAGTGATTTGGCCACAGATGCCAGCGTATCCCAAGGCGTAATTAATATTATGCCGGCAATGGGAACAGATGTTTTTTGGGCGATAGCGGCAACAACACCACAGCCAAGCGATTCCCCAACAAGATAAAGCGGCTCTTTATATTGTTCATAGGCCAGGCGAACAGTTTCTAATCCGGCTGCAACAAAAGGCTTTTCGCCTACCTTTCCGGGACGGCCACCGTATTTCGGATATTCGGCTAATATGACGCGAAAACCCAGACCCATAAAAGGCGCGAAATAAAATCCTCTGTCGAGGGCGGTTCCGCCGTTGCCGTGAAAAAGAACAATGGTGCCGTTGGGTGCCGGAGCCTCCTGAGCGGCAACCAATCCCTGATAATCATCAGCAGTCGCCTGCCAGAGTTTCATTCCTTCGTATTCGAGACCAGATTCCGTCGGCCACTGTGGATCGGGGAAATAAAGAAACCTGTTTTGCATATCACACCCTCCCAAAAACATCGCTACGACAAGAAACAATAATTTTATTTTTAATTTCTGTTTCATTTATTTAGGATGACAAAAAATTAGTTACGCGTAAAAGCAAATTACTTCCTGGGAATTTTTAATAAAAGCGCTATTTATTCTTTTTGAATCCTAATCTCGTCATCGATAACTCTGAGCCATCCCACTTGCGTTTTCAATAAATCGAGAATACCACTGGTTTGGATTTGACCTTTCTGCATAAGGGAGAGCAGATTGAGGAGATCAAGGGTTCGGAGCACGAGTACTTTCATCTTAACTGCATGTTTCACCTGCTCGGATGGAACATCCTGATCTTTATCCTGTAGCGTACGAGTGTTCTTTGTATTCGTATTAATTATAAGAAGAGTTGGAAAGTCTGATGGCAATTCCGCTCGCTCTCGATGGCTATCAGCTTGGTTAATATACTCTCGTTTGACGCCCCGAGACGTCCCTTTGATTTCACCTAGCGCTGATAGTTGTCCATTTTCGTCCAGAATGGAAATATCTTCACGGAAATCGTCGTCGGAATCAATCTTGAGGTTTAGCCCCTTTGTCAGCAGGTTTACGACGGCATCAACAAGTGTGTCACTATCACCTACGAGAACCATTTTATATCTGGTCAGCGTTTCTCGTTCCTGCTCCAGCGCTTTAAGACGTTCAGACAATGTTGACTGCTCTTCGACGATAGATTTCTCATTTGGCAAGAGGAACTCGTCAGCCCATGATGGGAGTTCGACGCGAAGCTTTTTGACACACGAGACGATGGCTTCTGACAGGAGACGGAAGAATTCCTCTTTTTGTTTCCCACGCTGGTCGGGCAACAGACATGGGATAAAGAATAATTTGTCAGTAATAATCATGCTTACCGACCTTCCATTTATTCGTGCCAAATCTAGCCACGGCAAACTTCCATAATGGTTAAAGCACGACTGTGCAGCGCCATAGAGCTTAAAGAATTCGGCGAACTCATTGCGAACACAATTCAGTGATGTCAGCCGTTGATCATAGTCCGTTCTATTGAGTCCATCCCAGTTTAAGAAGCGTTTGACTAGGTCAGTATCACGGTACTCTGAATAGTCCACATGATCGAGAAACGGTTCATGAAGTAGAAAAACAATAAAACCACCTTTCTCTATCAGAATGTCTGCTTCCTTTTCCCGCTTGTCGAGCTTGTCACGTAAGCACGAATTTTCTATCCAAGATTTCATGTAGTTGGATTTGCGCTCGAATTTCTCGTACAGACGTTGAAAGGTTATAACACCATCATACTCACAGAGTCGGCGCTCAGTATTAAAAGGCTCAAAAACGAGCTTGTAGTTGCGGTCATCCAAGTTAGTGGTATGCATGTCAATGCCTATAGAATCCGCGCCATGAACCATTATAGTGATGAGATCTTTTTTTGTTTCCATAGTCTTTAATTCATTTCAAATAATTAATATTGAAATCGATAAAGGAAGTATCTCGTATTATTTCATCACGAGCGTAACAAATCTGATTTTTTTGTAAAGAAGAATGTTTTTAAAATTGCCTATATCATACCGTTTCGATTTTTTTGGATAACGAGGCGGCGAGGAGGAGGCACCGCAGGCGTATATGAATATACGTCGAGGAAGCCGACGACGATGCCAACAAAGTTAGCCGGAAAAAGCGGAATGGTATGACCCCTACTTCATTTCCATGCAAAACTTATCAATCGTCTCCGGCGGCGCAATAGGATAATCACCGGTATAACAGGCAAGGCAGAAACAATCTTTGTTCAGGCCGGTCGCCCTTATCATTCCATCTATGGAAAGGTAGTGAATGGAATCCAAACCGATGAAATCGGCAATGGCTTTTTCGTTTTCTTTTTTCGCCGCAAGGAGCTCACCTTTGGATGAAAAATCAATACCGTACGGACAGGGATAAACCGTCGGTGGACAGCTGACCGCCATATGCAGTTCTTTTATTCCGATACTGCGCAGATTTTTTACGCGGTTGCGGCTGGTTGTGCCGCGGATTATGGAATCTTCCACAATTAAAACTTTCTTGCCTTCCAAAATAGCCCGCACAGGATTAAGTTTGACGCGCACACCGAAATCGCGCATAGGTTGAGATGGTTGAATAAATGTGCGGCCGATGTAGTGGTTACGAATCATACCCATTTCAAAACCGATGCCGCTTTCTTCCGCGTAACCAAGAGCGGCGTAGACACCCGAATCCGGAAAGGGCATAACAAGATCGACATCCGGTTTGTATTCACGCGCTAATTCATGTCCCAAACGCTTGCGGCACAAATAAACATTCTGGCCGAAAATCTGACTGTCAGGACGGGCAAAATAAATCAACTCAAAAATACAATGGCAGTGTTTAATCTCCGGGAAAGGATGGATGCTTCTTACACCCTTCCCGTCTATAATTAAAACTTCACCGGGTTCGACATCGCGCACGTACTCTGCGCCGACCAGATCAAAAGCGCAGGTCTCCGAAGCGACTACCCAGCTGCCGTTTAGTTTTCCCAGCGCCAGGGGCCGGAAACCACGCGGGTCGCGCGCAGCGATTATTTTATCGCGCGTCATCATGATGAAACAGTACGCGCCTTCCAGGCGAGAGAGAGCGGCAGCCAGCGCTTTTTCCAGTCCTTTTTTCATGTGATGCGCCATCCGATGAACAACAATTTCGCTATCCATCGTGGATTGAAAAATCGATCCGCTGTCCTCCAGTTCTTTGCGTAATTTCTGCGCGTTGAGAATATTGCCGTTATGAGCCAGAGCGTAATAATCTCCGGCAAAGTGAACTAAAAAAGGCTGCGCGTTTGAAATGGTGGAGGAGCCTGTCGTGGAATAACGGACATGCCCGATAGCCAGTTTGCCCGGAAGTTTTTGCAGGTGCTCTTCTTTAAATACTTCGGCAGCCAGTCCCATACCTTTGTGTTCCCAGACCTGACAACCGTCGGAACTGACGATGCCGGCCGATTCCTGACCACGATGCTGTAAGGCAAAAAGGCCGAAGAAAGTCACGCGGGAAGCTTCCTCGTGATCGTAAATCGCGAAAATGCCGCATTCTTCACGAGGACGTCCTGATTCGTCTTGATGTTCTTCAAATAAGGATAACATGTGGCCTCTCTTTAACCCGCCTAGACGGATGGATAAATTTAATTCTCTCTAAAAATTATCATCACTTCAATTAGGTGATGAAATACTTTAATTATATACAGACTTGTAAAAAGCTCCAGAGGCAAGGCGCGCAAATCATTTGGAGAGAGACGTACTTTTTGCGTACGTCGCAGCGAACAAATGATGCAGCGCAACACAGCATATGGACTTTTTCCAAGACTGTTCATCTTTGATATTCCTGTAACGAACAAACCTGCCAATCATCTTTTTTTACTGCCGCGACCGCTTCACACAGGGCGCGCGCACCTGCGATGGTCGTTGTGTATAGAATATTATAAGTAAGCGCGCCGCGTCTGATATGATAGGCGTCACGCGAGGATTTGCGTCCGATGCTTGTATTTATAACCATTTTTATATCGCCGTTTTTGATATAGTCCACAATATTCGGACGCCCTTCGCTTAATTTGAAAACAACCCCGGCACTAATGCCGTGCTCCACCAGGTACAGCGCTGTGCCTTTGGTCGCCAGTATCTTGAAACCCATTTTCTGAAAAGCTTTGGCCACATCTACAATCTTATCTTTGTGATAATCATTAACACTGATAAAAATGGTTCCCTCCGTCGGCATTTTGAACCCTGCTGCCATTTGCGATTTGGCAAAAGCCAGACCGAACGACTTGTCTATGCCCATTACTTCGCCGGTGGATTTCATTTCCGGCCCTAGCAGGACATCCACCTCCGGAAAACGGTTAAACGGGAAAACAGCTTCTTTGACAGAAATATGTTTGGGCTGAGGCGCTTGTGTAAATTCCAGCTCTTTTAAAGACTTGCCCAACATTACTTTGGTGGCCAGCTTGGCCAGCGGAACGCCAATTGCTTTACTGACAAAAGGAATAGTCCTGGACGCCCGTGGATTGACTTCCAGCACGTATAATTTGTCGTCCTTGATCGCGTACTGAATATTCATCAACCCGACAACATTTAATTCCTGTGCCAGCATTTTTGTCTGCTTCTTAATCAAATCCAGAAGAGGAGCGGAAATTGTCAAAGGTGGCAGAATGCAGGCGCTATCGCCCGAATGGATTCCTGCCTCTTCAATATGCTCCATAATACCGGCGACAACAGTAGTCTCGCCGTCGCTGATTGCGTCCACATCAATTTCTACGGCATCTTCTAAAAATTTATCAATAAGAATGGGGTGCTCGGGAGAAACAAGCAACGCTCTTTCCATAAACGAACTCAAAGTTTCCGGGTCATATACTATTTCCATGGAACGGCCTCCCAGAACATATGATGGCCGCACCAGTACCGGATAGCCGATGCGCTCGGCGGCCTGCAGAGCTTTTTTTGTGTCTCTGGCGGTATCATTGTCCGGCTGATTCAGCTTGAGCTTGCGGACGATTTCCTGAAAAAGGTCACGATTCTCTGCGCGATCAATGGAATCGGGAGAGGTTCCCATTATTTTAATTCCGGCCGCTTCCAGTCCTTTGGCCAGATTAAGCGGCGTCTGGCCGCCAAACTGGGCAATTACTCCCTCGGGTTTCTCTGTTTGCAAAACATGTAAAACGTCTTCCAGCGTCACCGGTTCGAAAAACAGTTTGTCGGATGTGTCGTAATCAGTGCTGACCGTTTCGGGATTGGAATTAATCATGATGCTTTCCACACCTTCTTCGCGCAGAGCAAACGAGGCGTGAACACAGCAGTAATCAAATTCAATACCCTGTCCGATGCGGTTGGGACCGCCGCCGATAATCGCGACTTTTCTTTTCGTTGAAGGCCTTGTTTCGTTCTCCGTTTCATAGGTGGAATAATAATAAGGGGTGTAAGCTTCAAATTCCGCCGCGCAGGTATCGACAAGTTTATATACCGGCATAATTTTTTCTTTTTCGCGCCATTGGCGAATTTCCAACTCGGTCTTTTTCCAAAAAGAGGCCAGCGCCCGATCGGCAAAACCCATTTTCTTGGCAGCGTTGAGCAACTCTACTGATGGAATGGAATTCTTCAGTTCATTTTCAGCATCAACGATTTCCTTTACCTGATGCAAAAACCACGGATCTATTTTTGTTAATTGATAGAGCTCATCAATCGACATATCGTTTTGCATGGCAGCGGCGATATAGAAAAGCCGCAGTGAATTGGGTTTGATTAGTTTGCTTTTGAGAAATTCTTTTTTATCTTTCAAATCTTCCGGCAGAGATTGTTCAAGAACGAAACGTCCGATTTCCAGAGAACGAACTGCTTTCTGCAGGGATTCTTTGAACGTGCGGCCGATAGCCATGGTCTCGCCGACGGATTTCATAGAAGTAGTTAAAAAATCATCCGCTTGCGGAAACTTCTCAAAAGTCCAGCGGGGAATTTTCACGACACAGTAATCTATAGTCGGCTCAAAAGAGGCCATCGTTTCGCGTGTAATATCGTTGGGGATTTCGTCCAGTGTGTAACCGACGGCAAGTTTCGCGGCAATTTTCGCAATAGGAAATCCGGTAGCCTTGGAAGCCAGTGCCGATGACCGCGAAACACGGGGATTCATTTCGACAACAATCATTTCTCCCGTTTGCGGATGAACGGCAAACTGCACATTGGAACCGCCTGTCTCCACACCGATTTCACGAATTATGGCAATGGCGGCGTCGCGCATTATTTGATATTCTTTATCGGTCAGCGTCTGCACGGGAGCAACGGTAATGGATTCACCGGTATGCACACCCATCGCATCGAAATTTTCAATGGAACAAATAATGACGACGTTATCGGCTTTGTCGCGCATTACTTCCAGTTCGTATTCCTTCCAGCCAAGAACTGACTCCTCAATCATGACTTCCGAAATCATACTGGCATCCAGACCGCCTTTGGCTACTTCCATTAACTCTTCACGATTGTAAGCAACGCCGCTGCCCGTTCCACCAAGTGTAAAGGAAGGACGGATAATCAGAGGAAAGCCGATTTCATCGGCAATTTTCAAAACATCATTCATGGAGCGGGCAAAGCCGCTTTTGGGAACACGCAAGCCGATATTTTCCATCGCGTGCCGGAATTTTTCTCTGTCTTCCGCTTTATGGATAACATCAAGCGACGCACCGATCATTTCCACTTTGTATTTTTTGAGCACGCCGCTTTCCGCGACTGCCACAGCCGTGTTCAATCCGGTCTGTCCGCCTAATGTGGGAAGCAAAGCATCCGGCCGTTCGCGGGCAATAATTTTTGCCACAGCTTCCGGAGTTATCGGTTCAATATAAGTCCTGTCGGCCATTTCCGGATCAGTCATAATGGTCGCGGGATTGCTGTTGATTAAAACAACTTCGTAGCCCTCCTCCCGCAGGGCTTTACAGGCCTGCGTTCCGGAATAATCGAATTCACAGGCCTGACTGATGATAATAGGACCGGAACCGATGAGCAGTATTTTTTTTATGTCTTTGCGTTTAGGCACTTATTTAACCAATTTAACTAATTACTTCCCCTCCACTTGTGGGAGTGGATTAAGGGGAGGGGTATTCTTTTCAAACAACTCAAGAACATTGTACATTTGCACCCTCACCCTAACCCTCTCCCCTCAAGGGAGAGGGAATTATTACTATTCCCATTCGATAGTGCTGGGCGGTTTGGAACTGATGTCGTAAACAACACGATTGATGCCGGATACTTCGTTAATAATCCGCGTCGAGACGCGGGCCAGTAACTCCTGAGGCAGGCGAGCCCAGTCCGCCGTCATGGCATCGTCGCTGGTAACAGCACGAACAGCCACAATATTTTCATAAGTGCGCTGATCTCCCATAATGCCCACGCTCTTAAGCGGCAGCAAAATGGTAAACGACTGCCACAACTTATAATACAAATTCGCAGTGCGGATTTCCTCAAGCAGAATTGTGTCGGCCTTGCGCAAAACGGACAGGTGTTGAGCCGTTACTTCGCCGATAATGCGAATAGCCAGGCCTGGACCAGGAAATGGCTGTCGCCAGACGACATCGTCGGCGAGTCCCAACTCTTTTCCCAAAAGTCTCACTTCGTCCTTGAACAGGTGTTTAAGCGGCTCGACCAGCTTCAAATTCATTTTCTTCGGCAGGCCTCCCACATTATGGTGAGATTTAATTACCGCGCTGGGTCCGCCGAAAGCCGAACGCGACTCGATCAGATCGGGATAAAGAGTACCCTGTGCTAAAAATTTAACGCCTTTAATTTTGTGAGCTTCTCTGTCAAAAACCTCAATAAAAGTGCGGCCGATGATTTTTCGTTTTCTCTCCGGATCCGTTACACCTTTCAATCTTTTCAAAAATATTTTGCCAGCCCGCGCAAACCGCAGATTGATTTTCAGATTATTTTTGAACATTTTAATAACGCGTTCGGCCTCATTAGCTCTCAGCACACCGTTATCCACAAAAACGCAGGTAAGCTGCTTGCCTATAGCGTTATTTAATAAAACAGCAGCAACAGAAGAATCAACGCCGCCCGAAAGCCCCAGAATGACTTTTTCAGAACCAACCTGCCCGCGAATTTCTTCGACAGCATGATTAATAAAAGATTTCATCGACCAGGATTTTTTGCACCGGCAGATGTCAAAAAGGAAGTTGGCCAGCATCTTCTTACCTTCTTTGGTATGAACAACTTCCGGGTGAAATTGAAGTCCATAAAAATTACGTTCTATGTTTTCGGCCGCCGCCACCTGTGTATTATCAGTAGAAGCAGTTATCATAAAACCTTCCGGTAATTTACCAATAGAGTCGCCGTGGCTCATCCAGCATTGGGTTTTTGGGGCCACACCTTTGAAAATTCCTTTTTGCTTTTTGACCAGCAACTCGGCAAAACCGTATTCGCGTTTTTTCGATCCAATAACTTGTCCACCCAGTGAATCAATCATATACTGCAAGCCATAACAAATACCGAGAACGGGAATGCCTAGTTTGAAAATTTTTTTGTCCACGCGCGGTGCGCCTTTAGAATAAATACTTGCCGGGCCGCCGGATAGAATAATTCCTTCGGGCTTTAGCGCCTTGACTGCGGCAATGGAAATATCAGGAGGTTCAATTTGACAGTAAACATGATTTTCTCTTACCCGACGGGCAATAAGCTGGTTATATTGCGAGCCGAAATCGATGATCAGAATCATGTTGTTTTCCTCTTTTCTTTTTTCATCATTTTTACAAACTGCAAAAACAAATATTCTGTGTCGCGAGGACCAGGAGCCGCTTCCGGATGATATTGCACGCTCATTGTCAGAGGCATCTGCATTCCTTCGGACGTGTTGTCATTAAGATTATGGTAGGTCTTTTTCGTTTTTTTAGCGATTGATTCGGGAACAACAACAAAACCATGATTCTGAGAGGTAATTTCGATTCTACCTGTGTCAACGTTTTTAACCGGTTGATTTATTCCGTGATGACCGAACTTTAATTTTTCCGTATAACCGCCAATCGCCTGACCGATCATCTGATGTCCAAGGCAGATTCCAAAAACCGGTACCTTTCCGATAACAGTTCGCACAGTATCTACTATATAAGGAAGAGCTGCCGGATCACCGGGACCGTTGGAAAGCAATACCCCGTCCGGCTTTAAATTCAGAATTTCATCAGCTTTTGAAGACGCGGGCAAAACAAGCACTTCACAATCGTTTTTTTCCAGAAGACGCAGAATGTTGTATTTTACTCCGCAGTCCAGAACAGCCACACGTAATTTCCTGGCAGTTTTTCTGGAAGGAAATTTATCCGTGTGAGGCGTGCTGTTTTCCCATATATACGGGTTGGAACAAGTTACCTCGCAAACAAGGTCGCGACCGACAAGGCCGGGATAAGCCCGCACTTTTGTCAGCAGCAATTTTATATCTTTGCTTTCTGTAGTTATTATTCCCTTCATCGCGCCGGAAAGTCGCAGACGACGCGTCAATGCGCGCGTGTCAATTCCTTCAATACCGATTTTCCCATAACTTTCCAGAAAGGTCTTCAGGCTTTGTTTCATTCGCCAATTACTGGGGTTAGGTTGATACTCCTTGACGATAAAACCTTCCAGATGAATGCCGGCCGATTCCATATCCTCATCATTTATTCCGTAATTACCAACAAGAGGATAAGTCATGGTAACGATCTGTCCCTTATATGAGGGATCGGTAATCACTTCCTGATAGCCGGACATGCCTGTGTTGAAGACAACTTCGCCCATCGTCTCGCCGCTGCCGGCAAAGGCATTTCCTTCAAAAACACTGCCGTCTTCCAAAACCAGCAAAGCTCTTCGTTTCTGATTCAAAAGCGGCATTAAATTTTGCCTCCCGGCAAAAAATGGCGCGAAAGAGAATGGTGTTGACTGCATACATACATTGAAATGGACATGGGATATTTCCTTATGCTTATCTCTCAAGTGCGGAGTGTCTAGCTTTTTTCCCCTGCCTAGTCAATCTTAAAGATAAGAGTCTACTCTGTTTTCGGGGCTGTTCAAAAACCAGATGCCAGGCGCGCAAAAATCGCACCGCGAGGCGTATATTTACATACGTTGAGCGGTACGGTTTGCAGCGCAATCCCGATTTTATCGGGACAGATGAGCGCTTTTCAACAGTCCCTTAGCTGATAAACAACATCTCCCAGAATTTAGGCAGAGGCCATAGTTCGTCATCAATCAGGTTTTCCAGTTCATCAACATTTTCACGAAGCTCATCCATTTTAGGTTTAACTTTACTGCACAAAGTATCCGCTTTCTTTGCTTCATCATGAATAGCATTGGCCACCTCGACTTTGGCCAGAATGTCCTTGTTCAAATTATAGATATTATTAATGCCATCAACTAACTTCTTTAATATTTCCGTTTGTGCGGAAACAGTTGCCGCGGAACCAAGTGCTTCTCTCGTGGATATTATCGTCTTTGCCAGTATTTTCTGATAAACAACTGCAGCCGGAATTATCTGGCTTAAGCAAATGTTACTTAAACATTTAACTTCGATTTCCAGGTCTTTAATATACTTTTCCAGATAGATAACATACCGGGACTGGAGTTCAACCTTGGAAAGGACCTTATACTTTTCAAAAAGATCTATTGCTTTAACGGTTGCAAGCGCTTTTAAGGCCACAGGAGTTGTTTTATAATTCGGCAAACCTCGTTTGGCTGCTTCTAATTCCCATTCTTTTGTATAGTTGTCACCATTGAATAACACGGGTTTTATTTCTTTAATCTCACTTTTCAAAACTTCAAATACAGCCTGATTAATGTTCTTGGTGTTTTTCGCTTTAATTTTTTCCGCCAGACAATCAAGACTTTCAGCTACAATTGTATTCAAAACCGTACCGGGGAAGGAAATAGACTGCGATGAACCAACCGCTCTGAATTCGAATTTATTGCCGGTAAAAGCAAACGGCGATGTTCTGTTGCGATCGGTATTATCCTTACTTAACAGCGGCAGCGATGAAATATCCAAATCGATAATTTCGGCGTTTGTAGCTTTGGCAACTGTTCCTTTCTCAATACTGGTCAGAATATCCGTAAGCTGATCACCGAGGAAGACGGAAATAATTGCCGGCGGTGCTTCGTTAGCACCAAGTCTGTGATCATTGGCATAGGTTGCAACCGAAGCCCTGAGAATATCAGCATTTTTATAGACGGCACGAACGACTGCTATTAGAAACACAAGAAATGTAATATTTTCATGGGGAGTGCGTCCGGGGTTCAATAAATTATTCCCATTGTTATCGGCAAGAGACCAGTTAACATGTTTTCCGGAACCATTTATCTTGGCAAAAGGCTTTTCGTGAAGCAGGCAGGCGAGGTTATGTTTTTTAGCCACCGATTTCATGGTATCCATAACAATTTGATTATGATCAACAGCAAGATTGGCTTCTTCAAACACAGGCGCTATCTCAAACTGGGAAGGCGCCACTTCATTATGCCTGGTTTTCGCCGGAACGCCGAGTTTGAAGAGTTCCTCTTCCATATCGTGCATGTAAGATGATATTCTCTCTTTGATGCTGCCAAAATACTGATCTTCCAGCTCCTGACCTTTAGCCGGAGGCGCACCTACGATAGTGCGGCCGCCAAGCACAAGATCCTGCCTTTTGAAAAAATAATCCATATCAATTAAAAAATATTCCTGCTCCGGTCCTAAAGTGGCATGGACCTTCTTGACATTCTTCGCTCCCAAAAGTTTCAGCATATTAACCGCGCTATTACTTACCGCTCTGTTAGATCTGAGTAATGGTGTTTTCTTGTCGAGCGCTTCACCCGTATAAGAAATAAAAACGGTAGGAATACAAAGAGTTGTCGAAATGCCGTTTCTTCTGATGAAGGCGGGAGATGAAATATCCCAGGCAGTGTAACCTCTTGCTTCAAATGTTGCACGAATACCACCGGAAGGAAAACTGGAAGCATCCGGTTCGCCCTGAACAAGCTGTTTGCCAGAGAATTTTTCCATCACTTCACCAACTGCGGTTGGCTCAACAAAAGCATCGTGTTTTTCAGCCGTAGCGCCGGTCATCGGCTGAAACCAGTGAGCAAAATGGGTTGCCCCTTTTTCCAGTGCCCATTCCTTTATGGCATGAGCTACAATGTCCGCAGTTGCCAGATCAAGAATTTTATCTTCATTAATCGCTTCCATTATTTTTTTATAGGCATCTTTCGGGAGTTTTTCCTTCATTACCTTATAATTAAAAGTGTCTTCACCATAATATTCAGAAACGGGCACAAATTTTTCCTTCTCGATAGTATAACTTCTCTCCGAGGCGATGACCGGTTTTGATTTTTTCATAATTCCTCCATTTATCTTTTTAAAATATTCCGTAATTTTTACATAATAAGGTATTTTTTATCAAATCTCTCCGAGACAGATTCAACATGTAAAACGAGATCTCCATTTTAACTGGATTAGCTTAGTGCGAAAAATATGCCACACTGCATATTGCGGATACATTATAACAATTCACCGCCATTCGTCCACTTTAATATTGGCATTTATGGAACAAATACTTCTTGATATTGATGAACATTTACTGTAAATTTATAACATCGATTCTAAAAATAGAACAAAAATGTATTATAAATCCAGCAGAAAAACAATTTTGTAACATTATATTTGTTAGTCGTTTAAGAAATTTTCTTTCGGAATCTAATTTTCTACAAAATTATTCAATTTGTTCTTCCGTGATACGCGGCTCCTTCATTTAAACCAAGCTATTGGCATCTATTTTGCTGTTAAACTAGCCGGATATATATGTAAACAGAGTTTCATCATTAATTACAGTAACGGAAGAGAAATACAAGACATGAATCTGGTAGAAGAATTTAAAAAAACGGCAGGCGATATAAAAATTATCGTTAAAGAAGAAGAAAAAGAAATATACAGCCATGATATAGGCGATGTTCCTACAATCATGACTAAAACATTTTTTCAGATACAACCTGATTTTGTCGTCCAGCCTGAAAATGTTGATGAGATCAAGAAAGTTCTGGAATTTGCTAACGCGAAAAAAGTGCCGGTTATTCCCAGAGGCGCCGCGTCCTGGGGTTTCGGAGGAGTAATTCCAACAAATGGCGGAATCGTTATAGATTTGTCGCCTTTTAGAAAAATCCTCTATCTCAATAAAGGACAAAAGACCGTTACCGTAGAAGCCGGAGCCAGGTGGAGTGATATTGATATCCTGGCCAAAAAAGTAGGCCTTTGCCTGATGACATATCCATCAAGTAAGTTTTCGACGGTTGGAGGCTGGATTGCCACAGGCGGATATGGAATTAACAGTTTTCATTATGGTCACTTATCCAATCAGATTGTGTCCATGACAGTTATAACGCCTTTGGGCGAAACCAAAAAGATCACTCCCCATGATCCCGAATTTGAATATTTCGTTTCCACGGAAGGGGAGTTTGGAATTATTGTAGAAATTAATCTGAAATTACGTGATGTCCCTCAGGCATCTTATCCGCATTTGTTTTATTTTGAAAAAGACAAAGAAGCTTTCTCTTTCATAGAAAAATTCATTAAGTCGGGACAGGCGGCTGAGTTCAAACCAAACGTAATCCGGTTTCTTGATGAGAATCATCTCAACGACATTAATGAAATCATGCATTCGAAAGTCTTTAAGAAGAACGCGGGGGTTCTGGTTGAATTCGGTAATTCCGAAGACGATAATAATTTTTTGAAGACTATGGAGAGCGATTACAAAGTTGAAGAAGCGCCGCGCTATGTTGCCAGTTATTTGTGGAATGAGCGATTATTCGGCATGAAAACAAAACGCCTGGGTCCCACAATTCTAGCCAGCGAAAGCATGATTCCTATAGAATCGGCAGCGGATTTTATTACCAAAGCAAAAAAACTGGGGGCCAATTTCAGCGTAGAAATCTTTATTGATTCTTATATTATCAACGAAAAGATGGCTCTCATCATGACCAATTTCCTCTGTGATTCCAGGAAAAGAAGATATTACATTGATTTGCCGCTGCAGACCATGCTTACTCAAACGGCAGTTTCCATGGGCGCCGAACCTTACGGGCTGGGTATATGGAACGCTGCATTCATTAATCATTTATATAACGCTGAAAAGAAACAAAAATTGTTAAACTATAAAGCGAAGGTCGATCCGAACAATATAATGAATCCGGGGAAATTTTTTTCAATCAAATCAAAGTATTTAAATATACCCGCGATTATATTCAAACCGGGCATTTTTAGCCTTTTAATAAAGATGTTGATTTGGGTATCACCAGTCGTTGGGAAAATGGCCACACTGGCCTTGGGAAAAGATCAGAAAGTTGACAGTCTTGATTTTGAATTGACCACTCATGCCTGTGCCAAATGCGGAAACTGTATTGCAGTATGCCCGGCATATCTGGTCACAAAAAACGAAGAGGTCACGGCGAAAGGCAAAATTGCTCTGGCAAAAAAATTAATCGAAGGCCGGCCTGTTACAAAAGAAGAAGCTGAAAATGCGTTTATGTGTATGCACTGCAAAGGCTGCGAGGAAATTTGCCAAACCAATCTGGAATTGATGATGCTTTGGGATGCGCTGGAAAAAAGGGTCGAAGCAAAATTCGGCCGGCCGGAAGATAAAATAAGCGATTTTTTGAAACGGGTTGATGAAAGCAAGGAATACTGGGAAATGGTGGATCGGAATAACTGATCCATTTGAAATTAATTTTACAGAGAAGATGAATTAACTATTATGCCGAAAAAATATCACATTCATTCAAAAGTAACACCGCTTAATCTGGATTATATATTTAAATTCAAGATTGAACGTGGAGAAAACTGCATCAATTGCGGTAAATGCACCAAAGTGTGCATTTATGAAGCACACAAACGGGGCAAAGGCGGTGATCCGCGTAAAATGGCCGACCCCAATACAGTGGTTTGCAGAAACTGCTTTCGCTGCATTCAGGAATGCCCGCGGGGAGCTCTGGAAAAATCTCTGGATAAGGATTTTTTAAATATCGGCGGCTCTTACTGGAAATCCGATATGTTCATAACCTTATGGAAACAGGCGGAAGATGGCAAAGTTCCGGTTACCGGTGCCGGTTATCGCGGCCCGTTCACCGGACCGGGATTTGACAGTATGTGGACCGACATGTCGGAAATCGTCCGACCGACACGTGACGGAATCCACGGAAGGGAATATATCAATACATCTGTGGAATTGGGCAGAAAACTCAACCATCTGGTTTTTGACGAAAAAGGAAATCTTAAATCGAAAATTCATGACACGGTTGATATTCCCATTCCCATTATTTTTGATTTCCCTCACGAACAACTAAGTCCGAATGTAAAGACCGGCATTATCAGAGCGGCAGCGGAGCTGAATACCTTTATCATATTGTCCGCAGCCGATATTACCGGAGATGCCAAAAAACATTTAAAAAACATTATTCCGTTAATATCACTGAAGGATGTCGACAAGTTTCAGGGATTAATCAAAACGGTAAAAATCGTGGCTCTGGAGTACAGCGATGAATTATTGAACTCTCTTGCTGCTACACTGGATAAGATAAAAAAAATACATAACGTACTGACGATAGTTCGTGTACCGGCAACAAAATCCGTCGAAGACACCGTTTGCCGTCTTACGCAAAGCGGCGCGCAAATTATTCACGTTGTGGCCGATTATCACGGCATGGAATTTAACAAAGTCTCCGGTGAAAACCGGCGCCTGTCGAAAGATGTTATCCGTGCAGTGCATCTAAAGCTTGTGGAAGAAAGAATCCGCGACGAGGTTACCATTATCTTTTCCGGTGGAATCGCCATGGCTGAACATGTCCCCAAGGCAATGATCTGCGGCACCGACCTGACAGCGATCGATTTGCCCCTCCTTATCGCGCTGGGTGCCAGATTATATGAAGAACCGGAAAAGATACTGGTATTCCCCGACGAACTGGAAAAAATCACGGCGCGAATCGTGATGCAAAGAGTCATAAATCTTATGGGCGCATGGCATTCGCAGCTTTTGGAAGTTATGGGTGCAATGGGTATCCGCGAAGCGCGGCGTTTACGCGGCGAAACAGGAAGAGCCATCTTCTTTGAAGAAATTGATAACGAAACTTTTGGAAAAATATTTAAACAAAGAGAATCAGCAAACTTATGAAACCAGCAACTGTAAAAATTAAAAAAATGCCCTCCCGGTTCAAGCATCAGGTGCCCAAGTATAAGGTTACCAGATCAAGCGCATGTATCAATTGCGGCACCTGCGCCAAATCATGTCCTTATGGAGTGCACGAAAGACAGGAAGGGCACAACAAGATGAGTGTGCCGATAGATTACAAATGCATCGGGCTTGAATGTGAACACAATGATTTTTACTGCGTAAAAAAATGTCCGCGCAACGCATTGAGTATCTCACTCAACCCCATGTATCAAACGCTAGGTGATTACCGCTGGACGGCGGATATGATTACGGGAACATGGATAATGGCGGAAACAGGATATCCACCGGAGAGAAAAGACCTGGAATACAATACCGGCAATTCCGGCGGTGGCTTCGACAAGCTTCGTCTCAAGTTTCCGGATAAGCCGTCGAAAATAGACAAGCTGGAAATATCAACGGAAATTCCCTTAAACCGCAGAAACGACGGACGCGTCAATATCACTATTTCCACGCCCGTTTATGGAGGTGGAATGTCCTTCGGTTCGGTCAGCCTGCCGACAATGACGGCCAAGGCCCATAACGCCGCATTATGGAATACCTTTACCTGTACCGGTGAGGGAGGTTATCCGGAAATGCTTCAACCGTACGACGATCATGTTATTACTCAGGTGGCCACCGGTTTGTTCGGCGTGCGCGAAGAAACCATTCAGCGTGTAAAAATCGTGGAGTTCAAATACGCGCAGGGTGCGAAACCGGGCTTGGGCGGGCATTTACTGGGTGAAAAAAATACGGAAAGTGTCGCCCGCATGAGGGAAGCAGTCAAGGGATCTTCTTTGTTTTCACCTTTTCCTTTTCATTCCGTGTATTCCATTGAAGATCACAAGAAACACATTGACTGGATAAAAGAAATCAATCCCCATGCGCTTATTTCAGTCAAGGTTTCGACGCCCAATGACGTGGATATGGTTGCCGTAGGTTCCTACTACGCCGGCGCTCATATCATTCATATCGACGGCGGATACGGCGGAACAGGAGCTGCGCCGGACATTGCCAAGAAAAATATAGCCATGCCCATCGAATACGCGATATCAAAAGTTCACAATTTCCTGAAGGATGAAGGCGCCCGCGATGCCATGACTCTTATCGCCTCCGGCGGCATAAGAACCGCCCACGATCTGGCCAAAGCCATTTGTCTGGGAGCGGACGGCGCGGTTATCGGCACGGCGGAAATGGTTTCGCTGGAATGTGTACGCTGTGGCAACTGCGAATCAGGTCGCGGTTGCGCCCGGGGTATAGCCTCCACCGATTCGGAACTGGCTGATTTATTTAACGAGGAATGGGCAACACAGCGTTTAACAAACATGTACCATGCCTGGAACATCCAGCTTGTGGAAATTTTGCAGCGTTTCGGCATGAGAAGTGTCCGGGAACTTGTCGGACGAACGGATCTGCTGGAACATATAGACTACAGTAAGTAAAGAGCGGGGTTTAGTAATAATGGACAATGTTGAAAAAATATTAAAATCACGTACTGAAATTTGCAGCCAGGTGCCGCCACTGATTCCCAATACCGAAGAAGAAGGTGGCTGTGGTGTAACAGGTTTCATCTGTTCTATTCCGGTAACCGGTAAAAATATCTTTGAGCCTTCTGTGCAGATGCACAACAGAGGCAATGGCAAGGGCGGCGGTATTGGGGCGGTTGGTTTTGTTCCCGAAGCTATGGGTGTTACCAGACAAGTTCTTCAAGATGATTATATGCTGCACATAGCCCTTCTGGATTTGAGCGTAAAAACTGAAATTGAAGAAACGTATATAAAACCATTCTTTAAAATCGATAAAGCTGAACAGCTCGACACCATTGACGATTATCGCGGCATAGGACTGGATGTCCGGCCTCCGGACGTCATGCGTTATTTTGTCCGTGTCAAGGATGAGGTTCTGGACAGGTTCATCAGTGACAATAAATTTTCTTCGCTGGAAAGACGCGATGCTGAGGATGAATTCGTCTATCAGAACAGTTTCAAAATCAATACTCATTATTACGCATCTCTGGGTGAGAAAAAAGCTTTTGTCATGTCGCACGGCAGGAACATGATGATCCTGAAAATCGTGGGTTACGCGGAAAATGTCGTCAAATACTATAAACTGGAAGATTTTAAAGCGCATGCCTGGCTTGCCCATCAGCGCTATCCTACTCGCGGACGCGTCTGGCATCCGGGCGGTTGCCATCCCTTCAGCGCGCTCCATGAGGCGCTGGTGCATAATGGCGACTTTGCCAATTATCAGTCTGTAAGCGAATATCTCAAACAGCGCAATTATCGTCTTCTGTTTTTGACCGATACTGAAGAAGCAGCTCTGCTATTGGATTTGTGGAACAGAGTATATAAGTATCCTCTGGAACACCTCATTGAGGCTATGGCGCCAACTTCGGAAATGGACTTTGATATGCTCCCGGCTGAAAAGCAAAAGCTTTACAAGGCTATTCAGACACATCATGTGGGCTCGTCACCGGATGGACCTTGGTTTTTTATTATCGCGAGAAACGATGTCATAAATGATCAGCTCCAACTGATCGGTATTACGGACACTGCCATGTTGCGCCCGCAGGTTTTCGCCCTGCAGGAAGGAGAAATACAGATCGGCTTGATTTGTTCGGAAAAACAGGCCATTGACGCAACGTTGATTTCGCTCACGCGTGAAGATCCTCGTTTCCGGCCGATTGCCGACAAATACTGGAATGCCCGCGGCGGAAGCTATACAGATGGTGGCTCCTTTATATTCAGCCTGAAAGATACACCAGAGGGCATGAAATTAATTTGTACCAACAAATTCGGCAAAATAATTGAAACTACCCGAAACAAAGCTGTGTGTAATGTTAATAAAAAGATAACCGTCACGGAAGACTATAAACCGATAAAAGAAAAAATTGATTCATTATTTGCCGAAAATGATTATTCAGCCGCGGCCGATAAATTATTTACATTTGCAAGGAACAGTATTGCCGGTTTTGATTCTAACAAATTCAGATTCTGCATTGAAACAATCAAGGATCATGCGCTGAGAAATGATGATTCCAAGCATACGGCCATCCGCGTGTTGACGCTTTTGAATGATCGTAGATTCAACACGGGCGCAATAAAGAGAAGCTCCCTTCTGCATGTTGTAAAAATGGCACTGGATGAAATTTTCGACACAACACCGATGATTACGGAAATGACCAATTCACGGTTTGTCCGGATTGACTTTGCCGGTCGCGAGCAACTGCGCGCGCCAAAAAACAATGAAAAATTTATGATTATTGATGCCGAACATTTTGAACCGGAAGGCGAGCTTTGCGATGCGGTAATGATAGTCAAGGCCTTCAAACTCGGCTGGAAGCATTTCATTGTCTACAAATATCGCGGTCAGCGCTTTACCGGCTGCGGTTTTGGTCCGGCCACAAAAGGTGTGAGAATTGATATTTACGGATCTTCGGGCGACTATATCGCCTCAGGAATTGATGGCATGGAAATTTATGTTCACGGCAATGCTCAGGATCAGCTCTGTCAGATCATGAAAGAAGGTAAACTTGTCGTGTTTGGCGATGTCGGCCAGACTTTCATGTATGGAGCCAAAGGTGGAAGCGCTTATATAATGGGTAATGCGGCAGGCCGTCCTTTAATTAATGCTGTGGGCAGACCACGGGTTGTTATAAACGGCACCGCACTGGATTATCTTGCGGAATCCTTCATGGCCGGTGACCCTCTCAACGGCGGAGGTTTCGTAATTCTCAACGGCATAGGTTTTAACGATGAAGACGGCTCTGTTTATGAGTATGACACTCCATACCCTGGTTCGAATATATTTTCTCTGGCCTCCGGTGGCGCAATCTATGTCCGGGATCCACACGAAAAACTTGTTGACGAGCAGCTCAACGGAGGAGAATTTGTCGAAATTACCGATGCGGACTGGAATCTGATAGAACCTTATCTGGAAGAAAACGAAAAACTCTTCGGTATTACGATAGACAGGCTACTCACAATTGGCGGCAATAAAAAGACTCCTCGGGATGTCTACCGGAAGATCAGACCGCTAAAAGCCGCGGCTGTCAAAAAAGACGATGATGGCCTGGAAGAATAAGCTCTGAATTGAAAAAGTGGTGCTTTAATAAAATTTGGAGTTAGTGTAAGTTGTTGATATCGACAACTTTAAAGGTGTTTTAATAATGAATATATCCAGCGTCAGCACAGGCATTGCAGGATTGGATAAAACCCTTAATTACCTGCAAATGGGTGATAATGTTGTTTTTCAGGTTGAAAATATTGAAGACTACAAGACTTTTGTAACTCCATATGTAAATACAGCATTGGAAAAAGGCCGGCGAGTTGTTTACATGCGTTTTGCCAAACATCCGCCGCTTATAGATAACACCGGAAAAGTTACCATTTATAAACTTAATGCCGATATCGGTTTTGAATCCTTTTCCACTCAGGTCCATTATATTATCCGCCAGGAAGGACGTGATGTCTTTTATGTATTCGACTGTCTGTCGGATTTGCTTTTGACCTGGGCAACAGACCTGATGATCGGCAACTTTTTTGTTATTACGTGTCCCTATCTTTTCGAACTGAATACTGTAGCCTATTTTTCTATTCTTAGAAACAGGCATTCTTTTAAAACAATTGCCCGTATCAGAGAAACTACTCAGGTACTGTTGGATATTTATAACTATCAGGGCAAGCTTTGCATTCATCCCATCAAAGCATGGCAGCGCTACTCACCGACGATGTTTCTTCCACACATGATGGAAGAAGACGAATTTGTTCCTATTACGAATAGCGCCGATGCCACAAGTTTATTTTCTTATCTCAATCAGGCCAGCGACTCAAACGTCGAAAGAAATCTGGATTATTGGGATCGTCTGTTTATGCAGGCAAGAGACCTGTCGGAAAGCTCGAAGAACACCGAAGAAAAGCAGAAAATGATAGAACAGCTCTCCCGCGTATTGCTCGGAAGAGAGAAAAGAATGCTGGCCCTGATCAAAGAATATTTTACACTGGAAGATCTTCTCGAAATTAAAGACAGGCTCATTGGAACAGGTTTCATCGGTGGTAAATCCGCCGGTATGCTTCTGGCACGCAATATTTTGCGAAAAGACGCTTCTGTAAAATGGTCCGAGCATCTGGAACTGCATGATTCATTTTATATCGGGTCGGATATCTTTTACTCTTACATGGTGCAAAACGGCTGGTGGCGTGAACTAATGGCTCACAAAACAAAAGAAAGCTATTTTGAGAGCGCCCGCGAATTAAAAGATAAAATGTTGAAAGGCGTTTTTCCGGAAGAAGTCCGGGAAAGATTTTTATTAATGCTGGAATATTACGGACAGTCGCCGATTATCGTACGCTCCAGCTCTCTTCTGGAAGATGCATTCGGCAATGCATTTGCCGGGAAATATGAAAGTTTTTTTTGCGCGAATCAGGGAACGCCGGAAGAACGCTACGAGCATTTTGAAGAAGCTGTAAGAAAAATCTTTGCCAGTACAATGAACATAGATGCTCTTACTTATCGTTTACAAAGAGGTCTTGATCAACAAGATGAGCAGATGGCTCTATTGGTACAAAGAGTTTCCGGTTCTTCCCGCAAGCATTTTTTCTTTCCTGAATTGGCCGGTGTCGGTTTGTCCTACAATCCTTTTGTCTGGCGCAAAGGAATGAATCCTAAAGCGGGAATGCTCAGACTTGTTTTCGGACTGGGCACAAGGGCTGTAAACCGCATGGAAAATGATTACCCCCGCATTGTTGCGTTGGATGAGCCTCTGGTTAAACCCTATGCTAAACCGGAAGATGCCGCTCGTTTTTCCCAGCATTGTGTTGATGTCCTAAACCTGGAAGAGAATAATTTTCAGTCATTATCTGTGGACGAGGCTCTCAACGATGATTTGGATGCGCGCCTTGACATCATCGGCAGCCGCGATATCGAGGCCAGCGACCGGATGAGTGCTTTAGGAAAACAAAGAGATGTGTGGATATTAACCTTCGACGACCTGCTTGCGAAAACTGAATTTACGGAACTGATGTCCATAATGCTCAAGAGATTGGAATCAATCTATAGCTATCCCGTGGATATTGAATTCACCGTGAACTTTAACGCGGACGGGAAAATGCAAATCAATCTTTTGCAATGCCGGCCGTTCCAGACAAAAGGCTTGTCCAGTCGTGTGGAAATTCCCGAAAAAATTAAAAAGAGTAAAATATTGCTCAAACAGGAAGGCAACTTTATGGGCGGCAGTGTTCACGAAAATATTTCGCGAATCATTTATATTGATCCCAAAAGTTATGCCAAACTTACTCTTTCTGAAAAATACAATATTGCCCGGCTGATAGGAAAACTAAATAAGACAATCAATGATCGGACCGCAATGCCAACGATTCTGTTCGGACCGGGCAGATGGGGAACAACAACACCGGCGATGGGCGTACCGGTGACTTTTTCCGAAATAAACAACATCGCAGCCATTGCTGAAATAGCATACAAAGAAGGAAGTCTGATACCCGATCTATCTTTCGGCACACATTTTTTCCAGGACATGGTAGAGATGAATATCTTTTACATGGCCATTTATCCGGAACAGGCAAAGGTTATTTTCAATACTTCCGTTATGGAATCTATGCCCAATATCATGGGAGAGCTTGTTCCGGAAGACCGCCAGTACGAGAATGTTGTTCAAGTCTATGATGTTAAAGAAAAGAAATTAATCTTGCTTTCCGATATTGTGGCGCAGGAAATGCTCTGCTTCTTCAGCTAATACCAATTCTAAATCAAAGCGCTATTTTTGTTGGTCCCGATTCATCGGGATTGTCGGCTTCCTCAACGTATATATAATAAGCCTCGTCGCCTCCGCCTAGCCGCCGCAATATCATCTTTGATTTAGAATCTGTATAAGTAGTCTTATACAAATTCACTGGCTTCTTTTTTTTGTTTACGGAAAAATTTCGGATCAATTCCCAGTTTATTAATTTTGTATTGAATAATTCGTTTGGTCGTTCCCAACATTTTCGCGGCTTTTGTTTGATTACCGCCGGTTGCCTCCAGCGTATCAATGATTAAAGTCCTTTCCTGAGCTTCAACAACGGAAGATAATTTACTATGTTCTTTTTTCTCCGCTTTCGTTTCTTTGACCTGTAAAGAAGGTGGAAGATGGGCACAATCAATCGTATCGGTCTTGGATAACAATACAGCTCTTTCGATGCAATTTTCCAGCTCACGCACATTGCCCGGCCATTTATGGGATAAGAATACTTCTATTGCCGCTGTGGAGATTCTTTTAACATTTTTGTCCATCTCTTTGCTGTATTTCAAAATAAAATGATCTGCCAAAAGTATAATATCACTGCCTCTTTCGCGTAAAGACGGTAAATATATGGGAAACACATTCAAACGATAAAACAAATCGGCGCGAAAACGTTCCGCTATAATATCCTGTTCCAAATCTCTGTTGGTTGCCGCGATAATTCGCACATTAACGTTGATAACCCTGGAAGAGCCCAGTGGCTGAAATCTCTTTTCCTGTAAAACGCGCAAAAGTTTTACCTGAGCGGCAGCGGAAAGCTCGCCTACTTCATCCAGAAAAATTGTACCCCCATTGGCCTCTTCAAATCTGCCGCGGCGTTGCTGCAGTGCGCCGGTAAAAGCCCCCCTTTCGTGACCGAAAAGCTCGCTTTCAATTAAAGTATCCGGAATTGCCGCGCAATTGACCTGCACCATTGGCCCTTTGCGTCGGGATGAATTCATATGTATTGCTTTGGCGATTAACTCTTTACCGGTACCTGTCTCACCAGTGATTAAAACTGTCGTGTTGGAATCGGCTACCTGGGCAACCAACCCAAATACTTCCTGCATCGGTTTAGAATGACCGATGATATCCACGGAAGGCGGCCTCTCACTGCCAACAATTTTTTTCAGCCGTTTATTTTCCTCTTCCAGCGCTCTGATATGCACGAACTTGGCCATTAATTCCGCCACGGCAGAAAGCATGGCCAGTTCTTTATCCAGATTTTCCACTTCATGCGCAACCTTGTCGGCGGATAATACGCCAACAACCTTGTCATCATAGATAATGGGAACACAAAGAAAGGCCAGTTCCGACCTGTTTAAGTTACGCCGGGCGCCGGTACGATCTAAAAAATGAGCGGCATGTCCCAGATTAGCTACCGCCATCGGACGTCCGGTTTGAGCGACTTCTCCGGTAATACCTTCTCCGGGCTTGTATGTGACATCCAATCCTTTTATGTTTACATCATGGGCTATGTCCAGCCAGATTTCATTTTTGTCGCGGTCAAAGAGAGATATCATTCCCCGTTGCATTCCCAGTCGTGAACTCATTTCTTGTAGAATTTGATCTAATTCATCACGCAAATCTGTAGGTTGAGCTAAAATTTTAGCTATCGCATGCAGCGCGGCAAGTTCTTCATAACTATGAATACTCAATTTATGATCGTTCTCCAAAAAATACTTTTTTGTACTTTTGTTCATAGCAGGTTTAGCCAACCTTTAAAGTATTTTGTAACAAAATTGTGCCAATATCAATCTTTTTTTAACCTTCCTGAGATAAATGTGCAAAGAATAAGCCAATTATGAGTTTTTTTGACATTTATGCCGAGAATCATTTTTTCATAAAATATCACTACTGTCCGGAATAATTAGTACATAAAGTTTGTAAAAGCTTAACATATTTCATGAAAGATACCATTTATGTTTGTCCTCGACTTGAAAATGCATAGCGGAATTTGTAAACCTTCCCGAAGAATATTTTCGGGAAGGAGTGCTCATGTATACAGGCCCGCTTGTATTTACCCAGTTCATGGACTTCATGCCGTTAAAAAC
>LNQE01001413.1_pt1 | contig 25425 bp, 22 predicted proteins | sample 603111 | NCBI WGS metagenome assembly LNQE01 (sample SAMN04260313, study PRJNA301899) | hydrocarbon metagenome | isolation source: hydrocarbon-contaminated ditch | place: Germany: Bremen | collected 1998
AAGGCGACTGCCGCGGCTGGCGAGCCGTGCAGCAGATGCAGGGCCATGCCGTAGCGCCAGATGGGGGCCCGACCCTCGACGATCACGAGAGAACCGCGGGGGATGGCAGGCAGAGGAGGCAGGGGCTCGGTGGGGGTGATGGGAGAGGAGACGGCGATGGAGTAGATGATGCTCGTCATGATGACCTCTCCTTATTCTCGAAAAAAGTTTTAAAAACTTTCCCGGAGAGTGATTTATCTTTAGATAGATATAGATCCGCAAGATTTCGAATCTCCCATGCGGGAATGATATCGCAGTCGTAGACCTTTGAACGAATCAAGATGTCTTCTTTAACGATTCCCTCTTCATCCTTCACTTTGTCGGATGTAGTAGCTAAATAGGTTTTAACTCTGAGTTCTTGGAGCTGCGATTTGATTCCAGCTATCTCATATATTAGATCGCTGCCTGACGAAGAATATTTCAATAGTTCGCCTGTCTTGCATTCAATAATGCAAAGTGATTGGTCTTTCATGAAGATAACCTCCTATTCATTGTTAGTTCTCTGACCTTTGAGATCATTTGCTCCAAATTTGATAGCATGAATTGACATCAAATTCGGAATATGTTGTCTGCTTATCAAACAAACCAGAATATTCATCTTCGCCCTCTCTTGTCTCTCACCCGGCGTGAAGGTTCTCTTTTTGCGCCAACAGCAGCAAAATTGTACAAACCCTCTTTTTCCATGACTCCGATTATTTCCAGGCGTGCCTTCTGACCGATCTCAATAGATGGCGGCGTTCCAAGGACAACAAGTCCACCGATGCCGTCATCGGCCGTGAAATACGCTGCGCCTCTTTTCTCTTTGGGATCGGCAACCTTAGTGACTTCCACAATTTCGCCTTTTTTATACTTCAGCTTCTTAACGACAGGCTGGGACAGTCCCTGTATTTCCTTTTTATCAGAGCCTAAAGATGCGATTGCTGAGTCTACAGTCCTTGCTGATGACTGCGCACTGCTTTCGTCCTGATTATCAAGGACAAGCCGCCCATAGCCTGCATTTGTCTTTCCCCCAATGCCCCACTCCTTCAAGGCTTCGGCGAGAAGATCAAAGGCAAGCTTTGCCCATTTCTGTCCTTGCTCTCCCAGGACATCGCACGATACTTCAACATGGAAGGTTCCGACAACCGAGAGAAATGTGACGGGATTTGGATTATCAAAGTCGGTGGGCGCAGCTTCTCCTGAGTAATAATCACCGTGATGCGGCGTCATGACATCCGGCTGCATTGACTTTACCATAGTTTCAGGAGTGATCCATGCATCATGAAAAACGATATGCCCTGAGTCATCAGTAGTTCCGAATAAGGCTTTGTGATACTCTCCACCGGACTCTCCCTTCTTCCATCTCTTAAATCCTTGGCCTTGATCACATATACCCCATACTTGGTCGCAGTAGTGCGAAGCCAAGCCTTTCAGAGCAGTTCCAGGGATTTGAGGAGTCCCATAAGTATGATGAAGCGTAAGCCCGGTCTCCAGGACATTCTCGCCACCAAGACCAATCACCATTCTGCCCTTTGTGCAAAAGAGACCTTCTGCTTTGGGCTTTTGAAGGGCATCTGCCTGAAGAGAGGTCAGATGCCGCTGATATGCAGCCCGGTAAATCGCTTCCGATTGCTCTAGAGACTTGCACATCGCCTCGAATAGATCCCTTCGCGCTGATGGATGCTTTTCCTTATCCTTCACTGCCACTCGCAGATACCTATCTCTGAGGAGACCAGCGTTTGCTCCCATTGGATTTTCCTGCTTCCACCAATCTGAGATAGCAGCTCTGCATGAATCAGCCATAATCAATCAGTCCCCAATAGTGCTTCGGAGTAACGTTTGAGCCAGGTTGCAGACTCAATAGCCTCATAAGTCAATCGTTGATACTTCATTAGATCCGATTTTCTGCTGATCTCGCCCAGGTCTCCCTGTTCATCCATAACTTGTGAGAGATGGCCGATGTAGTCTCTTCCAATTTGCCCTTCTTTTGCGCTAATAAAGGCCAGAGCCTGGGCCAGACCACACGATTGCACCAATGCCGGAAATCTCTTAGCTAACTGGGTATAGTCTTCATCCTTTTCACCTCTAGTAAGAACGCAATCATAAGCCTTCTGTGCCCTTTTCTGCTGTCGGGTTTGGTGTTTCTCGACCATGGTTCTAGCTCCTCGTGAACTGGCATCTTACCCGGCCTTTTCCAACGGTAGCCTTGCCCCCCATTTGCAGGTCTAACTTTTCCTTTTGGCAGTATGTTTCCAGTATCTTGCTTTGGTTTATCCCATTCCCCCCGAAAACTTTATCGCACCAGGCAACTCCTGCCAGTATCGCTTCTGCGGGAAGAGCTTCTTCATACCAGAGGGCGCCCCTGGCCACTATCTTCGAATCATCTTCAATCCTGACATGTGCCGTGACTTCAGTGCCGGTCTTTGATAGGAAGTTGAAACAATCATCATTTAGAACTGCAAAACGCTCTTCAAATATACCTTTCCAAACAGCTTCTTTAACGGATTCCTTAGGAAAGATGACTCCAGCCAGCATCTCTGCCCATTTTTTTGCATTTTTATCTTCCTTTGCTATGAAATCCAGATCTTCAAAGAAAACCCGCCCCTCACCAACGATCTTCGATCCATTTACGAGCAGGACTTCATTTCTTGCAGGATTGAGGGTTGATGGAAGGTCTTTGTACCCGGCAGCTTCGAGATCTCTCTTGAGCTTCTCTAAAACCAATGGGCTGGTAATGTAGGCGAATGTTCCATAAAGACTTCTCACTGGAAGGCAGACAATATGTGCATCAGTAAGAATTAGAGACCCTGCATTAGACGAATCATCCACGATCTGTTTTCCAAAGGCGATGTCTATCAGTTTCTTCTGTTCATCATTTCCATTCTGGAAGAAGTGATCTCTCAACACGCCTTTTGCAGCCGAGCCAGGAACCAGCGGCCAGTCTGTAACCTTCTCTCTCATGATAGGCATATCTATGAACCCAACTCCCTTCCCTGCCCCGACGTGCAAAGGCGTTATCGTCTGCAGCCAGTACATTCTAGTCTTATTCTCCATGATTTTTGCACCTCCTATTCCTGCACTTTCACATTCGTTTCGTCTGCATAATCCCAAATGCCCCACAAAGCCAGGCCGAAGCCGTCCTTGCGATCCTGCTCATCATCGCAGACTGACTTAAGCCAGAGGTTTTTAGCGACGATCGATGCATCTTCATCTCCTTCTAACTCAAAAAAGTACACAGAGCCCGCTGGCACAAGTCTTCGAATAGGCTTTGCACCTTTTTCTTCCAGGCTCCATCCTGAGATAGGCTTCCAGCGACCCATGCAGGCAGAGACAAGTTTGAGATTCAACTCATTCGGCCAATAATCAGGTGTTTTACCTTTTGGCCAACCCATTAACCATCCCGGCTTCCATCCATCAGAGAATATAGCGGGTGTAGCAAGAATCATGCGCACTCTCTTTTTTCCTGCAAAATCCTGGGCCAAATCTGATGGAAAACTCCATCCTCCTTGATTATCGTCCACCCTCCAATGGGCCAAGCGTCTTTCTCCCCCAATCGTATGAAATGAGTCAATTTTAGATGCAAGATCCATAAACTCACCTTCATCTTCGATTCTGGCGGCAAGGTCAATCCCATCCAGCTCCCCTTTTAGAGAGAGATCCAGCCCTACTGTCTCAAAGAGCTTACTATCCTCGGATGTTCCAAGCTTGGGATCTATCTTGACGTGTGTTCTTGCATCTTTTCGAGGTAGATCTAGGAATTCCCCTTTTGTTATGATCTTCATGGGATCTGGAGGAGATTCAAAGCTTTCATTATTGGCGGTTCTTAGCCATTTTTTCATCACGTCCATTGACCAGAGTGAGGGGATCTTTGCTGGCTTGAATTCTCTTTCAATGCTTAAGGGCAGCATCGCTGGAAGTATACCTTCAAGCGGTAGATCGCAATTGCATTTTTTCCATTCATCTACATCTATATTTACAGGCCGGACAGCAAAATGTTCTCTCGTTGCGTTTTCCTCTCTGATTAGGATATCATTTGGTGCCGGAACGTACAGTTTGCCTTTGTAGATCGGCAAAGGGCCGGAGATAGAAATGCGCTTCAAAGCCTTAATTTCATTTCCATCAAAGCTGCAATTCATCTCTTTGCCCAACATTGTTCTAAAGGCTCCTGCTAGAACTGAAGGATACGGCCAATCTAGAGATTTCATGCGAATGCCAAGCCCAAATGGGCGGCCATCTCTAGCAATCAGCGGATCGCGGGCGGTTATTCGTAGGTAGAGCACTATCAGACCACCTCCTGGATTGTTTGGTCGTTGTTCTGTAATTTCCTTCCTTGCGCCTGTTTAATAGCGGCTGCCAACCTTCGGGCTATTATAAGCTCAGACGCCATTTTGCTGATTGCTGTATAAGGATCTTCATCCTTAAGCACGGCCTCTATATCTTCCCGTTTTATGGGCTCGGTTTTCATTCCCGGATTTTTCCTTTTTAGAAGCCTCAACGCATCAGAAACAATCAGATTCCTCAGTTTATTCTCCTCCTCATTTGAAGTAGTAGTCCAATTATTGTAATCTTCTGCTAGGTTGTGCATTTCATAAGCTATGCTATCTGGTAGTTCATTTCGGCAATGCATTTTTGCCCATTTTTGGAGACGCTCATCAAGGCCCTTTTTCCTTTTGGGCTTCCACTTCTCTCTGATTTTGATGGGAACACCGCTTCTTGGATAGATGTGCACAGCTAGGCCGTCTCGTTCGTCATCAGCATCTTTGCCCTCTTTTGCTGCCTTCTCTGCTTCCATTCCGAAGTTCAGCAGGTTTTCCAGTGGCTCTAAGAAGTGCCCAATGGCAATTCCTGCTGAGAGAGTTAATGGATTTCCTTTTTCGTCTGGAAATGCTGCTAGCATTTCTCCAAACTTATCATGAAGGGCTCTTGTCGCCCTGAGACAAGTATCTAGAGGTAGGAAGGCTAAGACATCGTCTCCACCTGAAAAGACCATACAACCATGAAAATCAGTTTCCACGATCTTTTTGGCCTCAGAGGCAAACTCTGCAAGTTGTCTGGAAAATTCTCTATGTTTATCTGAGGACCGAATAGCGAAAAGAGCTCTTCCTATGCGGTCTCCATCAGCTCTCAAGACTGCCAAATACTGGTTTGGTTCCCCATGTCCAAGGCCACCATCATCTTTTTTTTGGAGCTTAAGGATATTGCTCTCGATCTGACTTAGCTTACTTGGGTCATTCTTGAATGGATTATCCTTAACTGAGTCAGTTAAAATATCTTTAAGGTTATCTTTTGCTGTGGCCAGGCGAGAAGGATACAAAATTTGTCCATCAAAGGGAAAATCCTGATAGAGTTTATTCCCTGTACCTGTCGAGAAGCTGTTCTCCTCCTCACAAAGTGTTTCGATCTCATCAAGGATTCTATTGGCCTCATCGCCTTGGCATCTTCTGATTCCCCTAATCCATGGATCTGCTGCCACTCTGACCACAGATGGAAATGTTGACTTTTCACCGTTTTGTCGTCTGCCAAGCCGTTTGGTTAAACCTACAGCACAAAGCTGTTCACCCTCGTTCAGGCGCATTTTCATGGAAAGCCATTTTGGAAGAGATTTATTTTTTTGAAGAATGCTCTCTCTGGCACCGTCGAGGGATGATTTAGGAATGCCAAAATGGCCCTTGGCAGGTCTGAAATCCCGGATTGACTTCCTTCCAGCCAATAATCGCATGACTTTCATGCGAGTTTTCCAATAATCCTCGACATATGGAGCCCAGGCTGCATAGAATTCAATCGCATCTTCGACCTGGCTGTTCCATATCTTTTGGCCTATTTCATCCGACCGGACGATCTCTCTTCCAGCGCTTCTCGCCTTTTCAGCCAGGTTTATCCATTCCTTATTGGCTGCATGCTGCGCTTTTTCATTTATGATTTCTGGGTCTTCGGTTCTGTCTGGAAGTATTGCAAGAATTACATTGGCTACATTAAATTCACTATCGGAAGATTCCAGCCTGGGATCTCCTTTATCCAGAGCAGGAAATATCAGATATCCTCCAGAATTTGCTATTTCTCTTGCTGCAGCTTTGCTAATCTCTGAAAGAAGGTACGAACCAAACCACAGGTCCCGTGTGCGCCGGGCAGCCGCAATGAAATCCTGCACTGGGCCGATAGATAGGACATAAAGAAAAGATGTCACGGAATCACCTCTATGAATCCATTTTCTCTTGCAAAGGAGAGGAAGCCTTCAATAGCGGATCCCAATGGCGATCGAGCTTGTAATCCAGCTCTCGGACTACTTAGCGGAGAGTTAGGATAGCTTGCCAACGTTGGATCGCGTATTTTCTTGAAGGTTGGGCTACCACTGGCTTTCTTCAGGACTACTTCATCGGGAACTGGAGAATTTAGCTTGAGAATCAATTGCAGCACTTCTCCATTTCTACAGATTATTGGCCTCAAGATCAGCGGACTTGCCATTCTTGTTTTCTCCTCTCCATCAACTATTGGATATAGTTCCGTATCTTTAGGATCACCATCATCTTTAAAATGAAACACAATGGGAAGCCCAATCTCTGCTCTGGGAAAAGCATCATTGGGGATTGCTGGCATTCGAGAATGTCGCGCCGATCGGCTTGATGTTGCCTGCCTGATAGACTCCGGCTCGGGCCAGCGTGATCTTCCAGGTCTACTGGGGCTCGATCCTGGATTTCTGCCCACGCCCACACCCTGCCTGAAGACTTGCATGAGGCCCACAACATCTGTCCATCCCTGCAATGCATTGTTACTATTACTATCTCGGACAAAGAATCTATCTGATAGAGTTGGCCAATCTTGAGATCTTGAGAGAATAATACCGTAATGATCCAGATTAGATCTAAACCATAAATCAAGCGATTTTCTCTCAGGAGAAAGCTCTTTGCAGTATAATGCTCCACATCCACGCCTTGTTCTGGCACCAATTCCTCCAAAATTTAACCATGCCCAGACAGCTGCCTCAATATCGAGAGATAAGCTTTGCGGATAAATAAGCTTCAATTCAAAGGAAACATTAGAGGTGCAGTTGGCTGGAGGAATACGATCTCTTTTATTTCCTTGAAACGGAAAGAGAGCATAAGCTGGATGGTTTCTTTCGAATCGCGGGAAATTCTTGTCTTCAGGGAAATAAGCACAAGGATAATTTTTTCCCGGAGATTTTATTTCAACTTGTAATGTAACTTTACTTGGTTTTTCCGTTGTTCCCCATATCTCGCCCTCACGATCAAAAAGCTCCGAAATTGTCTTAAATTTTGCACCTACGGTCACTCTCCACCATTGCCTAAGATGACCTCGAATACTTGATGGCCTGATTGGCGTTAAAGAATCGTTCTCTCCGGCTTTGATCCCACCTCCAAAAATAGGTGTAATGACCTGAATACCATAGATTCTCTTCCTCATGCCCTGATTGAGATCCTCCTTAGAAGGCCTATCAGGACATTTGACTATACAACGTGGCATTGAATTCACCTTACCTAGTTTATCTATCGGTTTTTCCTTTTAGTAAGTACACACGCATAAATGCCAAATTATTTCAATATATCAATGCTCCAGAAATTGATCTGATTGATGCAATTAATGGAGCAGGTGAAAAAATGCCCCGCAGACTCGCGGCAGGGCATACCTTGGTTCCTATGAACAGAAGGATCAGAAGCATTAGACAAAGTGATATAGTGTGGTCAATATCGACAGATAGTCTAATGGATCCTTGTTCGAAACTACTGTTCATTGCTGCTAATAGCAGATAGAGAATTTCAAGAAAATGCCATTGGAATCCCGATTCGCAATTAGAGCCGCAATTTGTGTCCTCTAATCGAGGACCTGTCATTCTATCGTTCAATTGATCACCTTTTTTTATTACATCTGTTCTCAACTAATCCTATATAAATACTGTGCTTGGGTTGAATATCATTAATATTAGATTAAACATATATACTAATATGCAATTATCTCTGAGAGCGCATATCTCTGCAATTGTCTTTTTTTCTAAAATCACCTCCTTACCGCAGAAATTGCGGCTTTAATTCGGAATAGGGACCGCTGCATTTCAATTGGGCCACGGCTTTTCAGCTATGGAATGCACTTATTCCTTCTTCAATCCTATATCAGTTTATCGGTTTTCGGATTCAAAAAGCACAAATCCACCCATCCCAAAGTGGCTCTCCGCTCCCACAGCCACCGGCCCCTGCACAGCTTCCGCAAACTCGATCCTGAATCCGTACCCGTTTCCGTCCGCAGCCTGCTTTCCCTCTCTGCGCTCCCTGCGGCGCAAGAAGGCATGCCATGACACTTCCCTCCCGCCCAGAATCGTGCCTCTGACCGGCTCCACCTTCAAAGGCCTGGGAAATCCCGCCACTCCCAGCAAGCGCAGAAGATCGTGCTCAGGGCTCCCTTTCTGCAGCCCACTGTCATCGTATTTAGGCACACCTGCTCGGGTCCTCTTTGCATGCCTTGTGGAAAGGAATGGCGTTCTAGAAACCCAGCTCTGGCTCTTCCCAAAAAGAGCACAACCTCTGAAGTCCTCCGGTCTGCCCAGCTTCTGCAGGGCCAGATCCACCTCCAGCTCGCCCGGCCCCCAGATCCTGTCCAGGCTCTCCAGAGCCGCCCTCTCCCGCGGCCCGAAGCCCAGGCGGGCGTAGACGGTGATGTTGGTGATCTCTCCCCTCCCGTCCCTTTCCGGATCGCACTCGCAAAAGATGTAAGCATGGACGTGCCCCTGCAGGGGCCTGTGCGAGCTGTCGCAGCCTGTGAATACGCATGAGCCGGCGGATAAATTGACCAGAGCCAGGTGCATTCTTTCCGCAAGGAAGAGCGCAGAGGTAAGCTTTGGCGGCTGGCCGCCGCAAATATGGAATCTGGCAACCGATGGCCTCTCAGGTACTGCTTTGAAGATTTTGCCGCGGTCTCCTCCTGCTCCAGATCCCTCAATCTGCAACGTTATCACTCTTCAGCTCCGCAGTACACTCTCAAATGTTAAGTACTTTTGGTGATATACCGATAAAAATGAGCAATTAGATCTGATTTTTTTTATAGAATGATTGCTCATTAAAAGATCAGGTGGTTCCAGGAGGTCATATGGGCTTGAAGCGCCCAGTAATACGAAAACTCCTGAGAAGAGATATGCACAATTAAAGAAAAAATAAGGAGTGTTGGCGATCCGCGCTGAATCGGAGCATAGCGATATCAGATTAATAAAATTGATTGAATCTAAAAAACTCTTGGCAGTTGGGTCGATCCGCGAAAAACGGCGTTATTTCGACAGCTGCAACAGCCTTAAAATGGCTGCCCTATCCATTTCTGCAAAGAGTGGCCTCTTGTCCGCCGGGCGAAACTATACTAATTACAAAGTGAAACGGCGGCAGCGCACCCACGCCGCAAGCGGCGGGGCATCCGAGGCGCTGCCGCATGAAGTTGGAGCCAGGCCAAGCAGATCTGAGCCTAAATTGAATACGCATGCCCTTTATCCCAGCCGCAGCGAGCTGCGGGGTATTACGTTTAAAAATAAATGTGTTATATCTCAAATGAATCATGAATCCTATGTTTGCCTTTTCATTCTACATCCCGAGAATAGCATTGTGTTAATACATCCCCTCGCTTCAACTTCTTGCTTCGGTTGTATCCAAGCCACCCCGGCGTTGAGGGGGCCCCTTTGGCCGCGGCCCGAAGGGCCGACTCGCGGCGTGCACTAAAAAAATAGTCTGTGTAGATCAGTTTTAGCCTTTATAACCGCCTGGAATTGAGAACTTAATTATGCTGAAATTCGAGATCTTTCGATCCCCCTCAAAGCAGTTCAGACTTTCCATCGACGCCCGCCCGGAGAATCTTTCCTTTAATATATCGCAATCTAAAACCATCGACGGCTCATTCCGATCTATCTTGCTTTTAGGGCCCTCTTTGCCTGCGGCCCGAAGGGACGACTCGCGTCGCCCACCGAAAAGCAGCTTGCTAGAATTAATATTGACCTTGATCCCGGGTTTCAGGAGATCGACTATCCAATGAGAAACCTCCAGACAATTAGTCCATAAATCGATTCGTACGGTTATTTGGGCTTCCCGGCTCAGAGGAGGGCAGGCGGATCGCTCAGATCCAAAAACAGCAAAAAGCATTACTGCATCTAGCTGCAGGAATTTGTCAAAAGCAGCCTGCTGCATATCAATACCAACCTTAATGCAGCCACCGACCCTAATGCAGCTTTAGAGCCCATCTCACGATATGCGATCTCAAAACTGGGCAGAGAAGGACTCCCATCGGCTTTTGCCGGTGGCCTATCCCCGGTCCAGAGAGCCTTTTTTTAGATAGCCTTTATGAGCCGCCCATAAACCTGGGCAGCACAATTAGGCTGAGCTTTCACAAGAATGATCCAGCCGCCTCTTCATCCGATCTCGCCTTTCCGCTAATTTCTTTATCCAATTTCAAATTTTATACGCGATTTATAGTTTTCAATAACGAAAAGTCTTAAGTACAAGATATAGTTTAACACGAATTAGGTAGTAATACAGATCCAGTACAACCAACATGGTCAAGCGATCTGATTGCAGAGAACTGGAGGAAGAGAAATGAGTAAAAGAAACCATTGGAATAGTTCGATAATAATATTATTTATATGCTCTATCCTTTTAATGAGCTCTACCGCTCTGGCATCATACCCCAAGACCTTTACCGACACCCAGGGCCGGGAGATCACTCTTGATGAATCCCCGCAGAGGATAATCACCAGAGCCCCGGACGAGGCCAGAATCGTGATCGCCCTGGGCTACGGGGACAAGCTAGTCGCCGGTGAGCAGGCCGCCAAATCCTGCCTCTGCCCCATGACCTTTAGCAACACCACCGAAGGCTGCCTGGAGTGCTATGAGAACATCATTGATGGCCGGATGCCCGACCTTCCTGAGATCAGCACCAGGTACGACATCTATTTCGAGGAGATCGCCAAGCTGGAGCCTGATCTTATATTTTGCGGAAACCTGAAGGATGCTGAGGCCTTTGAGGACAAGATCGGCTGCCCGGTGGTAGTTCTTGGAGGACAGGGCTGGAACTTCGGCGATGAGGGCTACTTCGATAGCATTCGCGTGGCCGGCGAGGCCCTGGATGCTCGGGATCAGGCCGATGAGCTCATCGCCTTTGCCAAAGGCAAGGTGGAGATGATCGAATCGGTGACTGAAAAGATAGATCCTGATGATCGGCCAAAGGTCTACTTCGCTTCCAGGGGCGCTGGTTCCGGATTTTATGATCCCAAAGAGGGAAGGGACTTCACCAGAACCGAGCCCAAATACGATCCTCTGACCATCGCCGGCGGAAACAACATCGCCTCGGAGATCAACGGCTCCACAGTTAATGTGGCCCTGGAGCAGATCATAGCCTGGAACCCTGACTTCATATTCATATCCAACAGCAATGCGGGAAACAATACCGGCCTTGATTTCATCAAGAACAGCCCTGAGCTGGCCTCCATCAACGCCATAAAGGAAGGCAACGTCTACAACTGCTTCTATCCCCACTGCCGGGGCACACCGCCTGACAGAAACCTGTTCAATATGATGTACATGGCCAAGGTGATGTATCCGGAGGAGTTCAAGGATCTCGACCTGGAGAAAGAGGGCAATGAGATATTCAAGGCCTTCTTGGGAGTGGACGGCGTCTTCAGCGAATACGCCGACTACCTGGTCTGGCCAAGAGAGTACCTGGACAGCCTGAAATAGGTGCTCCTATGCCGGGAATCATTAACTGGGACGAGCTGTGGAAGGCAACCCATGCAGGCGGGTTTCACCATCACGGCCGGGACGGCCAGGATCTGGCATCCTTTTGGGATAGCAGGGCCCGAGGATTCAACAAGAGGGTGATGAAGAATCCCGAGAGGGCAACAAATCAGGTGGCCACCCTCGGCCTCCTCCCTCATGAGACAGTACTGGATGTGGGCGCCGGCACAGGAAGGCTGGCGATCCCTATGGCCCGGGTGGCCAGGAGCGTAACTGCTCTTGATCAATCCAAGGGAATGCTGGCCTGCCTCGAGGAGAACATGGCCAAAGAGGGCATAGAGAACATCCGCTCCATCCATAAGGGCTGGGAGGAGCTGGCCGAGGGTGAGATCGAGCCGCACGACGTGGTCTTATCCTCGAACTCTTTAGGGGTGTCAAATCTGAGAGAGTCCCTGGCCAAGATGGACTCTATGGCCAAAAGGGCGGCCTATATATTCACATTCGCCGATCGGAGGAGAGATGACGGCTTTGCAGACTTCCTGAGGGGAGGCAAAAGGGCCCGCCATCATTTCGGCGGCCCGGCCGACTACCTGGTGATATACAACCTCCTGGCGGATATGGGAATTTTCGCCGACATCAAGATCATGAACTGGCAGTCCTCCGAGCACTACTCGGACCTTGACGAGGCGGTAGCTGAGTGGAAGGAGATGCACGAAATACCAGCAGAAAGAGAGCCCGATCTGAGAGAGTTTCTCTCCGAGAAGCTGACTGAAAGTGAGCAGGGGCTGTGCATGCACCGCCATCATAAGCAGGCCATGATCTCCTGGCAGAAGGACCAGCCTGCGTCTGAGCATTAGATGCAGGGGAGGACAATACAATGGTCTCCATTCCCATTCTGGCCGGATCGGCTCTGTTGATAGTAATACTGGTATCGAGCATCCGGGTGGTGAGGCAGTACGAGCGAGGGGTGATATTCCGCCTGGGCAAGATCAAGAAGGAGAGAGGTCCAGGCCTTTTCCCCCTCATTCCTCTGGCGGATAAGATGGTCCGGGTGGACATGAGGGTAAGAGAGCTTGATGTCCCCAAACAGACGGTGATCAGCAAAGACAATGTCACCCTTGAGGTGGATGCGGTCATCTACTACAAGGTGATGGACGCCTCTCGAGCGATCATCGAGGTTGAGGACTTCGAGGCCGCCACCCTTCTTCTGGCTCAAACCACCCTGAGAGATATCCTGGGACAGAATGAGCTGGACACCATCCTCTCCGATCGGGACGATCTCAATAAGAGGATCAAGGAGATCCTGGACTCGACCACCGGTCCCTGGGGCATGCACGTGGTGATGGTCACCATGAGGGACGTCTCATTACCGGAGAACATGCTGCGCGCCATCGCTCGCCAGGCAGAGGCGGAGAGAGAGAAGAGAGCCCGGATCATCCTGGCAGAAGGAGAATATCAGGCCTCAAAGATGATGAACCTGGCAGCAGATATGTACGAGGACAAGCCGAGCGCTCTGAAGCTGAGGGAATACCAGACCCTGACCGAGATCGCTAAAGAGAAGAACCTGATAGTGGTCTCCACCGGATCAGACGATGGTCACAGGAATTCGGACCTTCCCCTTTTCATGGGGCTGGCCAGGGCGGCTGTGAGCAATAAATGACCAGCTTTCGGGCACTCTTCTTCCGGGGTAAGCCCGACGCTGGCTACTCTCGGGCGAAGAGGTCGGGCAAGAAGAGCAACCACGAGCTGGCCCATGACAGATTCAAGTTCATCAGAATCTTATTCGTGCTGGGCATCGCCGGCTTTCTGATCCTGCTCACCGGAGTCATAATCACCCTCGGCCCCCTGGATATATCCGTGCTCGACTCCTATTCCGCCCTTCTGGCCCGCTTCTGGCCGGAGCACTTCTATGTGGATGAGCTCACCAGCCGGGTGGTCTGGAACATCCGCTTTCCCAGAATCATGGGAGGAATCATGGCCGGCTTTGGGCTGGGGATATGCGGCTGCGTGATGCAGGCGGTCTTAAAGAACCCTCTCGCCAGCCCCTTCACCCTGGGGATCACTGCCGGTGCCCAGTTTGGCATATCCCTGGCCGCAGTCATCGGCTTTTCATTTCTTGCCGGTCCCTATTTCATAATCGGTAATGCCTTCCTCTGCGCCCTCTTCTGCTCTCTGTTCATCATCGGCCTGGCCGCCATCAAAGGAGCGACATCTGAGAACCTGGTCCTGGCAGGGATCGCAGTCAACTACTTCTTCACCGCTATCAGCCAGCTGCTCAAGTACTTCGCCACCGACGAGCAGCTTCGCCTTATGACAAACTGGGGAATGGGGGACCTGGCTGCCTTCTCCTGGACCAACTCCAGGATACTCTTGGTCATATTCGTCATCTGTATTCCTCTTCTCATGACCAAATGCTGGGACCTGAACATCATGACGGCAGGAGACGAGACCGCCAAGAGCATCGGGGTCAATGCTGAGAGGACGCGCATCTTCATAATGGTGGTCAGCAGTCTACTGGTCGCGACCATTGTCTCCTTCATGGGGACCATCGCCTTTGTGGGGCTGGTCGCCCCTCACATGGCCCGGATGGTCATCGGCGGAGACCACCGTTTCCTCATCCCCGCCTCGGGAGTGCTGGGAGCACTGGTTTTAATGTCTGCCGATGCCGCGGGAATGAATCTGATCGCCCCCACCATCATACCCACAGGGATCATGACATCGATTGTGGGAGTCCCGTTCTTCATGTATCTGATGATGAAAGGAAAGAGAAAGGAGTTTTGGACATGATGATCAAGCTTCAGGCCAAGGATATGGATTTTGGCTATAACAGCAGCAAGATACTTCAAAATGTGAACTTCGAGATCGCCCCTTCAAAGCTGGTCACCATCGTTGGGCCGAACGGCTCCGGCAAGTCCACTCTGATCAAGTGCATAGACCGGATACTTGCCCCTCAGGGGGGGAGCATCCTCATCGACCGGAAGGATGTGACCAAGATGACCAGGATGGATATGGCCAAATATCTCTCCTATGTTCCCCAGAGCTCTGTGAGGATCTTTCCAACCAATGTTTTCGACACCATTCTGATGGGCAGGAGGCCCCATATCGGCTGGTTGGGCAGTGAGAGGGACGAGGATAAGGTCTGGGAGGTCCTGAGGCTTCTTGATATCGAGAGGCTGGCCATGAGCAACTTCAGTGAGCTCTCCGGCGGCCAGCAGCAGAAGGTCCTGATCGCCCGAGCGTTGGTCCAGGAGGCAGAGGTGATGCTCCTGGATGAGCCCACCAGCAACCTGGATATCTGGCATCAGCTGGACGTGATGAACATCATTCGGGATGTGGTCAAGAAAAAGGAGATCACTGCCATCATGGCCCTGCATGATCTGAACCTCGCCTCCTACTACTCCGACCGGATAATCATGATGAAGAGGGGCAAGATAATAGCCGCTGGCGATCCCCAATCGGTGATCACCGAGGAGAACATAGCAAAGGTCTATCGGGTGGAGGCGGCGGTGAGGAGCCTCTCTGACCGACCGGTGATAATGCCCTTGCGGCAGATCCGGGGAGCAAGGGCGTAGCACAAAATAGAACTTGCTCGTTGTCTCTTTTTTAGGACGAAATCATGGCTAATCCCCGCCTTTTCAAAGGCGGGATACAGCCCGTACTCATGGACCAAAAGACTCATTAGCCGGTACAGCATATTAATACCATAATGGCTAAAGTGTTTCGGTATAGACTCAGACCGACAAAGGCTCAAATTACAAAACTTAATGAGCAGCTCGAGCTTTGCCGATGGGTCTACAACGAAACGCTGGCTATGCGAAAGAATGCATTTGAGCAAGAAGGCAGATCAGTAAGCTACTTTGAATCCAAGAGAATGCTTCCAATTTGGAAAGAGTCTAAGCCGGAACTGAGATCTGTTTATTCTCAGGTTCTGCAAGACGTTGTTCTCAGAGTTAATCTGGCTTTCAAGGCATTCTTTCGCAGAGTTCAATCAGGCGAAGAACCTGGCTATCCTCGTTTTAAGGGAAAGAACAGATACGATAGCATCAGTTATCCTCAAAATGGTTTTTCCATAGACGGTGATAAACTCTGGTTATCCAAGATAGGAGATATCAAATTCAAGTTGCATAGGCCTATCGAAGGATTTGTTAAAAGGTTAACCATTTGTCGATCTGCTACCAAGAAATGGTATGCCTCTTTCCTGGTCGAAGAGTCGATTGATCATGTTATTGAACCTTCTGATAGGGTAGTTGGGATTGACGTGGGGATTACAAACTTCGCTGTATTGTCAAATGGCGAGTTCATAGAAAATCCCAGGTTCCTCTTGGCTGATGAAGGAATGCTCAAGAAAGCCCAAAGCAAACGCGACAAGCTGCCCAAAGGTTCTCAAGAGAGAAAAAAGGCAACCAAATCAGTCAACCATCTCTATGAACGGATTGCTAACAGGCGAGAGGATTTTGCTCAGCAACTCAGTCACATGCTTGTAACCTCTTATGGCATAATATGTTTTGAAGATTTGAATATAAAAAACATGACTCAAAATCACAACCTGGCAAAAAGCATTCTGGATGCGTCATGGAACAAGCTTGTACAATACACTTCATACAAAGCGGTAGAGGCTGGTAGGAAGGTTGTACTTGTTAATCCATTGAATACATCTCAGATGTGCTCTTGCTGTGGTCAAATAGTCAAAAAGGATCTATCCGTCAGAGTCCATAGTTGTCCCTATTGTGGATTGTCGATGGACAGAGACCTTAATGCAGCCAAGAACATTCTCAGACTGGGGCTACAGTCTGTGGCGAAAGCCTGGATGCCCGCCAATTCATTGGCGGGAGTGGTCACGAGCAGCGTCCGACTATCAACCTTTTCGCAGGGCAGCAGATGCTTGAAACATCTCCCTGTACTCCGCATACCTGCCGGAAAAAGCCGGATAAGTGAAGCTCATGCCGTCTTTGCCCAGCATTACTGACAGGGGCCTTGCCCTTTGAAAGTCCATGCTTCCATCAGCATCAAAGAACCGTTCATCAACCTCCAGGTGCACCACCTTGCCGATGATGAGAACGAACTTCTCCCTGACCAGCTCCTCTTCTAAAACGCACTCCGCCCAGGCCAGGCAGCCCTCGATTCCAGGAGCCTTGACTTTTGTGGACGGGTGGGGCTCAAGTCCCGCTTCTAAGAACTCATCCACCCCGGGAGGATAGCTTCTGGCGCAGATCATAATCGCATCCTCCATGCCCATCTGCGGGATATTCACCACAAACTCTCCCGTCCGGCGGATGTTCTCCAGGGTGTCGCGCTTGATCCAGGAAGCGAGGATGACCTCCTCCAGAGGGCGCAAAATGGGCGTGAAATTTGACCAGGGAGCAGCATTCCTGATCCCCTGCGAGGAAACGGTGGTGATGAGGACTACCGGAAGAGGCAGGATCTGCTCCCTTTGATTCGGTTTTAGGATCATCAATTTCCCTCGGAATTATCTCAAAACTCAAGATTCCAGCAGCTTTTCTGCTATCTGCTCCATTTCCATGATTGGTGGAACTTTCTCGCCCTTCAAACAGGCCTTGAAGACATCTTTGTCAAAGGGCATGGTGCCGATCACCTTATTCTTGTCCACTAGATCCGCCAACTCCTTTGAGTTCTCATCCATCCGGTTGAGAATAAAGAACATCGGCTTTCCGATCTTCTCGCTCATCTCGGCGATCTTGCCGGACAGCTGGACGGATTCAAATGACGGGTCTATCACAACCACGATCTTGTCGCAACCGGCTTCAACGCCCCTGCCGAAGTGCTCGATGCCTGCATCCGTGTCCACCACTACGTGCTCTCCGTTGGTCTTTAACTTCTCCAGAAATTCCCTAGCCAGAGCACCCATGGGACAGGCACAGCCCTCACCGAAACTATGAATCTTGCCGATGGCTATGAGCTTGATTTTGTCCTCGCCTACCACCAGCTCTTCTGGAATATCCTTTACCGTAAACTCCTCCAAGATCTGCAGCCGTTCTCTTTGCTCCGACCGGATGAATTTCATCAATTTCTCGGAGAGAGCTTTCTTGCCGCCTAAGGATTCCATGAAATCCTTGGGCTGCTCGAAGCCCAGTTGCTTGTAGAGGCCGAAGTTGGACTCATCTGTATCCACAACCAGAACCTCATTCCCTTTCTCTGCAATTTCTCTGGCCAGAAGCGCAGATATGGTGCTCTTTCCGCTTCCGCCTTTTCCGCAAATCACTATCTTCATTTCCATTTCTCCATTTAAAAGAAAGGCAAGCGAAGAATCTGCTCGCCTATATTTGCTCAAAAATACTTGCTAAAAATCTCATCTAACGAAAGATTGCTTATTGATGGCGATGGGTATGCCATTGGCAACTCCCTGCTTGGTGTAATAGGCATCCACCAGGCCATTATGAGCCCAGTAGGAGTCCGAATAGTAGAGAGGCAGCGCCGGCAAATCTTGGGCATAGACCTCCTGGACCTCGTCTACCAGTTCCTTGCGCTTGGAAGCATCAGTCTCTGAGACCTCCTGGTCCAGGAGATCATTGAGCTTCTGATCAGCAGTGTAGCGAGCACTGTTGAAGAAATAGCCCTCGCCGATGATGCGGTTCAGAATCTCAGGGTCGCCGCCCATGCCACCATGGCTGTTCAGGGCCAGATCGAAGTTCCACTGTCCTACAAGGCTGTCCAGAGTCTTTGCATCCACACTGCGCAAGTTTACCTTAAAACCAGCCTTTTCCAGTTGCTGCCGTATCATCTCTCCCACGCGCTCGGTTGCTGCAGTGACCAGCAACTCCAACACCAGGGGCTCACCACCTTTGGAGAAATACTGCCCGTCTTTGGCGTAGCCCAGCTCAGACATCAGCTCCGCTGTCTTGATCGGATCATATTTGTATGGCTCCACATCAGGATTGTACCACTCACTATCCGGGGCAAAAAGTCCAGAGCTTGCGATGATGCCATAGCCACGCAGTGCAACGTCCACTAGAGCCTGACGATCTATGGCGTAGTATAGCGCTTGCCTGAGCTTGGTGTCAGAAAGAGGCTCCTTATTATGGTTGATCATTATCTTGGTGATTCCATCGCGTGGTCCATCTAAAACCACAAAGTTCTCCTTCCTGAGTTTCTCTACCGTCTCTGCAGGCACAACGACTGCATCAACATCTCCTTTCTCAAGAGCGGCTGCAGCCATCTCATTGCTTATCTTCACGAACTTGAGCTGCTTTACTTTTGGAGCGCCCAGATAGTAGCCGTCATAGGCTTCGTAAAGATACGTCCCTTGAGTCTTGTCGTAATTCACGAGCTTGTAAGGACCTGTGCCGATGAGGGCCTTATCATCCTGGAACTCGGCCGGATTGCTGACACTTTTGTAGATATGCTCTGGAAGAATGGGGAGCGTGCCGACTACCATATCCAGAAAAGGAGCATAAGAATGGTTCAGGTAGATCTTCACGGTATTGTCATCCAGAGCTTCAGCCTTCTTAACTGGCTCGGAGTTGACCCACGGATAAGGGTGCTGCTTGATGTAGTCAATAGTAAAGACCACGTCATTGGCGGTGAACTTCTCGCCATCATTCCACGTGACGTTTTTTCTCAAGCTGAAGACGTAGGCGTCGTTTCCTTCCATCTGCCAGCTCTCAGCTAGGGCAGGCACGTAGCCGTCTTGGTCCTTCCATACCAAAGTGTCGAAGATGAGGCTCATTCTGATGTAGCCGGGACCGCGAGAGTAGTGACCGTAGGGCGAAGGAAATCCCCAGTCACCTGTGGTATCGGCGATGGTGAGCACATCTATCGTTTCATCTGCTGCTATCGACGTGCTGCATAATAGTAGGAGCAGCAAGCCAGCAGATGCAAATCCAAGTGCAAGAAGGCATTTCACAGGCAAAGCATCCTTTCGATAGTTACGCCATTTTTTCTTAGCAATCAACTTAGGCATATTTAACATATCTCCTAACGTTCAGCTTCATGATTGTGAGTTTTTTACTCCATTTTGCAGTCCCAATCATAAGGAACTATATCATTATCTATAGGATTAACTCGTCTTTCATCTACATTTTCAGGATCATAGAACAATGAAGGCATACCTATCACTACAGATATATCATTTCCTATATTTTTTGTGCCATGAAAGACTCCTGGTGGAATGTAAACTGCACGAGGACATTTTTCGCCCATGAATATTTCATTAAGAAATTTGTAGGTAGGTGAATCTTCCCTATAATCATATAAGGCAACTTTTACAATTCCGGTAACACATATGAGGTGATCTTCCTGTTTTGAATGAAGGTGCCATCCTTTGATCATGCCAGGATAAGAATATGAAGCGATTATCTGCTTGATATTCGATGCTTTCATCTCCTCGTCATCTAAGCGAATGAGCTCTGTCAAAAATCCTCTCTCGTCACTGAACAGTTTCATATCCTTTATAACAACACCTTCAATGAGTTCTTCACCATAAAAACCAGGTATACTTTGAACTCGTGGCTTTTCAAGTTTATCGAAGTCTTCCATGCTTTTTACTTGCATTTTTATGCCTCCTTTTTTCATAAATCCATGATAATGGATTTTTGCCATCCTCGAACATAATCCCATAAGGTTCGTATTTTACCAATGTCTTTGATAGTGCAGGAATGCATTCCTATGTCTGATCCATTCATCATTAATGTGGAGATATCTATCGCGTTGACCTTATCGCCGCCTATATACTGTATAGGGTCCCATAGAACGCTCGTTGTCGATACGATGTCTATCTTATCGGACGCGGCACATACGGGCGCGGCCATAAATAAGATAGACATGATACAGATAGTAAACAGACGATTGACTTCATAATTATTACGTAGTAATACTTTATATTTAAGATTTACGGTAAATTTGATCTGTCATCAATTCTGCTATAGCATCTGTCTGAAATATCCATTTTTTATATCAGAGGTCTATAGCTTCAGACCTTCGGCCCGTATGCAATGAGCCTCATGGAATTCAATATCACCGGGATGGATGACAGCTCATGGAGTAGTGCTCCGGAGACGGGTGTCAGTATCCCCGGCACAGTCAGTGCAACTGCTACCGCCAGCACCCCAAGGGAGAAGGCCAGGTTGTGCTTTATAGTCTTGATCGCCTTGCGTGAGACTTTGATTAGATGAGGCATCTTGGAGAGGTCATCAGAGAGAAGGCCTATATCCGCCGTCTCCATGGCTACATCAGTTCCCGCAATGCCCATGGCTATGCCTACATCCGCCTGGGCCAGAGCCGGGCCATCGTTCACCCCCTCGCCAACAAATGCCACTTTGCGTCCCTTGGATTGCAGCTCCTTTACTATCTGGACCTTCTCCTGCGGCATCTTCTCGAAAAATAGCTCCCTGACTCCAATTCTGCTGGCCACCCGCTCTGTAGACGCTCGATTGTCGCCGGTGACGATCACCACATCCAGACCCAACTCGTCCAGCTTCTGCACGACATTATGCGACTCTGGCCTCAGTTCGTCCTCGAATACGAATAGCCCCTCTGTCCGACCGCCTGCAGCCAAGAGTATAACGCTGCAGCCAGTAGCCTCCAGAGATTCAGCCCTCTCTTTAATATCCTGGCCGACAAAAATCCCTTCTCGTTCCAGGCTGCTTGTCCTTCCCAGGAATATCTCCTGACCGTCTACATTGGCCCTTATTCCTAATCCCGGCAGAGGTTCAAAGAACTGGGGGTCGACAAGATCCAGATCCCTGCTTTTGGCCTCATCGACCATCGCTCTGCCCAGAGGGTGCTCGCTGAACTTCTCCCCCCTGGCAGCCTTCTCCAGAAGTTCATCCTGGGAATTATCTCCCAGAGCCTCGATCTGGAGAAGCTTCGGCTTTCCTGCCGTCAGCGTTCCCGTCTTGTCGAATATCACTGTATCCACATTTGATAGAGCCTCGATGGTTGCCCCTTTCTTGATGAGGCTTCCTCTCATGGCGGCATTTCCAATGGCGGCAACGAGAGCCGTCGGCGTGGCCAGCACAATCACGCAGGGGCAGAAGACGATGAGCATGGTGATAGCCCTCATGATATCTCCGCTCCACCACCACAAAAGCGCTCCTGCGATGAGGGCTGTGGGCATATAGATCTTAGCGTAGCGGTTTAGTAGCCTCTCTATGGGCGGCTTATGGGCTTGAGCCTCCTCGATCAGAGTGCGGATCTGGCCAAGAGTGGTCTCGCTCCCTATGCCGGTGACGAGCACCTCAATGGCACCCACCTCCAGAAGGGTTCCGGCAAAGACCTTATCCCCTGCCTTCTTCTCAACCGCCAGGCTCTCCCCGGTTATGGCTGCCTGGCTGACAGAGGCAACGCCAGAGACAACCTCGCCATCCACAGCAATCCTCTCTCCGGACCGGACAAGAAGCATATCCCCTGCTCGAACCTCCTCCAGGCACACTGTCAGATCTCGGCCCTCTCTGCGCACGGTAACGCTATCGGGCAGGAGACAGGATAGGGACTCAAGCGATTGATTAGCCCTAGCGGCGACGAATTCCTCGAGGAGGCCTCCTAAGAGGAGAAGGACGGCCACCACCGCAGCTGCTGCATACTCGCCAATGGTGATCGCCGCCATTGTGGCAATGGATACGGGAATATCGGCTGTGAAGTCCCGTTCCCTTATGTCCTGCAAAGCAGACCACCAAATATAAGAGGAGCCGAGAAGGGCCGCGGCCAGATAGAGGATGCTTCCTCCTTCATGCACCTCACCATGATACAGGCCGCCCGGATCGCTGATGACAGCCAGAATCAGGAGAATGCCGCAGGATAAGGTGATGAGAGTGCCGGGATCGACAAGAAAGCTCCTGTAGCGATGCAGCCAGTGACTGCTCTTGCAGGCAGCGGCTCCGGTGACCGTATCATTGTTATTATTGTCAGGCATCTTATCTAAGGCTCCTAATTCCTCTGATTTCAGTAAGCTTTTATGTTACATATATTGACTGCAGTAACAATCAAGCAGGAGAAGGCTAGATAAATAGTTATCGAGATATATGGAAAAAAAAGTTAATAGATAAGCTGCTCATTGCTCATTAGAGTGAAAGAATTGTCTACTTGATCCAGCAGCCTTCTTTCATTATGCAAATTACATTACGCCCGCAACCTTCAGCGGATGCATTCCGGCGTTTTGCATCTGGGCGAGGGTGGCAGCATCCACCTTGAATTCCTTGAGGACGGTTATGAACACCTCTGGATTATCTTCATAGGGCATGAGGGCGATGTCCCAGTATATCATCGATCCCCAGGAAGGCCCGTTCCACTTTGGCAGATCTACAGCGCTGAAGTTGTAAGCCAGCACCAGTGCATCGCCCTCTTTGGCAGTATCATTCCAGCGGATGTAGATGCCGGCGACGTTGGGCACCGCCTTCTTCTCGGCATCCGTCAGGGCCATCACAAACATTCCGCTCTTTCCGGGAGTGGCATCCCAGCGCATCTGGAACAGGTCGTCTTTGCACCACTGGGGACAGGCTATTACCTTATAGCTCTCGCTGCTATTGGTTATCGGCAGCTTCTCCTCGACAAACTCAGCGATATGAAGGCCACTGGTGACCCCAGGGCAGAGATGGTCATGGAATGCAGTAGCCTGGAGGAAGTCATAGGATGCTCCCCTTGCCCAGACATTGGACATTGCCACAAGTCCGAACTCATTGCCGTTGAAGGCTTTATCGTTGAAGGTGACATTGCCTTCATCTGTATGGTTCTGCAGATATTCTATATCCACGTTGGCTTTTGATATCTTGCTGAATACCTGATCGTCCGGCAAGTCAAGAAACTCATCGAGACTCTTGCTCAAGGCCTCGGAGTTTGCCTCCAGATACACTGCTTCGCCGGTGGATTTATCGAAGAAGTAGAACCAGAGGGGCTTCCAGTGAGCGCGCAGAGGCCTGAAAAGGTTTCCATCGCCGATGCTGTTTCCGCTTTCATTTGTGATTCCCTTGATCGCAGCCTGAGATGTCTGGCCATCGACGATGGCATGCCCGGCATCGGTTAAAACCAGGACATTAGCATCTCCCTTCTCGAATCCCAGATCCTGCATTGCTTTCTGGGCGGCTTTGCCTCCCAGCGCTTCCATTAATGCATTGTCCGCCATGGCCAATCCCGGAACCAGAGCCAGGAGAAGGACCATGGTTATGGTTTGATACTTCATTTTCATACGAATTCCTCTGATCTTATGCAATTGACATCAGTCTATTTAAGATTTTTCTTCAAATTTGTAGCATAAATAGCGTAATACTATGTATTGTCTATCCTTCATGGAGCTCGTGCAAGTCTTGGCTAAACAAATCACATAACCTACGATTATTTGTTGATACGTATTTGATATCATTTCCATATTTAAATCTATTTTCTTCAGAAAAGTTAATAAAGATTAAATCTAATCCCTGATCTATTGTAGTGAAGCAATTATGATAGCAAATAATTGTAATAAATTGTAAAAAAATGGAATGTTCAAAAGAGGTTGAAAAGAAGAGAGAGATGAAGATGAAGTGACAGCTGGAATTGATGTAAGAGGGCTTTCCAAGCTTTATAACGGCAAGATCAGAGCCTTGGACGGGGTCGATCTGAGGGTAGAGGCAGCCAGAGTCTTCGCCTTTCTCGGTCCAAATGGTTCTGGCAAGACCACCTTGATGAGGATACTGACCACCCAGATCAGGCCGACCTCGGGCCAAGCATCCATCTTCGGCTTGGATGCGGTTCGGAATGGTCAAGAAATAAGAAGGATCATCGGCTATGTGCCTCAGGAGACCAGCGTCTGGCTGGATATCAGCGGATACGAGAATCTGCTGGTCTATTCCAAGATCTATGGCGTTCCAGCTGGAATGAGGCAGAAGAGGATACAGGATGCACTGCAGAGCATGGGCATCGAGGAGATGGCGGACAGGATGGTCAAGAGCTACTCCGGAGGGATGGTGCGGCGGCTGGAGATCGCCTGCGCCCTTCTGGTTGGGCCCAAGATTCTATTTCTGGATGAGCCGACGATAGGCCTGGACCCGTCGGCAAGAAAGGCAGTCTGGGGGAACCTGATCTCATTCAAGAAGGAGTATGGCACTACAGTATTTTTCAATACTCATTATATGGATGAGGCAGACCTCTACTCCGATGAGATAGCCATAATAAACAAGGGCAGCATTGTGAAATCCGGAACGGCAAGCGAGCTCAAGCAATCTTTAAGGAGCGAGATCATTCAGGTTTATCCACATGGCAGGATCGATGGGCAGGTTCTGAAGAGCATCAGGGATCTGGCATTTGTCCGGGGTGCGATCAATAATAACTCCCACCTGGAGATAGTGGTCGAGGACTCGGAGACCAAACTGCCTTTAATCCTGGATGTCTTGAGGAACGAGGGCGTATCCCTGAAGAGAATCTGCACTGCCAAGCCTACATTGGATGACGTATTCCTCAAATACGCCGGTGCAATCCGTTTCAAAGGCAAGGGAGAGGACCCGGCCGAAAAAGCACTGCAGGCATGATTAATATGGCTCTAGATGATTCGATCAGGGAGATGTTTGCCATGATTGAGCTGGAGATCAGAAGGCTCAGGCATGACCGCACCGAGATCTACACCCGGGCAGTGCAGCCCATACTGTGGCTGGGCGTCTTCGGAACGATCATGGGCCGGGTCAATGCCATACCCACCGGCGGGCTGCCCTATATCGATTACATCACGCCAGGTGTGCTGCTCCAGTCCACCATATTCGTCTCTGTATTCTAT
>LNQE01000863.1_pt1 | contig 25355 bp, 21 predicted proteins | sample 603111 | NCBI WGS metagenome assembly LNQE01 (sample SAMN04260313, study PRJNA301899) | hydrocarbon metagenome | isolation source: hydrocarbon-contaminated ditch | place: Germany: Bremen | collected 1998
ATTTGAGAGAAAATATTTTATGGCGGCAGTCATACCGCAGGATCCTTCTCTGACTACTATCAATATGTCCAGAGATCAAAATAACGTCGTCTCTGTAGCGATTAAAGGAACCAAAAGCGTAATACCGCCGAACCAGTCGGATTCTATCAAATATTCTCTTTTTATTGGTCCCAAAGATTACATTCTTCTCAAAAAACTTGGTATCTCGCTGGAAGAAGCTGTCGAGTTTGATTCATTTATACCGGGACTGAAATGGCTTTCCATCGGTTTACTGATTTTCATCAAATTTTTGTATCAGTATGTCGCTAATTACGGTATTGCCATTATTATGCTTACAATTTTCATAAAACTCATTTTCTGGCCGCTTGGCAATATAAGTTATAAATCCATGAAGGAAATGCAAAAACTTCAGCCCAAACTGGTTGAGTTAAAAGAGAAATATAAAAATGATCAGGCTAAAATCGGCCAGGAAACCATGGCTCTATACAAGGCGCATAAGGTCAACCCTCTTAGCGGCTGCTTGCCGATGCTGATTCAGATACCGGTTTTTATCGGCTTGTACAATACGCTTCTTTATGCAATTGAACTGCGCCACTCGCCTCTCTTCTGGTGGATTCAGGATTTATCGGCCAAAGATCCATATTACATTACACCGATTATTATGGGAGCAACGCAATTTATTCAACAGAAAATGACACCTTTTACGGGAGATCCCATGATGGCAAAAATGATGTTAATCATGCCTATTGTCTTTACTTTTCTATTTTTGAATTTTCCGGCAGGATTGGTTATTTACTGGTTATTAAATAATGTTTTAAGCATCGGTCAGCAAATTTATATTAATAAAAAATTCGCTGATTGATATATTGATAAGAGGTTTAAAGATGGATTCGAGAACTATGGAAATAGAAGAAAAATCAATTGATGAAGCTATCGAAAAAGCTTGCCGCGAATTTGGCGTACCGCGGGAAAAATTAAATATTGAAATTATTTCAGAAGAAAGCGGAGGATTCCTTGGTATATTTTCCAAAAAAGCCAAGATAAGGGCTTCGTTGCTTTCTCTGAATATAGATTTTTCCTTCGCGGATAACCCGGCAGATAAACAAGAGCCAAGAACTGAAACTCAGGCAAAGTCCGAAAAAGAAAATACGCCTGAGAGAAGGATCGTAACGGAAAAGCCTAAAAAGCAGGCCGAGTCTGCCGTTGTTTCCGATTCCACTTCCGACTCTACATTGGCATCAAAAGCAAAGGATTTACTGGATGGTATTTTGCAAAGAATACCATTGGAATGCCTTGTAACCGTGAATGAGACACCGGAAAAAATAATTCTCAATATTGAAGGCGATAACAGCGGATTGCTCATAGGCAAACGCGGACAGAATATTGATGCTCTTCAGTATATATTGAATAAAGCAATCAACAAACTTAATAACGGTCATAAAATGATCATGATCGATTCGGGAGAATACCGGAAGAGAAGAGAAGAATTTCTGCTTGGTTTGGCGGAAAGGATCAGAGAAAAAGTAAAGAAAACCATGAAACCTGTATCAATCGGCCACATGAACGCCCATGATCGGCGCCTTATCCATCTGGTACTGCAAGAAGATGAATCACTGATCACACAAAGCCGCGGCGAGGGCAAATTTAGAAAAATTGTTATTCTTCCGGCAAGAACAGGTAATGCCAGGCACGGCAGGGAGAAACGACAAAAATAGTTTTTTAGTCAATTTGATAATCACTACATGAAGGAGAAGTGTCCTTACCGTGCTTTGCGAGGATACCATAGCAGCCATCGCGACTCCTTTCGGCCTGTCCGGAGTGGGAATAATCCGGATCAGCGGACCCGAAGCTCTCGAAATCGCCCGTCGCATTTTTCAGCCTTCCAATGGAATCTGTCCGTGGGAAAGCCATCATTTATACCATGGTGATATAGTTTCCGCCGACGGTAAAACTATTCTCGATGAAGTCTTAATTTCTTCCATGCGCAAACCCCGTTCTTTCACGGGAGAAGATGTTGTAGAAATTAATTGCCATGGCAATCCCATCGTTATGCACTCCATACTTACACAGCTGCACGAGCTGGGATGCCGCCTGGCACGTCACGGAGAATTCTCCCAGCGTGCCTTCCTGAACAATCGCCTTGATTTATCCCAGGCGGAAGCACTCTCGTCAATGATTGCCGCACCATCGGCAAAAGCTTATGCCATGGGACTTTCTCAATTAAAGGGATCGCTTTCCAGAGAAATAGAAGACCTGCGCCTGCTCTTGATAGAAGCTTTGGCTTTACTGGAGACGGCCATTGATTTTACCGAAGATACATCCGAGGACAAAGTTCCGGAAATACCGCCGCAAATCAATCAGGCGTTGGAACGTACTCAATCGCTTCTTTCTTCATACAATTCGGCAAGGGCGTACTCCGAAGGTATCAATGTTATAATCACAGGCAAACCTAATGTAGGGAAATCGAGCCTGCTCAATTCTCTAATCGGCAGGAAGAAAGCTATTGTCACCGATATTCCGGGAACAACGCGCGACATGATCACGGATACAATCAATATCAAAGGCATTCCAGTTCATTTAATTGACACCGCCGGAATAAGAGAGCCGCAAAATTTAATCGAAAAAGAAGGAATATCCCTGGTCTGGGAAAGCCTGGCTAACGCAGATATTGTTATTGTAATGCTTGACGTAAGCAATCCGCTGACGGATGAAGATAGACTCATTATCGACAAAAATAAATCGGGGAAACTTATAGCCTCGATAAACAAAATTGATTTGCCCCGAAAATGGGAAGCAGACGCGCTTAAAAAACTATTTCCCCGGGAGACAAAATTTCTGGAAATCTCTGCAAAGTTAGGCAACGGGTTGGAAGAATTAAAAAGTACAATTATAGACTTATCTGTCAGCAGCAATGATGAATATGCCGGCAGCGTAATGATTACCAGCCTGCGTCATAAGCTGGCAACAGAAAAAGCTTTAAAAAATATTCAAAACGCCAAAGAAAGCATCGCGCAGGGCATGTCTGCCGAGTTTGCCGCTTTCGACCTTCGTGAAGCTATAGATAACCTGGACGAAATAACGGGCAACAAAATAAATGATGAAATACTGGATAAGATTTTTTCCAGTTTCTGTATAGGTAAGTGATGCTATTCCGATTTATATAATGTTATGAAAAAATATTATTTTTTTATCTGTATATCAGTGATTTTTCTCTGGCCGGCAAGTAACGTTATGTGCCAGGAGAAATGTGTTAATATAAAAGCGGATTCAGCCATTATTAATGGCGATATTCCTTCCGCAAAACTTAACGCCATTGCCCGTGCTAAGTGGTCGGCGATTGAAGAAGTCACCGATATGGAAATCACTTTGCGTAGCTTTGTACAAAACTTTACTCTGCTGGAAAACATGATTAAAACAAAAACGAGTGAAGCAGTTAAAAATTATAAAGTGCTTAATGAAATAAATAATGAAGGTAGCGTCATTGTTAAGGTTAGAGTTTGCGTGTCCCCTGCCGGCGCCAGGGAAGCTCTTTATCAATTAGGATTAAACAATTCTATTGCTGTTTATATTCCAGTACGCAAACCCGGACGCAATGGGAAAGAATTTCAAGAAACAAATCATCTTTCCGAATCGCTTATTGATATCCTCTCTGAACAAAACTATACTGTTGTCGATGTTGCCCCTACGCAAGTTATTGATACCATGGAAGTAAAAAAAGCTATCCTCAGCGGAAGCACGCCCAAATTACGCAATATAATATACAAATTTTTATCCAATTTGATTATTGCCGGTAAAGTTGATTACACGATTTCCACAAAAAATGGAGAAAACACCGGTCATAATTCCTCCATGTCTTTGAACAACGTAACCGCGCAGCTCACCTACCAGATAATTGCCAAAAACAATAAGAACGGTAATATGGAAATTATAGCAACGGGAACCGAAGAAGCCAAAGGAGTAGCCACTGACGTGGAAGATGCATCCTCAGAAGCCATGGAAGAACTGGCACAGAATGTGGCACCTGCAATTCTGGACAAGATTAGTCAATACATAAAAGACAACACAAAGAAAATCACCGTTAGAGTTAATGACGTAAATGATATAGAAGCAGTAAAGGAAATTAAAGAAATATTGCAGAGCATAACCTGGGTTTCGGAAGTTGAAGAAAAACAGATGGGCGATTTTCTAATAAGCTATCCGGAAAATATAATTTATCTGGTCAATAGTATTGAACAAGAAAGTGATTTAAAAGTTTTAAATTTTTCAACTTCTTCTATTAATCTGGAGTATCAAAATTAGAGTAACACGGGGTTGTTTGACAGGATTACTAACTTTACCCAATAAAATGTTTGCAGAAAATACGTAATAGCGAAATGTTGCATAAAGGTTGGTGACTGGTGCCGGAAGTTTTTATTATCTACCATTCACCAGTCACCTTGCATCAAGGACTAATTGCCCGCGACCATTTTCCTCAGTGCAGGAACCATAGATTGCGCGTTTTCCTTACTGGTGGATATCACTTTAAAATACGGAATATACCAGCCGGCATTTACAAAATTGGAATAAGTACAATCAACCCAGCCCGGATATTTCTCGGATGCTATTAATTTCCAGCTTCCCCCGTAATAGTCCATATCCCCGTCTGTCCTTTTCCATTTCACAGAAAAATTCTTCTCATCAACCGTGCGTTTCACATTAAAAATTTTTGTTCCCAGTGAAGTTTCAAGAGTATAATTCCATAAAATGGTCCCGGCATCAATATCCTTCACTTTAACAACCTTTTTTACAGCGGGAAAAAGTTTCCCCAGATGGTCAATTCCACCTATCCATTTCCAGACATCTTCAGGTTTACCCTTCACGAAAAAGTTAACGGTAAGACCCTTGATACCGTCTTCGTTTTTAACCTCTTTCATATCAAGAGTCTGAGGAGGCTCAGCGCCAAAAGCAGGTATAAAATTACCTAAACAAAAAATTGATAAAGCCATACTTAAAAACAATACTGTCAAAATCCTTTTCGCTGTACCCATAAAAACCTCCTTTTTATTGCTTAATGATTCTAAATACCTGTTATTTAAAATATTAAACTTTCGCTATTTAAAAATTTCTCACAAGGACAACCAAAAATCAAGTTATTAATAAATTGCCGCATGGCCTATCTTGATTAATTATAGGTATTTTAATAGTTTATGCTGATATATTTTTGTTTCCAGCTTTCTGATACACGCCAGAACATTTTCTCTTGAAACAATTAAAGTAGCCGTATTCTAAAACGCAAGCTAAGATATCTTGAACGGAATGAGGCCTTTCTTTAGCATTTTATCAAAGTTTCTCTAATGGCATTAATCAAATTATTTGGATCAAGCCGTTTAAGAACAGTTTCTCTGTGGGTAAGATCGCCATATTGTTGCAGCCATTTATTCAGGTTGCGTTTATCCTTAATTTCTTTCCAGTCATCAATTAAAACAACAGGAAGACCTTCAAACAGACTATTTAGAGACGACGTTTTTGTAATTACGATTGTGCCAAGATAAAGCAGTTCCCAGGTTCGATGACAATCGAGCCCGTTTCCCGGCGCGCTGAGGACAAAGGGATATTCGGCATAACGATTCCAAATCGCTTTTTGTGAAATGCGTTTTTTCAGAAAATCTACATGATCGCAAGTACGAAGATCGGCAATCGCCCGGCGTCTTTCCTCCGAAGCAAAGCTTACTCCCAGATCGCAAAATACTCTAAGTGGTAGTTGATTCAGCGGTAGACGACGCGAGCTAATACTATTCAGCAGTGTTATTAAGTAGTGTTGACTGGTGCAGAAACGCGGCGTGTGAAAGTCAATTCCTATAGGCAGTGGTGCGAGTTTGGGATGTTTGTAGCCATCATAGTTTTGTGTATGCCAGGACACAAGCCATGGACAGTCAAGCAGCGCATTGACTGTGGCAGGTGCAATTTCTGAAGGAACAGATACATCACCGTCCGTTGTAATTAAAGCAAACGGCTTTTTAATAGTCGGTAAAGCACCGCGAACAAAATTGTCAAGATCACAAGCTCTTCCATCCCTTGACTGTGTGCTTAACCGCACCCACACAAGACCATTGGCACCGGCATAATACCGGCTAAAGAATGATTCCGGCTGGCATGATTCAGTTTCTTCAAGCCAATAAGATTCAGAACCTTTGAAATCGCAATACTGGCTTATTCCCTTCGACCACAGATGAGGTTGATTATAATTTCGTGAGTCTATCCATGTCAACCGGATTATCAGTCGTCTTAACCTCTCACGTTGAGCAGGAAGAAACCTCATAACGATATTATTTTGTCTCCAACCCCTGGACAAACGCCAGAACGTTTTTGCCTAAAACATTGTGATTATAGCCGCCTTCCAGAATACCGAAACAACCGCCATTGTTGCGTTTTGCTGCTTCTCTTACCAGCTTGCCCATGTATTGATAGTCTTCAGTTTTTAATAATCCGCCCCAATCGGCCTCGTGATTATCAAAACCGGCAGATACGGCCACCATATCGGCATCAGCTTCAGCAAGTGCATCCTGCACATTTTTTAAATATTCATTGCGATTGGATGAAGCGGGATTGTAAATTTTCACATATCCCCTGCTCCCGAGAATATTGACATTGCCGTCCCCGAAATGCAGATCGAAATCCAGGATAAAAGCCTTTTTAATTTTGCCTTCTCTTTTTAGTTTCTCCAGCGCTATTGCCATATTGTTAAAATAGCAAAAACCCCAGGCGCTACCCGCGGAAGCGTGATGCCCGGGCGGACGGATTACGGCAAAACAAGGTTCAACGAGACCCATTTGCGCTGCTTTAATCGCGCCGCCTGCGGCAAGCGCGGCAATATCATATACACCTTCCCGCTCGACCGACCTTATGTGCTCGGGAGTGTGAACTTTAAGAATATCTTCCTGTGTTGCTGCAATTGGTGTGACAAAAGTTACTTTGCCGCGCAAAGCTATTTCCACGGCTTGAATTCTTCCGGCAGCGGAAGCAGGATCGGTTGAATAAACTTCGTTATAGTCTTCATGATAAATAACCTTCATACAATCCTCCTTTTATTGACGCCGCAATTAATCTGACCTTAAAAATCCAATAGACCTTAAAGCATTAATAGTATTTATTGCCACCGGCAAATCAGTTAATTCTTCTGGAGAAAAAAAGCGGGCATCCACAGCATCATCAGCTCCCTTCGGTTCGCCTGAAACGTAGAGCGCCGCAAAATCAACTACTACAAAATGAAACTTTATTTTTCCAATATCGTCGCGTTCTATCAAATCAAACACATAAATGCATTCGCCAACAACAATCGTCAAACCCGTTTCTTCGAGTATCTCCCGCGCAGCGCATTCCTGCAGACTCTCACCAAGCTTCAACGTTCCTCCGGGAATTGCCCAAAACCCTTTGCTTGGCTCTATTCCGCGCTTTACTAATAAGACTTTCTCATCTTTTATTGTTATTGCCCCGACGCCGACTTTCGGCACTATCGGATAAGAATTTCCTGATTCCTGTTCCATGTTATCTTTTCTTCTCCATGACGAAAGAAAAGCTGCTTTCGATCCACGGCTCCTTCTGACCGTCAAAAACTTTTTCCACAAACCTGACACGTCTGTTTTTGCCGATAAATAAAATTGTAGAAGAACGGGTTCCATAGATGGGACTTGTGATAAACACGGGCGATAATATCCGCTCCCATTCCAGACCAACACCTGTTGATGGCAATTTGCTGTCCGGTGCGACGCGACGATCAGCCAGCAGGGCAAATAAAGTTTCCTCCAAATCGGATCCTCTTTTATCCAGCGCGATTTTCAAAAGGCGTTTTCCCCTAGATACTTTCGGCCATGGTGAATTTAACAAATGATTACTCAATCCATATATTCCCGCTTTTATTTTTTTTGTTTCCCCGCGACTGGAGAAAACGAACAGATCATTATCATCACCTATAAGCAGATTGAAACTGTTGTACTTCCCGGCCTGTGAGGAAATGTTTTCCAGATACTTGACCGCATTCTGCTTGCCGATAAGGTAGCGACTGACCAGCCTGCCGCGTGAAGGAGCATTGCTTTTAAAAGCAGACGGATCACGATAATTAGTGATGGCAGCGAATTTTCCTTCTTTGGTAATACCCAACCATGTGCCGCCGGCCTTCAAGTCTCGCCCGGCAAGCACATTTTGCTGATTTTTCCAAAAGTCTGCAGGAAACGATGGACGCTCATAAAACTCATCACGGTTAGCAGCAAGAATTAACCGATATGATGGATGAACATTATATGCTAATAATATAAGACACATCTTATACCAACTCAAATCAAAGCGCTATTTTTGTTGGTCCCGATCCATCGGGATTGTCGGCTTCCTCAACGTATTAAAATATACGCCTCGTCGCCTCCGCCTAGACGCCTCAATATCATCTTTGATTTAGAATTGGTATTATAATTTATTATCTTTTTTGATTTAAAAATTGCTATTTTTTCATTATTTCTTTTAATCTGGCTATTATTCTTAACATTGTATCACCAGCTGGAGCATTGATAAATACATCGGCGATATCATCCTGACCGGTCTGCCCCATGTTAATGATAACGATCTTAGCACCGGATTGTTTGGCATAAAGCGGCATATATGCAGCAGGATAAACAACCAGCGAAGAACCTATTACCATAAATAAATCACATTTTTCTGATTCCCGCTCGGCCATCCTCAATGTTTCCTGTGGAAGCATTTCGCCGAAGAAAACAACACCGGGTTTAAGAATGCCCTGGCATTTTTCACATACCGGAAAATGATCAGGAGACGGATGTTTTTTTCTCATTTCATCGACAGGATAACGCCCGCCGCAATCAAGGCAGACCAGCCACTGCATGTTACCGTGCAGTTCGTGAACTTTCTGGGGATTGTTCCCCGCTTTCTGGTGCAGGTTATCAATGTTTTGTGTAATCACAGAACTCAATTTATTCATCTTCTCCAGTTCGGCTATCGCCAGATGAGCACGATTGGGCTCTGCATCAAGAAGTGCACCGCCTTCTATAAACAGATACCATACCTTCCTGCGTGTCTCGTTAAAACGCAGAAACCGGTCAATCGTAAAATCCTCGGGATCAACTTTAGTCCAGAGTCCGTCCGGACCACGAAAATCAGGTATTCCGGATTCCGTACTGATACCGGCTCCGGTAAAAATGACCAATTTTTTTGAGGCCGCGATCATTTCCGCAACTTTATTTATTTTGGCTTCCATATAATTTCTTCGCTGCTTTTTTAATTGCTTTTTTAGATTCAGCTTTACGACTGGATTTTATTTTTTCACGAATCTCTTTTAACGATTTTTCGTAGATATCCAGCATCTTCCCTGTTTGCGGATTTTTTGTTATTATATCAAGGTACAGTTCGGGACTCTCCAAAAATACTTTCCTGATAATATCCAGCTTTGTCCGGAAAATCGGCGTCGAGAATTTGTTTATTTCCGCGGGAGTTATATTTGTTTGTGCCAACGCCATTCCCAGTGTAATCGTGTTAAAGTGATTGAGCGCCTGAATTACAGCCATCATTTTATCATGTTTTTCGGGAGTCGCTTCCCAGACAGCCATTTTATTTTTTTTAAAGACACTTTTGAGCCAGATGAGCCACTTTTTGCTGCGCGCCGGACACACAATCACATTTTGTCCGGTCACATCTTGTAACTGCGGACCGAATAGAGGATGACAACCGATAACTTCTGCCGCAGAACTATCTAACATTAATTTCACAGGTTCTTTTTTAAGCGATGTCAAATCCATTAAAAGCTTATCTTCTGAAAGCAGTGGACCAACTTGCTTAATTATATCGACAGTTGCGGAAATAGGTACGGCCACAACTATCACGTCACAAAGCCTGACCAAGTCGTTTATTTGCAGCCTGGTTTTCCTGCCACAAACATGAACTGAACAACCTTCTTTTCTGAGCAATCCGGCAAACCACTTTCCCATGCCGTTGGTGCCACCGATTATTCCCGCTTTAATTCTTTTCATCCACGTACCGCCTTCTGTCTGAGCAAATGATCGGCCAGAATTATGTTCACCATTGCTTCACAAACCGGCACAATCCTGGGCAGCACACAAATATCGTGTCTTCCCTGAATTTCAATGATTCGTTCTTTGCCTTTGGAATCTATCGTCTGCTGCGGTTTTGCGATCGACGGAATCGGCTTACAATAAGCCCGCAGCACTATCTTTTCGCCGGTGGTGATGCCCGCGAGCATTCCTCCTGCATGATTTGTTTTAAATCCTTTCTTATCCATTTGATCATTAACTTCCGAACCTATCTTGCCGGCAACTTCCAAGCCATCACCCACTTCCACCGCCTTCACCGAACCTATGCTCATCAACGCCTTGGCCAGATCTGCATCCATTTTATCAAAAACAGGGTCACCCAGTCCTGCGGGGCAACCGCTGACAATAATTTCAACTATTCCGCCCAGCGAATCACCCTTTTTGCGAACTGCTGTAATCTTTCTTTCCATAGCGGCTGCCGCCTGTGTGTCGGGACAGAAAAGATAATTTTCTCGCACAAATTTTTTAAAATTTTTATCAGCGGGTATTTTACTGCGGTCAATTGAAATTGAACCGATGGCATACGTGTAGGCGATGACATCAATCCCTGATTTTGCAATCACTTTAGCGGCTATGGCTCCCGCGGCAACGCGCGCAGCGGTTTCTCTGCCGGAGGAACGTCCTCCGCCTCGCCAATCGCGGATCCCGTATTTTTGCAAATAGGTGAAGTCTCCCTGCCCGGGGCGGAACACATCCTTTAAATCATTGTATGAAGATGATTTTGCGTCAACATTTCTAATGATTAACGAAACAGGCGTGCCTGTTGTTTTACCCTCGAAAACACCGGAGAGAATTTCGACCTTGTCACCCTCCTTCCTTGTAGTTGAAGAAACGGAGTCTGAAGGTTTTCTCCTGTCAAGCGCCTGCTGAATATCGGATTCACTCAAAGATAATCCCGCGGGACAGCCATCCACAACCGCTCCCAATGCTGACCCATGCGATTCTCCCCAGGTAGTAACACGAAAAATACTGCCTATTGTATTTCCTGACATAAATTACTCCTGTAAAATACATCATAATTCCCCAATCCGGCAGGAATTAGTCTATATTTTATTAGCATGATTTTATATTTTTAGCGTTAGTTTTTTTGCTTTTGTTAATTTTAGATAAGTTCCCCGATTTAAGCAAATACTGATAAATTTCTTCGGCAACTTGCAGAGCTTTTTTGTCTTTCGTATTCACTGTATAATCAGCGGCTTCTTCATACAAAGGAAATCTTTGTTCCATGATGGCAATAGTTTCCTGAGCAATATTCCCCGCTGTAAACTGCGGTCTTGTAGCCCTGCTCTGAGCATCTTTGTTGAGCCGGTCAACAATATCCTGCACAGGAGCATTAAGCCAGATTATTACTCCTGTCTGTTTTAAAAGATTCACGTTCCCCTGATCCAGGACCACCCCACCACCTGTAGAAACAATACCAGATTCCCTTTGTGCCATGGTTTGAATGACTTCTTTTTCCTTGAGTCGAAAATATTCCCATCCATGAAGCGCTACAATTTCTTTAATCGGTATCGCCATTTTCTTTTCCACAAGCAAATCGGTATCCCAAAAGGACATTTTCAACTTCCTGGAAAGAATTCTGCCTACTGTGGATTTTCCAGTTGCCCGGTAACCAATCAAGACAATATTCATATTTTTTTTACTTCCTCCCAGAAAGCGGGAAACGATTTATCAACACATTTTTTATCGCTGATCTCGATGCCGCTTGTGACAAGGGCAGCAATACCAAAGCTCATAGCCATACGGTGGTCGTTATAGGTTTCAATTGTTGCCGGTCGCATTTTGCCACCATGAATTACGAGGCCATCCGGCATTTCCACTGCTTCAATACCGGTACGGTTCAGTTCTGCAACAAGAGCCGCCAGTCGGTTACTTTCTTTTATTCTCAAATGCGCTACATTGCTGATAACCGTTCGACCATTGCGAAAAGCCGCCAGGACAGCCAAGGTAGGCACCATATCCGGCATATCGTTCAGATCAAAAGTAAAATCACCTTCCGCCAGATTATTTCCGGAAATATCCACCCAACTATCTCTTGATTTTATCTTGCAACCCAGTTTCTCAAAAACATCCAACAAGCGTATATCTCCCTGCCTGCTTTGCCGGTTAATTCCCATAACTCTAATTGTCTTTTTTAAAAGTGCCGCAGCCAGAAAAAAGTAAGAAGCGCTGGAAGCGTCTCCTTCCACGAGATATTCGCGCCCTTGATAAATTTTGCCCGCAGCAACATTATATTCATACTTTCCTGTTTGGGTAATTTCTGCGCCGAAATCTTTCATCACGGCAATAGTCAGATCAATATAAGGAGTGGAAACAACACCCCCCTGCAAAATCAAGTTTATTCCTTTTTCTGTATAAGGAGCACACAAAAGCAATGCCGACACGTACTGCGAGCTTTCAATATCCGTAAGGATTATCTTTCCTCCGCTCAGGCCGTTGGCGTTTATCTGAACCGGCGGACAATTTTTCCGGGCAAGTATATCAACACCCATTCCCCTTAACGCATCCGCCAGAGCGCCAACAGGTCTTTCGCAAAGCCGCTTTTCTCCGGTTAAAACATATTTGCCTCTGCCCAGACAGACCAGCGCCGTAAGAAATCGCAACGCAGTGCCGTTATTTCCTAAAAATAATTCCTGGCTGTTGTTTGTTAATTTACCTGCTGTACCGAAAACATTAAATCCGTTTTCAGTGGAAACGATCTTTGCGCCTAATGTCCGCAACCCGCCGATTAAATAACTTGTATCCTGAGATATAAGAACATTGCTGATTACAGAATCATTTCGTGCCAGAGCCGCAGCAACCAGCGCCCGCTGGCTTAAGCTCTTGGAGCCGGGTACATGAACAGTCGCGGATACTTCTTCAAAACGAACACCGTTGTTATTCAATTTGAGTTAACCTCTCCGATAATATTTTTTTCATCAATGCTCGTGGCGGTTCCTTACCCGTCCAAAGCCGCAATTGATGGGCTCCCTGGTTCACAAACATATCTAAACCTGAGATAATACGACAACCCTGTCCTTCAGCGTCTTTAAGTAATCTTGTTTTCAAAGGATTGTAAATAACATCCATTACGTATTTATAATTACTCAGTACCTGAGCCTTCACCGGTGATTTATCCTTAGGATACATACCTATAGGTGTTGTGTTGATCAGGCAGTCCGCCTTGATCTTATCGATTGCAGAAAGAGAATAAAACGCACAATTAAATTCACTGGCAAGAGTTTGCCCTTTTTCCGGTGTGCGATTAACAATAACCGGCAATCCACCTTTTTTTATTATCCCATAAGACGCTGCCCGCGCTGTTCCACCTGCCCCAATGATTACAAATGTCTTATTTTTAATCGACATGACTTCTTGAAGTGTAAGAATCAGCCCCAACCAGTCGGTATTGTAACCGGTTAGACGACCATTACCGTTAATAACGGTATTAACAGCTCCGATCTTCAACGCATCGTCGTCGACATCATCAAGATATTCGATAACCGCAACCTTATAAGGAATGGTAACACTGGCACCACGAATATTCATTGCCCTTATGCCCTGCATTGCGCCTCTTAAATCTTGAACGCAAAAAGCACTATACGTTCCTTCAATGCCCATTTTTTTTAGAGCCGCATTGTGCATAAGCGGCGAGAGGCTTTGTCCTACAGGATTGCCCAGCAGGATATAATTCTGATGTTGAGATCTTTGTGCAGATAACTCTTTTGCCTCAGGCACAATTTGACTGTTTTTTAATAATTCATTAATTTGCTTCATCTCACTGACGGTAAATTGTCCCGGGGCAGATTGTCCTTTCTTCTCCAGCACAGCGAAACTTAAATAACCGCCCATCAACGGCGCGACAACTCTGCTGATACTACCTTTATCTCCCATGCACAAAGAAATTATTTTTTGAGAGTGCTCTTTAGCGTAAGGAATCAAATTTAGCGTTGTTAAGTTATCTTCAACAATTTTTGCCGTAGTGACTATTTTTACAATGGCCGGCTTAAACTTCGCGCATTGATGAAATATTTGTTTTAATTTTGTCAGTGCCGGAGTCTCTTTAAGATTATGGTAAGAAATAATAATTTTTGTTTTACTACCCTGCTTTGCGCAAAAAGCCTGAAGTTCTTTAATTCGTGCATGTCCTTCCGCAAGTTCAACATCTACAAAATCAGCATCCTGTATTATTGCTTCTTTGAGGAGTGCCATTTTTTCTTTTGTATTTCTCGCTGTACTTTTTGCGGCTGCTTTTCCGGCAGGAGCAGCTTCTTCTTTTTTCCTGCAAGTAACAATTATTTTAACCGAATCGGAATTATCGCGGGCGGCAGAAATAAATTCCTCAAGCCTTCCGCCATTGATCAAATCCATTCTCAGTTCAATAAAATCAGCAAAATGACAACTCCTTTCTATGGTATGCAAAGCTTCTTTTTTTGTTCTGGCTGTAATGGGAACACAAATCATAATATGCCTTCCATTTTCGGATAAGATCCCAATATCTTAAGAAACGTTGTTTTCCCCTTTAATTCTTCCAAACAACTCTTTACCTGCCTATCTGTTATGTGACCTATAATGTCCACGAAAAAGCTGTATTCCCATAACTTCTCTTTCACAGGATGCGATTCTATTTTTGCCAAATTGATTTTTCGCCGGGCAAATGAAGACAGAGCGCGATGAAGAGAACCCGGTGAATGCGGTGTAGCAAAAATCAAAGAGGTCTTATCATTGCCTGTAGCGGTATTTTCTCCTTTACCTATAACCAAAAACCGTGTTGTGTTAGAAGAATTATCTTCTATGCCTTCAGCAAGTATATTCAGTCCGTAAATATGAGCCGCCAGCAGACTGCCAATCGCCGCTTCATTCTTTTTACCTCTAACCATCTGAACCGCTGCTGTTGTGTTTTCCGTCTCGCCCAGTATACAATTAGGCAGATTTGTTTTCAGCCATATCTGACACTGTGCCAACGGCTGAGGATGAGAATAAATTTTTTTGATGTCTTTCATACTTTCGGCTGAAGAAATAAGACACTGACTGATCCGCAAAAAAATCTCCGCTCTGATTTTCAGCGGTGTTGTAACCAGCCGGTCAAGCGTGATATTCACCGATCCTTCCAGAGAATTTTCTACGGGAACAACACCCCAATCCACAGAGCCTTTTTCCACTTCATCAAACACTCGATCAATTCTCGGCTGGGGGAAATACTGGCTGGACTCACCAAAATTTAAACGTGCCGCCTGATGAGTAAAAGACGCCTCAGCGCCAAAAAAAGCAACCGTGGTTGGTTTCTGCAGGCTGCGCGATGCAGAAATAATTTCCCGGAAAATCGATGTCACTGCCTCACCGGGAAGATGACCGGAATTCAATTCCTGCAAATACCTGTAAACCTTTGCTTCCTGCGCCGGATCGTACACGTCAATACCGCCTTCGCCTTTAACTTTGCCTATCTGGACGGATATTTGAGACCGTTCGTTTAACAAACGGATAATTTCCTTGTCTTTTTCTCTCATATCTTCCCTTAATTTTTCCAGTGGTTTCATCCCGTCATCTCCTCAATAACCGCAGTAATTGTTTCGGGTTTAATACTTCCGATAATAAAAGGCATTCCTATCTTCTTTAACAAAACAAAACGCACAATGTCACCTTTTTTCTTTTTATCCATTCGCAAAGCATCGATAATATCATCAGCAGAAAAAACCTCCGGTATTTTCCAGGGCAACCCAGCACTGCGAATAAGTGTTTCGATACGCTTTGCCTGATTGCTTTCAAGATAACCCATTTTTTCAGAAAGACGCGCCGCCGCAATCATTCCCAGAGCTACACCCTCTCCATGTGTTATCGTGTATCGGGACATTTTTTCCAGTGCGTGCCCCCATGTATGGCCGAAGTTAAGAATATGCCGCAAGCCCTGATCTTTTTCATCAATTTCAACAATTGATTTCTTAATACGGCAACAAGTTTCTATAATATTCAGCAGAATTTTCGAGTCTTTTGATTTTATTGTTTCTATATTATCTTCAACGGTATGAAACATTTTTTCATCATCAATTATGCCGTATTTGATAATTTCCGAAAGACCGTTATTAAATTCTTTCTCCGGCAGAGTTTCTAAAAAACTCAAATCCGTAAAAACAGCACACGGCTGATAAAATGTTCCCATCAGATTCTTCCCCTGGGGTAGATCAACAGCTGTTTTTCCACCTATACTGCTGTCCACTTGAGCCACCAGCGTCGTGGGAATCTGAATATAAGGAACCGAACGCATAAATACAGAAGCAATAAAACCGGTAATATCGCCGACAACTCCACCGCCCAAAGCAATTAGAAAAGTCTCCCGATCAGCCCCCGCATGCAGTAATTTTTCTGCAATATCCAGCACTGTATTAATATTTTTATTAGCTTCGCCCGCGGGGAATTCAATTAAACTTACATTTAATCCGACATCTTCTAAACTGGCGAGGAATTTTTTACCGTACAGGCTACCAACACAATCGTCGGTAATTACGATATAACGCTCGGATTTATGATTTTTGGCAATAATCAGCGCAATTCTGTCGATGATATCCCTACCGATACGGATTTCATAAGATGATCGAGACTTCTTATCAAGATTAATTTTTATTGATCGCATATATTCGTTCCCTTGTTTATATTTTAAAAACTTTCATTATCATAAAACACGAAATTAAAACTACAGTTCGGTTCGGCTTTTGTAAAAATCTGTTGAGTCAATTTTGGCCCAAACAGATATTTTGCAATTCGCCTGATTAATGTTTCATCGCCGCGGAAATTGCTCTTAATTCATCCATTAGCTGATAAAACTTCTCCGGTTTCAGCGACTGCGCTCCATCGGAAACTGCTTTTTCCGGTTCAGGGTGAACTTCCACGATAAGACCATCAGCGCCAACAGCAACCGCGGCACAGGACAACGGAATTACATACCTCCAATGACCGGCGGCATGACTGGGATCGACAATCACCGGCAGATGCGTCAAACTTTTCAATACCGGCACGGCGCTTATATCCAAAGTGTTTCTTGTAGCCGTCTCAAAAGTTCTAATGCCGCGTTCGCAAAGGACTACATGAGGATTGCCCGACGAAAGTATATATTCCGCGGACATCAGCAGTTCTTCAATGGTTGTCATCATGCCTCTTTTTAAAAGCACTGGCTTTTTCGAACGGCCGACTTCTTTGAGCAGAGCAAAATTCTGGACATTACGCGCACCGATTTGCAGCATGTCGGCATAAGTTTCCACAAGATCAACATCAACGGGGTTAACCACTTCAGTGACCGTCGGCAAATTTGTTTGCGAACCGACATGATTTAATAACTTCAATCCCTCTTTTTCCATACCCTGGAAGCTGTATGGAGAAGTGCGCGGTTTATATGCGCCGCCTCTAAGAATCTGGGCACCTCCTTTTTTGGCAATATAAGCACTTTCTAATAATTGTTCGTCGCTTTCAATTGCACAGGGACCGGCCATTACAACGAATTCCGGACCGCCGATTTTAATCGAACCCACAGAAACAACCGTATTACCATCGTGCGATTCACGGCTGGCAAGCTTGTATGGTTTTAAGATAGGCATTGTCTTTTCTACTCCCGGCAAAGATTCTGCGTATTTTAGGATTGTTTTGTCGCGATTATCACCCACCGCTCCAATAATTGTCCGCTCGACACCGACTGAAGGATGCGCTTTGTATCCGACAGACTCGATCCAGCGAATCACGTCTTCAATTTGCTTTTCAGTAGCGTGGCTTTTCATTACAATAATCATTTTTCTCCCTCCCGAAAATTAAAAAAGGCCAGGGCTTTTGCTGCCATGGCCTAAAAAAAGAAAAGCCATGGGAGCTCTTTCGATCTGCCCATGGCTGTTTTGGTTTATTTTACCCTAACAAGTCATCCTTAGCGACGGACAGACCAATGCAAAATAGGTATAAAACCAATAAAAATAAATATTGTTGTTTGCAGTCGGTTTTCTGTCCATCGTAAAAACTTGTCCTCTGTTTCTTGGGCATATAATCAACATAACGATATTTGTCAAGAAAAAAATTTTAACAGCATCAATCTGTCAATTCTGCCCTAATAAACAAAATACGTTATCTCATGTTCCACAATTGAAGCCGGCAACTGTTTGACATTTATTAAAAAATAAGAGAAGAATCCTTATGCGCAAAAGGAAGACAAAGGCAACGACAACTACCCAATCAGAAAATGACGCGATTAATCCTCAGAAACATCGTTTCTCAATAATGTCTTCTTTCTTGGCCTTCTCGGGGAAATTTGCTTCTTCCAGTTATCTAAAGTGGACATTGATAATACTTCTACCTGTTCTAATTCTGCTGATATATCCTGTAGACCGGTTAGATTACGATTTATGGTGGCAAATGACGCTCGGCAAATATTATCTTACTCACCATACCCTCACTATAAATCATTCGATCTTTTCCTGGACACCTGCCGATCCGACCTGGGTTTATAACACTTGTCTGGGAAGTATTATCATTTACCTTGCTTATAGTTTCATGGGAGGATTTGGCCTGTGGACATTCCAGTGGTTAATATTCCTGGGCGTCTTTTTTTCATTTTACATCTTTCTCCGCCTGATTCGCCGGCAACTTGACGTAACCAGCATCACTATCATCGCCGCCATTGGCATCGCCTGCTCTCTCTCCTGTAGTTATTATAAGCCTGAATTGTTCTCGGTTCTCTTTTTCTGTTGGATGATATTTATCTTTTTTTATGTAAAAGTGACACACCGAACGTTTCTTTTCTATCTTTACCCGTTAATGTTTGCTCTTTGGGCTAACCTGCATGGCGGCTTCATTTTAGGGTTTGGTTTGTTCGCCTGTTTTTTCACAGGCGAACTTTTAAACAGAATTTATCCATCCGAAGAATCATTTAGCGTTAAAGATCTGGTAAACCTCGGCGCCGCAAGTGCTTTATCTGTAACCGCTACGCTGCTGAATCCTTACGGCATTAATTATCTATTGAGCATTTGTAATGCGATAATTTCTGATACCTATGACATAACCAGCAAATTTATTCAGGCCTATGTAAGCCTCTGGCCATACTTAAAAGAAATGAACATTTCTTTCTTTAAATTGGGCCAAACTGCATGGATTATGACCATAATGATGTTTGTCATCGGCTGCCTTTTTCTTTATGAATTAATAAAAAAAAGAACCTGTGATTTTACTTTGCTGATAACCAATATTGTTTTATATTGGGCAAGCATGAGGGCAACCAGGGCAAGTTATCTTTTCCCTTTTGGTTTCTTTTTTTCGTTCTTCTACCTGATTCACCGCTGGAAGTTGAAGAATATTACCGACAGAGCAACCATTATATCTCTGTTTCTTTTTATTTTCTTTTTTATCAACATCTCCTATTTCACTTTCAGATACAATACGGATAACAAATGGTTTGGTGCCGGCCTAAACAGTTTCGTCCCGGCAGAAGAAGTATCTTTCTTGAAGAAATACCGTTTGGACGGGCCGATATTTAACGACTATGTTATTGGCGGTTACCTGTTGTGGGATCTATATCCGGCCTACAAAGTTTTCATTGATCCCCGCATGGTTCCTTATAGCAAACAAATCGCTCCCGATTACTGGGCTTTTACCGGCACCCCCATAACCGGAGAAACTTTGCAGCGTTTTAACAAGAAGTATCCCTTCAAAATTGCCATAATCCATTACCGGGAACTTCCCTTGATTTTTGATTTCCTGGGAAGCGATGAATGGCGGCTTTTATATTTTGAACAGAATGCGGCTATCCTGATCCATAAATCAATGATTCCTACCATTCCACCGGAAATCAGTTTAATTGATCTCGGTCCTTTGCGCTTTCAGAATGTAAAAAATCCGGAGGTTCTTCTTAATGTATTCACTTTGTACGTTAATCTGGATCCGGATGCCGGAAGAGTTGTCTACGATATCTATAAAAATAATATCAGTGATTATTACAAGCTAAAAACAGAACACCTGCAAACGATGGAAGATGATATCCGGCAGAAAGAATATGAGCTTCAATTCATGGCTAATGGGTATAAATTACCTCCTTCCCGATAGAACGTAGAACCGGCTAGTCTCAAATTGGCAATAAAAAATACAGAATTTGAAACAAGTTTTATGAAGATGAAAGCGTTTCTCTCTTAATGTAAGCAAGAAACAGGCATGTTCAAAAAAAATCCTCTCAACCTTTTTATTGCTGAGAGGATTTCTCTATGTAAATTATAACCTGTTTTCTTTTATTCGCTATTTTCTATATAATAAGATTGCCCGTCAACCCGTAAATTATCTACCGCCGTTATCGAAGGAGTTTCTACGGTAACCTTTTCTGAAGTTTTCAAACCTGCTTTGGCAGAAGCCGATTTCTTACTAAAGGGATTCAATATATCAATTCCCTTGGAAATGGTACCGGTAACAACATCGAGCGGCATAGTAGCCTTGACGGATCCCAGGTAAGCGGCTGTTTCCTGCTCGTAATTCAGCCCTGCATAGGGTTTCATAACATTACCGTCAAAATTATTGACGTTCATATTGCCACTGGTGTTATTACTGATTTTGTACGATTTATTAACCAGGTAACCTACAGCAAGATCGATATCTATATCTCTCAAAAGTTTGATTCCCAGTCCCGATCCTTTAATCCCCAACCCTGCTCCATAGTAATCCAACGTGGGAAGGGCATATATAGCATCGTAATATTCAGCTGGAACAGAGGAAATTCGGTTTTCATATCCGGCCCGAAGTATGAGCCAGTCCAGCGCCTGGTATTCCGCACCCACTCCCCAATTCCAGGTATCTTTCCAGTTGCGTCGGAGAATCATAACAGAATCTCCACCAGTATACCCTATATACTTTGCTAACTCAAAGATCTGGATTTTCTGATCAAAAACTAAATAGTCCTCTTTAACAGACGACCAGTTGGCCCAGTGCAGATCGGCAAGAATGGAGAGTCTTCTGATTGGTTTTAACTTGATTCCCAAATTGACAATTTGCGGTATTTCTCTATCTGCCGTAACTGTACCGGTCTGTTCGGCAACTCGTTGATAGGGCAAGCCAAGAGCCATGGATATAACCTGCATCAAAGCAGATGACCCGCACCACTCAACCATATTCTGCCATTGATCACTATATGTTAGCTTATATTTCCCGCTCATGTGCGTTTTGATAGCACTCTGGTAAGATAAACCAAAGGAAAGCCAGTCAAATGGTCCCCACAGCGCACCTAAATTAAAAGAGGGAGAAAAATCATCATGTATATTAAAAGACAAATTTCCTATATAGTCATATGGACCTATACCGCCACCGAACAAAGGCATAGGAATCGTAAGGTCGAAGAGCATATTTCCCATGCCCTGGGTTGCATCTCCCAGATTTTTTGTAACATTTATTAAATCATTTGGTACCCTTACGTCTGTAGCAACACCCATTGCTGATTGCCCAACACCTAAAGAAGCACCGATAGAGAAATCTTTGGTTACCTGATAGCTTACACCCGGACCGATATAGATTAAGTGTTGCCAATACACAGACTGTCCGTCATAACGTGACGGATCACTCTTGTCTCCATTGTTCAGTCCGACAGCAAACGGAACATAAGCGCTGTAAGCAAATGTCCATTTCGAACCGGGATTTCTATGTGAAAGGCCAAGTATAGGCGCAATTAGAAAATCCAGGGTTGTATCCAAAACAGGAATGTACATCTTGCCTGATGTATTGCTTCCCTCCGTGCCGCTATAGGAATTACCACTTAAACGATAGGAACCATCCCGCGTTCCCCATAGGGGATCTTCTATCAGGTTGCCATTAAGATCATGAAAACCTTCAAAGTTAGGATCCTTACTTACCCGTGAAGTTTTACTGATTATCGGCAGGATAGCTCCCAAACTGATATAATTCCCGTCACCCAAAAGCGACAGACCAGCAGGATTATAATGAATAGACAATATGCCGGGAGGATCTGCCGTAACATTGTTGGCAAGTGAAATAGCCCGGGTATCAACGGCGATTTGTTCGTGGAACGCGCCTTCCACCTGTGGTGGATTGAGGAATTGGCTTGCGGCCATTACCATACACATGATAAACCAAGGTATAATCCGCAAACGGAATAATCCAGGTAATTTAATTTTTCCCCCGCGAAAACTGAGCAATACTGATGATGGCAGATGGGCAATAAACATTTTTAATTCTAAAATTTTTTTCATTGTCACTGCTCCCGCATTGTCTGATTATAAGAAAATAAACTTTCTTGTTCCGAGTGAATAACTTTCTTTTTCCTTGCTTGAAATTAAAAAAGAAAGCAACCAAAATCAAACATGTAATTGCCTATGGCCTTTGTTGCCTGAATTTCGAATTCTCCACTTAATTAATACAGTTGTTTTATATCTGTAACTCTTTCCTTATTCTAATTGCACCTTTTTCTTTTTGAAAAAAGATGTTTAAAATTCAAACGGCACCCTGATAGCAAAAGCAAAATCAGGATCGTTGATGGTCAATCCAAGGCCGAGAGTAAAATATACAGACCTGGTAGGGGTCACCCGCCATCCGGTTCCCACGTTAAAGGAAGAAGAAACGGAACTGCCGCTATCAAAAACTAAAGCATCATAGAAATACCTGCTGCCGAAAGAATAAGTAATTTGTGTGCTTAAGTTAAGCGATGCCTGATAAGAAAGAGCATAACCAAACCCCAAAGAAAAGCCGATAGCGCTTCCCGGATCAACTTTTAATAGTGTTCCAATAACTTTTTTCTTAGAATCAACAACATACTGAGACAGGCCACCTTGTTCCAGGCCATAACTGTATGTCAGATTGCCGAAGGCAACAAGTGGATCAAGCGTCTTGCTGAAAGAAACTCCGGCGCTGAATGAATAATAACCATTCCCTGTTGCTAATGAAGTACTGGGATCGATTTTATAGGGACTTGTTCCTGTAGGGAACGAAACTCCGGCACTCAATATTGTTGTAGGGAATATCCCACCAGCTTTAATTGGCTGATACTGTATTCCGAGGGATATATCACCAATATCGGTCGCTTCCTGACTTTTATCCGTACCTATCTGGTTATATTTATAAGCAAGCGGTAAATTGCCGCTTATAGTCAGGTTATTAAATATTGCGTATTCAATATCAATATTATTGGTTAGATTATGGTTGATTCTCCTTTCAACTATTATTGCCTCTCTGACTGCATCACTGGAATAGTATGAATAATTAAAAGTATAGCCGAGGCCGACGGTTCCTTTTTTTAAAAGTGTGTATTGGCGGCTGACAGCAGAAAGAATATCTTCTACAGATTTACTTTTTTCTTCTTCAGGAACTTCCAGTCGTTTGCGAGCTTCACTTTCATCCCGCATTCTTTGCACTTCTTTCTTCAGATCCTGTACTTCCTGCTGAAGGCTTAGAGGCGGATCATCCTGCTTCGGGTTTTTTACCTCCTGCTGAAGACTTTGAGACGCATCATTTTTCTTTGGTCTTATTACTTCCTGCGGAATGATTTTAGGCGATTCATCTTTTTTCGATTCTTTTACTTTCTTCTGAGTGTTTTCAGGAGATACATCATCAAGAGCGGCGTCCGCATCTTCCGCACTAACTTTATTGAACGCAAGGTGTGTTCCTTTAATGGGAATCTGCGCCATAGAGGGAAAGGCCACGAATAATATAGACGCAAAAAATATAAGTGATAATAGATTAATAAATATTTTACGATTCATCATTCTCCGGTTTAGAAACTCACCAGTTTTGTCATCACTATTATATTGCAATAATCCGTACAACGCCCTTCAATACATGCTCTATTGTACTGTGCCGGAAATGTGACATGGCAATCATGTTTTTTTCAAATTTATTCAACCCTATCTAAGGTTTTTTCCATTGTCAAGGGAAAAACAGTATTTTATTAAGGTATATAGAAAATGTTTTTCAATATATTATGTGCTTTATAATATTGATGGTGCTACCCGGTTTCCCGCATAGATGTAAATTACAGCCATTAAATTAATTTAATTGTTTTTCTTACCGATCAAATCAATGATTGTAATTTCCGGCGGTGCCAAAATACGAACCGGCGGCCCCCAGGTGCCGGCTCCGGTAGTAACATAAAGTGACTTACCGTTTCCCAACGCATAATATCCATAGTTTTGAGGAAAAAACAAGCCGGTTATGAACATAAAAGGAAAAATTTGGCCGCCATGTGTATGACCGGAAAGCTGCAAGTCAAAGTTTTCGTTATTATTGACAAACGGTTGATGTTTCAATAACAGAATAAAATCAATATTTTGTATCATGGGTGACATATGAACCAGGCTAGAATTATTCTTTATACCCATTTTTCTCCCGGTTACATCATCGATACCGATAATATTTATTCCCGCTACTTGTCTCGTTTCATCACGTAAAATTTCAAATCCCGCATTTTTAGTAAATTTCAAAGAATGTTCGATCCCGGCATAATACTCATGATTGCCGGTAACAGCATATTTGCCGTATTTAGGTCTGATTTGAGCAAATTTTTCGGCTTGTGGCATTACATTGCTTAGCTCACCATCCAATAAATCTCCGGTGGAAACCAAAATATCGGGATTAGCTTCCTTCACACAATCGATTATTCTTTGTAAACGTTTATCCCTGACAATTAATCCAATATGAACATCGGATATCTGAACGATTCGGATCTTGCCATTATTTTGCAATGATTGATCTGTATGAATTTCCAACTTTTTTACTCTTATTCGCTGGGCATCCATAAACCCATAAATAACTAAAAGAATGCAAAAAATTACAGACAAAGCAAAAACGAAATTTCTAACAGGAATACTTTTTGTGTTTTTGAAAAAAAACTGACATAAGTAATTGACCACATTAAAAGCTATGTCCAGAAAGAAAAATAGAAAAACAAAAGCCATCCAAAAATAACCGACATAAGCAATTGACCTCGCTAATGTTTCCAAATGATAACTTTCGGCCAACCTTATGATTACAGGAGCCAGAATCAGCAAAACGAGTAGATTTAAAACAATAATTTGGAACTTACCGGAAAAATGAAAAATTTTTCTTGCCCGGAAAAAGGCATAAAAATTTATCACCCCGTAAAGACATATAAATATCAGAAGAAAAATAATCATAATTAATTATAGTAAGTACCAAATTGTGTAAAAACTTGACAAGGAGTAACCCTTAAGATAAATATCACACCTCTTGTTAAGCATTGATTTAAAATGGATGCCGATGTAGCTCAGCCGGTAGAGCAACTGATTCGTAATCAGTAGGTCACCAGTTCGATTC
>LNQE01001897.1_pt1 | contig 25304 bp, 18 predicted proteins | sample 603111 | NCBI WGS metagenome assembly LNQE01 (sample SAMN04260313, study PRJNA301899) | hydrocarbon metagenome | isolation source: hydrocarbon-contaminated ditch | place: Germany: Bremen | collected 1998
GTGCTGTATATTAACTCTTCAGACATGTGCTGGTTCTCCTTCCATTATTAATTATGTTACTATTGTACTTTGTATAGAATGTACTTATACATTAAACTCGTTTATTCTGGGTCTATCTGATAGGTACCGTTTTTGCCATTCTCAGGAGCCACCATCCCGGCTGATATTATTATCTCCATACCCTGGTCTACACTGATATCCAGAATGGTTACGTCTTCCCGGGGCAGGACCACAAACCAACCTGAAGTAGGGTTTGGAGTTGTAGGAATAAATATAGAATATGTATCTCCTTGGACATACGGAAACTCTTCATTGGTGACAAAACCTAGTGAGTATATACCCTGTCGGGGAAATTCTATTAAGGCCACTTTCTTAAAAGCGCTCTTATTGGAAGAAAAAATGGAATCGGTGATCCTCTTCACCGTGCCATATATCTTGCCCAGCAGAGGGATCCTGTGCATGACATTTTCCCACCAGCCCAATATTTTATGGCCCAGAAAGTTGGTGGAAATGAAACCTAGCAGAATGATAAAAGAAATAATTATGATGAATCCCAGGCCAGGTACAGCGAATCCAAAAATAGGCTCCAAAAGGGGTTTCAAAATATTGTCTACCATATTGAACAACCAGATTATCAACCAGATAGATATATATACCGGTAAGAGAGTGGCCAGTCCAGCACCAAACATGGAAAGTATACGTTTCATCGATTATTACCTCCGCCATCAGGGTTTATTTGCAACATTGCAATCAAGCTATCTATAGAGATTATATACTAATAGCAAGTACTTTTATCCATAATATTCTAAGAAATACTGATTGGTGCTATAAGAAGAAATTATTGCTGTCTTGCGGTGCCAGGAGCCTTATTAACTTATTTCGTAAAGTTAGCAGGTGAATAAGTTGACAAATTAGGTGCCTGAGACGGTTTCTGCTATATCCAGACCGGCGAAAAGGGCTTATCATCCGAAGTAAGCTGCAGCAGTAAAGATGAGTTCAGTTTTTTGATATACAGGTACCTCGGAGAGTCTGGTAGGGGATAGAAGGTGTGGGGATCACTCATTGCAAAAACAAAGGATGTATTATCGGAGTTAAAGCAATCCTTATTTATCTCTGCTGAGCGGCTGAGCATTTCTTGGCTCAGGAAATTACCCCGGCAGGAAAATAGCTCGATCTTAGTATAAAACCAGGGATAATAAGCTCCGAAATATTTTCGCGAAATTAAAAGAAACTTCCGGCTGTCCGTGCTGAATAATCCATCGATGCTGTTACCGGCTATTTTTAACAACTGCCCGGTTTTTGCATTAAATATATAAGCATCGTTTTCGCGGGCCGGGGAAGTGGATGCAAAGATGAGCATATATGAACCATCCGGGCTCAGCAGGCAGCGGGTTATGTGTTTATCCTGGAACTGCCGGATAAGATCTTTCGTGTCTGCAGTTATGCTGGTGGAGTTATCAGGGGAGAAATGGAGTCTTCCATCCTTGATGATCGATCTAATCTTCAAACTACTCCCTGGGAGCAATTGATCCTTGTTTTTAGGACTGCGGGACTGCGGCAGAGGTTCCAGCCTGTTGGCGTTAAGATCATAGGTGCTATGAAGGCCATTGATGGTTGATAAGTTAAGCCTGGTTCTGTTCCGGGCAATACTTAGCCGGGTTAGGTCATTATCATTAAAAACGTGAAGAATTCGGGTGTTCATATCTTGCAGATGGATAGATTTTAGTTCGATCAGGCCTGCTCGGCGGTTCAAATAGGCTATACAGCCGGTTAAATTTGCCTGGCAGCCCGGCAATACCAGGGTTTCGCCTGGAATAAGACCCATACTGATCTGCAGGCGGTTCGCTTTAAGCAGGTTCTCATGATCGATATCATATTTCTCTGCCACCCCATCTATACTGTCTCCCTTTTTTAGCAGATGGAATGCCAGTGGACCCGGCATCTTTAAGAGCTGTCCCGGTTTTAACCGCTTATGGCTGGGTTTCAAACCATTATGTTGGAGCACGCTTGCTTCAGTCCGCTTAAATAAACTGGCGGTACTGGTTATAGAATCACCTGTTTGGCTGTGATAGAAAAAGTGGCTTTGAGGAAAAGGGAGTGAATTTCCCAGGGCTAAAAAGGTCTGCGGCCCCGCGATACCATCAACTCTGATATCAGCGGCATGCTGGAATTTTTTCAACGCCTTAAAGGTCGCGGCGGAGAAATAACCATTCGGGTCAGAGTCATAATATCCGAGCTGATGAAGATAGATCTGCAAAAAATAAGTGTCCAGGCCATGAAGGCCCTTTTTTAATATTCTTCCGCCCAGTGGAGCTTGGAGCAGAATAGCAGTATAAGTCCGGGGTCCAACCACGCCTTCTTCCCCCTGGATAGAGAAATCATCCTGAATACAGCTCACTGCCTGGGCGGTACAAAGATCATATTTCCCGGTGGCGGGGCGATTTAGAAAGGTCTTTTTATAAGCCGCCAGACGGTTTTGGAGAATCTGAACATCTCTGCCCTGGCTGCTGCTGCTGATGATCCGGGAGGAAAAAATGGGCTCTTTTTTGGAAAATTTACCGCTGCAGTGTCCCAGATAATAAAAAGTCTGGTCCGAAACTATACCTGTGGAGTCCAGTTTGAAATACTTCTGGAATTCTCTGACCGCCCTAAGGGTATCAAAACCGAAGATGCCATCAGTATCAAGCCGGGTGGGGGTGACGTGGTCAGGGAGCAGATTCAAAAGGGACTGCAGTATTCTAACATCTCTTCCCTCCTGATACGGCGCCTGCAGACGAAGAATGCGGCTGGAAAAATATTGTCCGGGGTCATCAACTATTGTCACAGCAGCAGCCACCTTCTAAACGGTTTTTCCTCCCTTATTCTATGACAACATATTAGAAATGTTACTGAATGGCACGCGGGGACAGGTTTCCTGGCCCACCTGCAATTGGATGGTAGGCTAGGAAACCTGTCCCCGCGTATATTTTTTTGCTATCCCAGGGCCTGATCCTGGTTGAACATCTTTTTGTAGGCCAGACCGATTATCGCCAGGCATCCGATGGCTACAGCAGCAGCAATCATGACCATCACTACGAACTGATAGCGCACTGCTGATACCGGGTTCATTCCGGCCAGGATCTGTCCGGTCATCATGCCCGGGAGACTTACGAGACCTACTACCGAGAGGGAATTTATGGTAGGCATCATACCTGCGGTTATTGCCTTCCGGGCGTGATCCCTTATTGCTTCCCAGGGGGTAGCGCCAAAAGCCAGGAGTTGCTCCACCTGAGCTGTATTTGTTTCAATCTCACTGTAGACTCTTTCCAGTGACAAAGCTACGGCGTTCATGGAATTGCCAATCAGCATGCCGAATATCGGTATCATTACCTGGGCCGAGTACCAGGGCTCGGGGGAGATTATTAAGGCTACTACTATAACTCCGACGATGAAACTGCTGGCGGTCAGGGAAAGGAAGGTCTCCAGCTGAGCATTGAAAGGAGTGCCTTTGATGCGGCGGCTGGCCTCCCGGCTAGCGATTAAACACATGATTAAGAGTATTAATATGATAATAACCAGGTTATTTAGTTCTAAAATATAGGTCAGAACGTATCCGATCAGAGTCAGCTGTACGAAAGCCCTTACGGTTGCCCAGGCCAGTGACTTAAAGAGGCCCAGCTTCAGCAAAGCCGAGATCAAACCGGTGATTAAAACCAGGGAAACACTGAACAGCAGTTGAAGGTTTGAAATTTGAATATATTCATTACTCATGTTTATCATCCTCTAAATTACTTAAATACAGCCGGCTTATGTTATTCAGTGCTTTTAAGTCATCTGCACTGTGGCTCACTATTATTATTGCTCGTTCGTTTTTAGCCCCGACCCAGCAGTTTAGCAGATTGAGCATAAATACAGCACTATCCTCATCCAGGTGGGCAGTTGGCTCATCCAGCAGCAGAACCATCGGCTGAATGAGCAGCGATCTTATTAAAGCCAGGCGAAATGCTTCTCCTCCGGATAAGGTGCGGGCTTCCTGTTCCATGATGCTGCGAGAGAGGCCTAGCTTATCCAACATAGTATAGGCTTGCTTCAGATCGAAAGAGCAGGACTGCTGAACCTGTTTAAGAGTGAAAGGCATCTGGAGGTTGTTTAATACACTTCCAGCAAACAAGACCGGCTGTTGTGGAAAGTAATGGACTTTCACTCTCCATTCCTGGGGTGAATACTCAGTCCAGCTTCTGCCCGCTAGAAACACCTCTCCGTTTTCTGCAGGCAACAGCCTGGCCAGCAGTTTCAGCAGGGTAGATTTGCCTGACCCGGACGGCCCCTGTACTGCAAGATTTTGCCCGGCTGTTAATGTCGCTGATTGTTTGATGATGCGTTTATTATCTAAAGTCCGCTGCAGCTGCTTGAAAGCAAACAATTCAGACATTGAGTGAAGCCTCCTCAACTATTTACAGGACCAATCATTAGCTGTTTATGAGTCTGATGCATGGGGTATCCTATGGTCGATACCACCATTATATTGCTTCTCAGAGTATTTTTATACATTTGAAGGACTGCCAAAGAAATAAAGAGTTGTGGTCATTAACAGCTTTAAATTTCACGGAAGTCAGAAATACAGTATAATTATTATTAATGTTGTATACAAGATTATACAATTTCAGGTAGAAAAGGAGTAGTTGTATTGCTGAGATGTATGGATTAAAAGGGAGGTTATGCTATGTACAGATTTGCTAAAAAGGGTCTGGTGCTGCTACTGGTGTTGTCCTTAATGGCAACCTTGATGATCGGTTGTGAGAAAGAAGCGGAAGAACCCGCACCAGATCAAGGAAAAGTGGAAACCGTATTTATCAATATAGGTACGGGTGGAACTGCTGGAACCTATTATCCTCTGGGTGGAGCTATGGCTGAGATACTTAAGGCTAATATTCCCGGGGCTAATGCTACCGCGGAATCCACCGGAGCATCAGCTGCTAATATCAATATGCTGAACCAGGGTGAACTAGATATAGCTTTGGTTCAGAATGATGTTTCCTACTATGCCGACCTGGGAATAGAACTTTTCCAGGAGCCGGGTAAGATTGAAGGTCTAAAAGCTCTGGCTACTCTTTATCCCGAGGTATGCCAGATCATAACTACTAAAAATACTGGTATCACCAGTGTAGCCGATTTTGCTGGAAAGAAAATTGCGGTTGGCGCAGCTGGCAGCGGAGTTGAAGCAAACGCTCGTCAGATTCTCACCGCTTACGGATTTAGCTATGAAGACATAAAACCTCAGTATCTGTCTTTTGCAGAGGCGGCAGCAGGTTTGAAAGATGGCAATATCGATGCAGCTTTTATTACTGCTGGAACCCCAACCTCGGCCGTACTGGATCTATCAGCTCAGAACGAGGTAGTTCTGCTGCCAATAGATGCCGTTGTGGCTGACAAGCTGGTGGAAGAATTTCCTTTCTACACCAAGGTTACGATAACTGCTGATGTATACGGTTTGGCAGCAGATGTGGACACTTTGGCCGTAAAAGCTATGCTGGTTGCAACCGATAAGATGAGTGAGGATATGGCTTATAATATCACCAAGGCTATATATGAGAACCTGGATAAACTGGGGGCTGCCCATAGCGCAGGTAAACTTATATCATTGGAAACTGCTCAGGATGGGATTTCGATTCCACTTCATCCAGGGGCTGAAAAATTCTTCAATGAACAATAATAAATAAAAGGAGTCAGATGATTATAAATGACTCGAAATCATAAGTGGCTGGTAGTCTCGGCCGCAGGCATTATTATACTCATACTCCTCACTGCTTCAATGATTCAGATACCAGCATTGGTTATCAGTGAGCAGCGGGGAGATGAACTATTGATCATACCTTTGCTTAATGGCAGGGATTTTGACTATCAGTATATTCACTCGGTGCAAAAAACTCCGGTGCAGGAGCATTTTACTGCTGCACCGGATAACCAATTACTCCTTACCTCTACTACATACCAGTCCTTCGGTGTAGGCTTGCCATTTATGCCGGGAGAAGGAACCCTGGAACACATCGATGGTAAATATGTACTTAGCGGGATAAACCGGAAATTTAATCATATCAACATTGGATTTATAACTCTTGCGCATCAGGAGTTATCTTATAATGGAAAGTGCTATAGTTTCCAGGATCATTTCGTTTCTGGAACTATACTGGTGGTAGAAGTGAAGCAGTTTTCTGCCCTGGAGATCATGAGGAAAATTACCAGGAGGATATACAGTGAAGGACCATGAAAAACTCGCAGCACAGCAAGAAATACCTGCCGGGCAAAACATTTTGGCTGCTGAAGAGTCAGTAGATTTAGATAAGTTTATGGCTCAATATGACGTGGAATCCAACTTTCGGCGTTTCGACGGCCTCTGGAAATGGATAGTATCCCTAATAGCTATAAGTTTTTCCGTATTTCAGGTGTATACCGCAGCATTTGGGGTGTTTGACGCTCATATTCAGAGAGCCGTACATCTTTCATTTGCTATGGCCCTGGTTTTTATCCTTTATCCCAGTCGTAAATCCTGGCCCCGGTATAGCATGCATCCTATTGATGCAGTACTGGCTGTTATTGCTACATCGATACCGCTATATGTAGTTTTTTTCTACCAGCAGCTCGTCTACCGCTCCGGACTTCCCACTACCATGGATATGGTGATTGGTATTCTGGGAGTCCTTCTGGTGATGGAAGCCGCCAGGAGGGTGGTAGGATGGCCCATCGTTATTGTCGCCAGTGTGTTCCTGGCGTATGCTTTTGCAGGACCTCATATACCAGGAGCGTTTGCCCACCGGGGAGTCAGCCTGCCCAGCCTGGCCGGGCACCTCTATTTCACGACTGAAGGGGTTTTTGGGATCCCCCTGGGAGTATCGGCGACTTTCATATTTCTATTCATTCTTTTCGGAGCCTACCTGGAAAAAACCGGGCTGGGCAAGTTTTTTATCGATCTGGCCAACGGCCTGGCCGGATGGGCTAGAGGAGGTCCGGCCAAAGTGGCGGTCATATCCAGTGGATTGATGGGAACTATTTCCGGTAGTTCAGTTGCCAACGTAGCTGGAACCGGAAGTTTAACTATACCAATGATGAAAAAACTAGGTTATAAACCTGAGTTTGCAGGAGCCGTTGAAGCTGCGGCATCGACCGGAGGCCAGCTTATGCCTCCCATAATGGGTGCAGCAGCATTTTTAATGGCCGAATTTGTAGGAATTCCTTATGTTCAGGTAGTAAAAGCAGCCATTATCCCAGCATTGCTGTATTTCACCGGAGTTATGCTCTGTGTGCATTTTGAAGCCAGGAAAGAAGGATTAAGGGGTATGTCCAGGGAGGAACTGCCCGTAATAAGCAGGGTCATCAGAGAAAAGGGACACCTGGCCATACCCCTTATAGCCATCATCTGGCTGCTGGTAAGCGGGAAGACCCCTATGCGTGCTGCCTTATGGGCTATAGGGCTTACTATTGCCGCATCTATGCTGCGTTCATCGACCAGAATATCCTGGCGGGATATAATTCAAGGTTTGGAAGATGGAGCCAGAGCAGCTTTAGGGGTAATAATCGCCTGTGCTACCGCCGGTATAATCATCGGTGTGGTTACCAAAACCGGGCTGGGCCTTAAGCTGGGATCAGTATTGATCGATATGGCTCAGGGGCAATTACTGCCTACCCTATTTTTCACTATGATCACCTCGATAGTACTGGGGATGGGTGTGCCTACCACAGCCAATTATGTTATTACTGCTACCATTGCTGCCCCTACCATCATACAGATGGGTGTACCAGTAATTGCCGCCCATATGTTTACGTTCTATTTTGGGATAATCGCAGATGTAACTCCCCCAGTTGCTTTGGCGGCTTTTGCAGCTTCCGGAATAGCCCGGAGTAATCCAATGAAAACCGGCATAAATGCGTCCAAATTGGCTGTGGCTGCCTTCTTGATACCCTATATATTTGTTCTCTCGCCAGCTTTATTGATGGTCAATACTACCGCGCCAGAAGTTATAATGATTATTGCAACTTCAGTTACTGGTATGCTGGGAGTTGCTGCTGCCGTGTCAGGATATTTTATCGCTCCGGCTGGTTGGATCCAAAGGATAATGTTCTTTATCGGGGGAGTGCTAATGATAGAACCTAACCTCAAGACTGACCTGATCGGGCTTATAGTGCTGGGAACAGCCCTTTTGATGCAGATATACCAGATGCGTAAATCAGACCAATCCCACCAATAAGTTCGGTGCCAGGCACCAAACTTATTTTAGTTTAGGATAGGTAAGATTCCTTTCTCATCTTGCATATGGCTTTGGGGAGATACCTGTAGCTCTCTTTTATTATTAATTGAAGCATAGAATACTTCCTGGGTACTTTTTATACCCAAATTATTTAACTGATCTATCAACCAGTCACTTGATAGATCAAGTTTGGCCAGAACATCGGAATATACTTTTCCGTCTACTATTATTGGGTAGGACAAGGAAGTACTGCTTTTAGTCAGTTTGATATCTTCGATAGTAACTGCAGTTTTATCGGACTTCTTTAAAACCGATAGATTCCCGTTTGCTTCAACGATTCCTAAATATACATCACTAACATTGAAAACGTCTTTTTCCCTGAGCATTTGCAGTATATTATCAATCGAATAACGCACTCGCCTAAGATTATTAACAATAAATTTTCCATCTTGTATTACTATGGTGGGTTCAAAAGTAATAATATGGCCGAACTTTCGATATTTTATTTTCATCTTTGAAACTAATATCTGAAAAATGCCTATCAAGACAATTGCTGCCGCAGTATGTATGTGCGCAATTTCAGGATCGGCTATATCAGCACCAACTACCGCACCCAATATAATAATGACCAAGAAATCAAAAATGGGCAACTCCCCAATGGCGCGTTTTCCCATGAACAGTGTCATCAATAACAGCAAGGGAATAATAGTAACGATTCGGCCAGCTACCATGAGCAGTTCCTTCATTATCTCCAACCGGGTCAACTCCTTTAGAAGGTTCAATATATATCCTAATATGGCCAATTGGCAATGAAATATCCACAGGAACCAGGGGGCAGTCCCATCCTTCTGATCAGGGTCGAGCTGCCTTAAAATGCTTGCGGAGTTGTTATAGTTGCCTTTGTTCATAGAATCAGTTCTTCGCTGCTAATTATCCCAGCCTATAACTGACTGTCGCCCCCTGAGCAGGGGAGCCACAACCGGAGAGCCGGCCCCTTGTTTTCTGAGAAAAAAAGGGTATAATAGTTTAATTCCTGGAAAAAATAAAGTGTTAATGCCAATATATTTATTTGAAGGAGGTATATCGTGAGCGGAAAAGCGAGGACCAGAGGAGAGATTGAAGCCAGATACAAGTGGAAACTGGAAGACATATACAGCCATGAAGAAGATTGGGAAAAAGACTTTAGCGAGCTGAAAAACCAGGTACAGGAATTAGAAAAACACATGGGTACTCTGGGTGAATCGGCAGAGAAATTGCTTTCAGCGTTGACCTTACTGGAAAAGGTCAACCGCATGATAGAGGCCCTGTTTGTCTATGCTAAAATGCGCAAGGATGAAGACAATACTAATAGCCATTATCAGACCCTGTTTGATCGGGCTCAGGGAATCATGGTGCAGGTAGGGAGTGCTACATCTTATGTAGTTCCAGAAATTATTGCGATTCCAGAGGAAAAACTCCAGGAATTTATGGCTCAGAATCAGGATTTAGAGCTCTATCGCAAGTTTTTTGATGAACTTCTGCGTCAGAAAGAGCACATATTATCCTCAGCCGAAGAAAAAATCCTGGCTATGTCCGCCGACCTCTCCATTGCCCCTAAAAACATCTTTTCTATGTTCAATAATGCTGATATAAAATTCCCGGTAATAAAAGATGAAAATGGTGACGAGGTCGAACTGACCAAGGGCCGTTATGGGAGATTGATGGAAAGCAGTGACCGGAGGGTGAGGAAGGAAGCCTTTGAAGGCCTATATGGTTCTTACACCAGGATGCGCAACACCCTGGCCAGTACCCTGAGCTCCAGTGTGAAAACAGATATTTTCTATTCCCGGGCTCGCAAATATGGCTCAGCCCTGCAGGCCTCCCTGGATCAGGATAACATTTCCCCGGAAGTTTATGACAACCTGATCAAATCGGTTCACAATAATTTAGATCATATGTATCGGTACATGAAACTGCGTAAAAAGATGTTGGAGTTGGACGAACTTCATATGTATGATATCTACACCCCACTGGTTAAAGAATTCAAGTTAGAGGTAGATTATGAAGAGGCCAAGAATAAAGTGCTGCAGGGTTTGGCCCCCCTGGGCAGTGATTACCTGTCTGAACTGAAAAAAGGACTCGAATCGGGATGGATCGATGTCTATGAAAATGAAGGGAAAACCAGCGGGGCTTATTCCTGGGGTTCTTATGACAGCCACCCCTATGTGCTGTTAAATTATGATAATAAATTGGATGATGTTTTTACCCTGGCTCATGAAATGGGTCACTCCATGCATACCTATTATTCTAATAAGGCTCAGCCTTATATTTACAGCCAGTATACGATATTTGTAGCAGAAGTAGCCTCAACGGTAAATGAATCACTGCTCATAGACTACCTGCTCAAAAATAGCACCGATCCCCGGGAAAAAATGTTTTTGATCAATCATTATCTGGAGCAGTTCCGGGGTACTGTATACCGTCAGACTATGTTTGCAGAATTCGAAAAAATAGTCCATGAACAGGTAGAGGCAGGGCAGGCTTTGACTCCCGAGGCTCTGAGCCAAATCTATCGGGACTTGAACGCCCTCTATTACGGGCCTGAGGTAGTTCTGGATAAAGAGATCGACATGGAATGGGCTCGGATACCACATTTTTATTCCGCGTTTTATGTGTATAAATATGCTACCGGTTTTTCCGCCGCCACCGCTATTAAAGAAATGATCATGGAAGAAGGACAGCCAGCGGTGGATCGTTATCTGGAGTTCCTGAGTTCAGGCTCTTATGACTATCCGGTCAGTCTGCTGCAGAAAGCCGGGGTAGATTTGACCACTCCACAGCCAGTTGATAAAGCCCTGCAGTATTTTGGCAGCCTGGTCTCTGAGTTGGAGGCTATGATCTAGATCCAGTTTGTCAAGGGGACGGGGTTGTTGACAACTTTTGCGGTTGTCAACAACCCCGTCCCCTTGACATTTTTTAATCAGATTAAATATTAAATGGCGAAAATGAGCATATTATTTAAAGATTATTGAAGCGAAACAGGGGGGAAATCAATATGACCCATTTAAATAGTGAAGAAATATTTGATAAAACCATGGAACAAATCTATCCTCATCTCAAACAGCTGGCTAGCTATGACCTGGTGATAGGGATACCTTTTAACGAAGAGAGCGACCAGCTGCTGGCGGTGCTGGAGTCTATCGATGAAGTATTGGATTCCTGGATTGGCCGGAGACAGCTGATCGTGTGCGCCGGGGATTATTCCGGCCGAGCAACACTGGACCTGATCAGAGGGCTGAATTTAAAACACCCTCATCTGGAATTCGTCCTCCCATTCGAAATCAGCGGGCGCGGTTCAAGCATCCGGGCCATGCTGGAAATCAGCAAGCGCCTGGAAGCAGATCTTTTAATATTCAGCGCTAAAATGGCTACCCCGAAGGGACCCGGTATCGACAGTACCTGGCTGGAAAGTCTGCTTACTCCGATACAGGGTAATTATGATATGGTCCTGGGCAGCCTGCGCCGCTATCTGGGCATAGATAGTGTAGCCCATATGCTGGCAGCGCCCATACTGGAGTCTTTTTATGGTTTTCGCATGACTGAGCCGCTGGGAGGCATATATGCTATCTCCCATGAACTGGTGGAAGAGCTGGCTCATGAGGCAATATTCTGGGGAAATAGCATCCAGGGTCATGGAATTGATTTTTGGATACTTACCCGGGCATTGTGCTGGAATAAATGTGCCTGTGAAATTAACATAGGCAGTGAACAGGTTCCCCATGGCCTGGAAAAAAAGAACCAGATATTTTGCGATACCGTTTTAATGGTTTTCGAAGCAGTCAAGCGGGACAGCGCTATCTGGATGCAGGATAAATTAGTTCTGAAGGTAGCGGATATGCTGGCTCGCAGCACCCGGAAAAAGTCGGATGTGATCACTCATCCTCTGGAGCTGCTGCTTGATAATTTCCGGGTAGGTTATCAGGCTTATAAACCACTGTTTGACCACTACGATGAGGAAAAAATGCTTCAGAAGCTGGCCACTATGCCTGACAACAGGTTTGATTTCGATGACCAATTGTGGGTTTCTATATTGTTTGATTTCATGTTTACTTATACCTTCGGAGCAGAAGAGGAGCAATTGAATCTGTGCTCAGCCCTGACCTCTCTGTATAATGGCCGGGTGGCCAGCTATGCAGTAGAGATGCAGCAATTCCAGGATAAACTGAATGAGTCAAGTTTTGAAGAAAAGGAAGAATTTCTGGCTCGCAAGCTGGATGCCATGCGCCAGCGCCTCATAAATGTGGTGTGGAGCAAAAAGACCGAGTTCGTAAGGGAATGGATAAACAAAACAGAACAGTGCAAACCGGCCCTGGTACCATTGGGCTATATGGAATACGTGCCGGGTAAACCAATAGTAATCCCCAAGAAGATCAGGGGTAAAGATAAACGCCTGGTAGAGACTGATAACATTTTTAAAACCCTGCGCAAGCAGTACCAGGAATCTTTCAATATTTTTATGACTGAAGGGCTCGGTCTTGATTTAAATGCATCTAATCAGGACATGACCGCAGCAGTGGAGGGTTTCATGCAAACCCTGGAACAGGCACTGGAGGATCTTTTGCCTGGAGACCTGCACAAGCGAGAGGGTGTTCAGCAATTCGTGGATAATCTTTTTAATCTGCTGCCCCGCCACAAAATGTTTACTGTCCACTCAGACATCCTGCGGGAAATGCTGGTGAGGTTCCCACCGGTAAACTTGATGATACCCATGGGGTATTACAAGCCGGCCGATCTTATCAATGAAATGGGCACCCGGGATGCGGCCACCTTCGCTAATCTTATAGAAAACCGGGCGTACACCGACCGGGATCTGGAATGGCTGGCCCACACCCTAAAACCGGAAAGCTTCGAATGGGTAGATATCAAACCTATCGTATTGAACGAAGACTTGCATATGGGGATATTGTCCAGAGGTAAGATCGCCTATTCCAATCATATCACCGCTCGGATACCTATAAAACCACTGGAATATGACAGTGGGGGGAAATATCCTAAAGTGAGATATTTCATGAGTATCGTGCGGCGTATGGTAGTTGCCGAGCACTATTCACAACTCTTCAGACGCATAGTATCAGAACGGAAGAATATTGGCAGCAGACTATATAATTCCATTATGGGCCTGACCAAAGGGGACGATTTCTCTGCCCATATTATTTTTGAAAATTATCACCATCGGGGTCTGGTAGAAAAAATACGCTATTTAGCCGACAAACTGGCCGCAGACGGGCAAGATAAGGCAGCGCGGCTGCTCCGCTTAACTGCTGATGGATACAGTCTGGCCCAGGTGATGGATGACAATAGCTTTCTGACCTGTTCTGCCTGGAGCTGGGCCAGTTACAGTTTTAAAGGGGGTAAGACTAATCCTGGTCCCTGGACTACTACGGTAGAAAGCAGGTGGTTTAATCACGAATTCCTGGAAATATTATATCAACAGCTGGGCTACGATGTAGATAGTATTATGCAGGTCGTATATCGCCTGATCCAGTCCGGGGAAAGCAGTCAAAACATGCTGGATACTTTGCTGCCGGCTCGACCTAAAGACGTTACCGTCGTAGTTCAGGAGCCTACTGATAAACCCAGCAAACATCTGGTCCGATATGAAAAAAATCCTATCCTGGAGCCTGTCAAAGAGCATCATTGGGAGTCCAAATACGTATTAAATCCCGGTTCTCTGCGGATAGGAGATAAAGTTTACTTATTCTATCGCGCAGTAGGTGATGACGATGTTTCCCATATTGGTCTGGCTGTAACCGATGGATATAAAGTATTAAAAAGGCTTCCGGAACCTATATTTTCACCCGCTATTCCCGAGGAAAAAATGGGCTGTGAAGACCCCCGCTTGATAAGGGTAGGGGACCGGATATATATGCTCTACACTGCCTATGATGGTAATATCGCCCAGATAGCAGCCGCATCCATATTAGTTGACGACCTGCTTAATGAAAGATATCGGGCCTGGAGACGGGATGGTCTGGCCTTCAAAAACATCTGGGATAAAGACGCCATACTTTTCCCGGAAAGGATCAACGGAAAACATGTCATCTACCATAGGATCGAACCCAGTATATGGGTCACCTATATGAATGAGATCAAATTTCCCATAAAAGAAAAGCATGCCATTATAGTAGGGCCGAGGCCAGGTCGGATGTGGGATTCTCTTAAAATAGGAGCGGGCGCTCAGCCCATCAAGACCAAACATGGATGGCTCTTGATATACCACGGGGTAGATTATAATTATGTTTACAGCCTGGGGGTACTGCTGGTAGACCTGGAAAATCCCCAGAAGATCATATATCGATCACCTAACCCGATTCTGGAACCCGAGGAAGACTATGAGATCGGTTTAAGCGGAGCCTGGGTGCCCAATGTAGTATTTACCTGCGGAGCAGTAGGCGCTGAAGACAAGGAAGTGCTGGGTAATGACGATGAAGTACTGGTTTATTACGGCGCTGCCGATACCTCCATTGGAGTAGCCACCGCCACCGTAGGAGAGCTGATCCCCGAGGAGTTCAGGGTGAATTAGCATCATCTTTCGGAGGAAAACAAAATAACATTAATGAAAATTTAGGCTCCTGCCATCGAATAACCATCATAACGATAGGCAGGAGCCTTAAAGCTTATATATGCTCTGTTATATCCCCATCGCCCAATCATCAGGTTATATGTCAGGGGGACCACCAGCAAACTAAATAGCGATTTGTACACAATTATGATTGTCAACCCCGTCCCCGTGCCAACAACCCCGTGACAGGGATCATGAGGTCTTGCCGGCTACGGTCTCGGAGGAGGCAGCGGAGCTGCTGATGAGTTTATCGGTCATCAGCAGGGATAAGACTGCTTCAGCTCCCTGGTTGAGGTTGACCCCGGTTTGGGTGAGGGCATCATAGCAGCCTCCCGATCTTTCATCATATAAGGAAACCTGCTTGATATTGTCTCCAAAATACCAGGCATGAGCTTTTTGTGCCAGATCCAGGTATTCAGACTTAGCAGTAATAGTATAGGCCTCGTGACAGGCAAAAGCGATCGATGCTGCATCAACCGGCTGCTGATCAAATAAAGGTACGGCCTGTCCTCGCTGATACCAGCCCTGGTTGCCGACTATGTTCAAATATCCATCCCGGAATAAGATATCATTGAGAAAGTTCAAAGTTTCCAGACCCACTTTAAGATACCGTTTATCCCCGGTAATCTCATATACCGAAATCATGGCCTGGGGGAGTATTCCATTGCAGTAAGTCATATAATCTTCAAACCAGTACCAGTTTACAGACTTTTTGGTTTGATACAGATTAAGCAGATATTCAGCCATGGTGCTCATGGTATAGACTTTTTTAATGGCATCCCCTTTGGCCAGTGCGACCAGGGTGTAGGCTATAGCCCGGGGGGAGCTGAAATTGACTACCCGGGGCAGATGGGTCTGAAAAATTTCCCGGCAGCGGGTACTGATATCTTCCCACTGGCACATGGAGCCCAGACTGCAGGCCAGGAGGGCCCGGCCTATAGAGTCTTCCGAATTTATTAATGATGTGAAGCGTCCCTGCAGAAGCAGATTAGACCAACTGCCGTCTTTCTGCTGACAACTATCCATAAATGAGACGTACTTCATAGCCAGATCGTGCCCGTCATCCATGGAGATGGCCAGCATCAAAGCCCGGGCATTATCGTCCAGGGTATGACCACTGTCAGGGTCAGGTTTATTTAGCCGGGAAAACTGCAGCATCCCGGTTTCATCGGTCAAGTTAAGAAAATGTTGGTAAGTTAGCATAAGTTAGACTCTTATCCTCCCATAATAATTCGCTGTCTGTTTCCAGCATGGATTTGAACATATCCGTATACTGCCTGCCTACACTGGGCCAGGTCCAGTTCTTACCTAACTTCCAGGCTTTCTCCTGCAGGTCCAGCTTTAGAGCCGGGTTCAGCAGAACATTTTCCATCAGACCGGCCAGTTCGATGGGATTGGCTTCTCGGGAAATCAGACCTCTTCCTTCGGCCAGAGTTTCCACCGCATAGGAGTAAGGCGTAGATACTATGGCTCGGCCGCATCCCAGTGCAAAAGCCATTGTCCCGCTTACCGCCTGGTCCTTATTAGGGTAGGGGCTGAGGTAGATATCGGTCATATACAGATATTCACCCAATTCTTCGTTGCTGAGATATTTATTTACGAAGCTCACGTTATCTTCGATCCCTAGTTTGCTTACCATATTTTCCAGCATATGGCGATACTTCTCACCTTCATATTCTACCAGCATTGGATGAGTTCGTCCAAGGATCATGTACAATATCTCCGGGTGTTTACTGGTAAGGCTGGCTACAGCCTCAATCCCTAGTTCCAATCCTTTGCCAGGGCCGATGAGTCCAAAAGTGCTTATGATCTCCCGCCCGGTCAGGCCATATTTATCCTTCAGAACTGCGGCCTCCTGGACTTTAAATTCCGGTACTCCGTGGGCAATCAAATACATCAACTCCGACGGAGCTTCATACAGATCGGACATCAGGTTCAAGGAGCTTTTAGTCATGGATACAATGGCCGCTGCCCGACTGGCCAGGTAATTCAGGATGTTTTTGCAGCTGCGGGTAGGAGAGGGCAGTACGGTGTGGGTAATCAGCACATACGGCTTGAGCAGTAAGCCCACCAGATCCATAATATATTCCCCGTCCATTCCGCCATAAATCCCATATTCATGTTGTATGATAACTACATCGATGTCTTCCGCGGAATTTATAAAAGCAGCCGCCTTCATGTAATCCGGTCGGTGCTGCCGATCTATTTCAAAAATCACTTCTTGGCGATAATCGTATTTATTCTTCTCCTCAGATACGGCCATCACCTTAACATCATTACCATGGATCATCAGGCTGTTGCGCAGATCCATAGAAAATGTTGCTATGCCGCACTGTTTGGGAGGATAAGTTCCTAAATTGAGTACAGCCATTATTTCACTCCTTCACAAGCGTTATAGACTAATGTAAGAAATTCTTCCACATATGATAGACCTTTATACTCCCAGGGGTCAGACCGCGGAGGCGGATAGGTTAGCTTCAACTCCTGCTGTTCGTAAAAAGACAAACAGTTCATCTTTTATCTTTTCCAGGGCCTCGGGAGTATTACCCTCACAGCGCACGATCAACTCCGGACCGGTATTGGAAGCCCGAACCAGTGCCCATCCATCCGGAAACACTATGCGAGCTCCGTCGATATCTATGATCTGGTATTTATTCTGAAAGTGCTGCAGTACTCGATCGACTACAGCAAATTTTTCCTGGTCAGTGCTGGGCAGGCGGATTTCCGGAGTGGCGTAATATTTGTTGATGTCAGCCAGCATCTCGCTGATCGTCTGCTGACTATTGGATAACAGGGATAAAAGCCGGGCCCCGGCATATAGTGCATCATCAAAACCATAATACTCATCAGCAAAAAACATATGACCGGACATCTCTCCCGTAAAAACAGCTCCGATTTCCTTCATCTTAGCCTTTATCAGAGAATGGCCGGTTTTATAAATAATGGGTTCTCCACCTAGTTTCTCAATTTCATCTATTAAACTCTGGGAGCACTTAACTTCCACTATACATTGGGCACCGGGATGCCGGGTAAGAATGCCCCGCCAGAACAGGATCATCAACATGTCCCCCCAGATCAGATTGCCCTGGGCATCCACTACCCCCAGACGATCTCCATCTCCATCGATACCGATACCTATAGCTGCACCGGTGCGCTTTACTTCTGCTATCAGATCAACCATGTTCTCCGGATTCACCGGGTCTGGATGATGATTAGGGAAAGTCGGGTCAGAATCGCAGTATAATTCAAATACCTCACAGCCTAGACTCCTGAAGACCTGAGGGGCAAAAAGAGAAGCGGTTCCATTGCCGCAATCTACTACAATTTTGGGTATGTTCGACCCCATAGTTATTTTGCTTTTTATCATTTCAGAATATTCAGCACTGATATCATAGTCATAGACCACCCCGCGCGTGCCTTTGATAAAATCCCGCTTTTTTATCAGTTCATAGATTTCCTGGATTTGTTCCCCATAAATAGTAGATTCCCCCAGGAGCATTTTACAGCCATTATACTCTCCAGGATTATGGCTGGCGGTTATCATAATACCGGCCGGGATATTGAGGTGCCGGGCCGCATAGTAAAACATAGGGGTTATCACCACCCCCAGATCCATCACACTGCAACCTGAATCCAGAAGGGCTTCAACTACTATATCTCTCATCAGAGGAGAGGAACTTCTATTATCTCTGCCTACCAGGATGGTTTGCAGATCCTGCCGGCCTGCCACAGCAGCAAAGGCCCGAGCGATATCCCCCATGAGGTCTTCGCTCAATTCTTCTCCTACAATTCCCCGGATATCGTACTGGCGAAATATATGCTTGATAACTATCTCCTCCTCATATCAAATTATGCACATGGATAAGTATATTAAAGGTGTCCGGACATTATGCATATCAACATATAGGTTGATGATATGCCACCGTTTGATCACAAGAGGTCCAGGCGTTCCTTTTCCTTCAATATCTCGGTTATTTTTCTTATATCCTGGGATAGGTGGCGGTTGGATACCAGAATAATATCATCCGTTTCCACCACCAGGGTATCCTGCACCCCGTAGAGCACTATGGTTTTACCGGTCTGTTTGACCACACAGTTTTGGCTGTCCAGAACTACGATATCAGAGCCTGTACACACATTGCTCATATCATCCTGTTCATGAATATCAGCCAGGGCATTCCAGCTGCCCAAATCACACCAGCCAAAGTCGGCTGGCACTACTGCCATCCGATTTGATTTTTCCGCTATGCCATAATCCAGACTGATGCAGGGCAGATCAGCATAAGAGGATAGATAAGCATCATATCCACTGCTTATTTTTTCATATATCTCAGGCAGATGAGTTTTAAATTCCTGAGTCAGTACCCCCGTAGAACCCACATAGATACCAGCATTCCACACATATTGACCTGAATCCAGATAGGTCTGGGCAGTCGGTAGATCAGGCTTCTCCCGAAAGGAGTTGACCTCGAATACATCCCCAATCTCCCCAATTTCCCATTTGGTTTTTTCAATATACCCGTATCCGGTTTCCGGCCGGTCCGGCGCTATACCGATGGTAGCAATATGCCCCTGCTGAGCGGCCAGCATGGCCCGGTTCATACTCTCTGAAAAAGCCTGTGCATCGCTGATATGGTGATCGGCTGGGAAGAACCCCAGGATTTCTTCCGGGTCTTCCTGCTGCTGTCGGGCTAGTACCAGACCTACTGCCGGGGCGGTATTCTTCCCCTCCGGTTCGGTCAGGACCTCGATCATATAAGCATCAGGTCGGTCTTCAACTACCTCCTCTATACCGGACAGGAGATCATCGCTGGTAATGATTATTATTTTTCTGGCTCCAGAAGCTGCCAGACGATCGATCGTGTTATCCAGCATAGATCTATTGTTAACAAATCTGCAGAGCTGTTTGGGACGCTGCTGCCGGCTTTCCGGCCATAATCTAAGCCCCCGGCCTCCCGCCAAAATTACTGCGATCATATTTACCTCCGTCATATATATCCTTAAATATATGATTAAAGCCCTGCTATTTATGCCAGGCTAAAGATTTATGGTATATGCCAGCTTCAGTACCGAGCAATGCGTACGCTGCTGCCCGAACTAAAGCTAAAAGATCTAAATAAACATCAAGGCTACAGGCCTTCAATAAATCCAGCGCAGTTTCATCAGGGTACAGACCTGACTAAAATTAAGCTTCACTCTATTTATTATGGCTAATTAATAAAAATTCTATAAGTTGGGGGGGTTGCAGAAAATGGAAAGGCAGGAATGGGTTAACTGAACGAATGACGATTCTGTGTCCTTGGGTAACGGCTGGATGATAACATCATATTTATAGAAGGTTAATCTCTGCTAAACAGATCTCTCGTATAAACTTTATCTTCTACATCTTTGATTTCATCAGATAATCTATTGGCCACGATTATATCGCTAATCTTCTTAAACTCTTCCAGATCCTTGAGGACTCTGGAATTAAAGAAGTCTTTTTCATCTAGTGCCGGTTCATAAACGACTACCTCTATACCTTTTGCTTTTATTCGCTTCATAACCCCTTGAATAGCAGATTGACGGAAGTTATCAGATTCCAACTTCATGGTTAGCCTATAGATTCCTACAACCCTGGGCGTCCTTTTCAAAATCATATCAGCAATATGGTCTTTTCTGGTTCTATTGGCATCTACAATGGCAGACATAATATTCTGCGGAACATCTGCATAGTTGGCTAGTAGTTGCTTGGTGTCTTTAGGCAAGCAGTATCCTCCGTAACCGAAGGAAGGATTGTTATAGTGATTTCCGATTCTTGGATCTAAGCCAACACCCTCAATAATTTGCCGGGTGTCAAGACCTCGTACTTCTGCATAAGAATCAAGCTCATTGAAATATGCCACGCGCAGGGCTAAAAAGGTATTCGAGAATAGCTTAATAGCTTCTGCTTCAGTTGAGTTTGTAAAAAGAACGGGAATATCTTCCTTGATCGCACCCTGTAGTAATAGATCTGCAAGTATCATGGCCCTTTCAGAGTGTTCGCCTACTACTATTCTTGATGGATATAGATTGTCATAAAGCGCTTTTCCTTCCCTCAAGAATTCTGGTGAGAAGATGATATTTTCAGTCTGAAATATTTCTTTTACTTTTTCTGTGTAACCTACTGGTACTGTAGACTTGATAACCATTATTACGTCTGGATTGATAGATAGCACATTGGCCATAACTGATTCAACAGTACTCGTATCAAAGTAGTTCTTATCAGGATCATAGCTGGTAGGGGTTGAGATGATAACATAATCAGCGTCCCGATAGGCAAGATAATTATCTGTTGTGGCCGTAAGGTCTAAATCCCTGGTTGAAAGATATTCTTGAATCTCAGCGTCAATAATAGGCGACTGCCTATTGTTTATCATATCTACTTTTTCCTGAATAATGTCCAAAGCGATAACCTGGTTATGTTGACCTAACAGAACAGCATTAGATAATCCAACATAACCTATTCCTGCGACTGTAATTTTCATTCTTTCACCTCTTAAAATGATAATACCAACAATGCTTGGTAAGAATCCTAATAGTATTGAGCAAGTGATTTTGCCTTTGCTCTGGCATTAGATATTTTATTTTTAGCCCGACACTAGTTTAAGTCATAAACGGAAAAGCGTTTTCTAATTATTCCTTAATTATATGTGGGGACATGATGAGCAATAATAAACCCTGTAACATCACCCAATGTTGTCACTATTCTATATAGCACAACTGCAGTTATAACTAAGTCTCCTTCAACCATGCCAATAAGCAAGGCACTCATTATAGCCTCACGAATTCCCAGCCCTGCTGGTGCCCCCGGGGTAACAAAGCCAATAATCCAAGAGAATGCGTACATCCCAATTACAGGCAAAATAAGATTTTTACTAAGTCCCCCACCTATGCCATATAACACCACAATGAACATGGCACCGTTCAAAATAAATGTGATAATGTATGTTATAACGAATTTGGAAAAGACTGCAAATCTAAAATGACTTATTTGAGTCGTATATCTTGTGACCCATTCTTTTACACTCAAATTAAAATTATATAGAATTATGGCGGCTAAGCTGCTTATCACTATGAATACTAAAATCATAATGATTTCTTTGTTCGTAAAATTATCTAGTGACCATTTAACAGCATACTGACCAGCAAAAACTATTACTAGGATTACCGCTGCAAGCGTTAAAAATAACATTTCTGCAATAGTTGCAGCGGCTATAGTACCATGAGAAATATCTTCATGAACTGCGATTTGATTTCTCCCTATATAGTGGAAGACATTACCTGGGAGGTATTTGTATAGGTTGGCTTTGCAATATATAAAAACTGCATTGTTTTTTGAGATTCCATTTCCGCTCAGTAATTTTATTAGGGCATAAAATATATTTGCAAGAGTTAAAACCACCAACGCATATATGATAATAGAAATTATCACACTTATCGAGACCCGGACAGATAAGATATTCCTGAAATCTATTTGGTATTCAATTATCCTGTTTACAATAAAAGCCAAGGATAAAAGCATCAAAATATTTCCTATAATATTTATTGATCTTTTATCGGTCAAAATATAGCTCCTTCTTTACATTTATTGATTATTTCTTTTCGCTTAATATCATCGTCCATGGGAATGGGGTACTTACTTTCGATATATAGCCAAAATTACTTATCAAGTCAACAATTCCTCTTCTTGACCAATGTTTTATATGCCCTGGCGTATTACCCATAGATCGTATATATTTTCCTCTTACCATATTAGCGATACACCAGATTGGTTCATTTGGTACACTTATCAATACATATCTGTTTGATATGCGAAATATTTCCTTTAATGCATTTTCTGGTTGGTCTAAATGCTCTAGCACCTCACTGGCAATAACAAGGTCATAAGAATCTTCTTCTTCATTAAGGCTGTAAATTGATTCAACTTTAAAAAGAATATGCGGGAAATCAACTTTTGCCTGACGTATTATATTCTCTGATAAATCACTTGCTGTGATTTTTACAGTTCGCTGAATTTGTCTATTATAATTATAGACATGGTGTGATATGTGTCCTTCTCCACATCCTGCTTCGTATACAGTATCGTATGTAATGCCGTTTAGAAGACATTCTAAATTCTTAAAAAATCCATTCATAATCGAATTGATAATTTTTCCATTATCCTTATACTTGTCAAAATAGTTTCCTTCTGATTGCATAGCCTTCAATTTCCCATGCCCCCATCGGAAGTCTGGCTCTTACAATAATTGTCTTTTCTCACTCTATACTGAATATCTTCTAATATTTTTCTATTCGCCGCAATGATATCTGCTTGCAGTCCAGCAATTATTGATTGTACACCTAGCAAGACTAATATTGCCGTTAGTATCAAAGATTGTATATGGCCCTCTCCTGCTCCGTTAAAATAATATACTAGAAAGCGTATCCCCAGTATAAGTCCTATTCCAATAGATATGATTCCTAATGTTCCGAAAAACCTTAGGGGTTTGTACATCATAAAAGATCGGATAATAACCAATGATGACTTTTTTATGTAAGCCCACATACTCGAAAACAACCGAGATTTTCTCATTTCCGGATTTGTTCGTATAGGAACCGACGTTATGGCAGTTTTGTTTCTGCCTGCTTGAATAATGGTTTCAAGGGTATATGTATATTCGTTTATAACATTTAAGTGAAGTGCTGCCTCCCGTGAATAAGCACGGAAGCCGCTGGGAGCATCTGGTATATCTGTGTTGGATGCTATACGTACAACCATGCTGCCGAGATGCTGGCACTTTTTTTTCACCCAGGAAAAATATTCAGTTTGATCGATCGGGCGTTCACCTACAACTATATCAGCTTTATTAAGTATGATTGGCTGAATTAGCTTAACGATGTCTTCCCCACAGTATTGATTATCAGCATCGGTATTAACAATTATATCTGCTCCAAGATGCAAGCAAGCATCGATACCAGCCATAAAACCATGAGCTAACCCTTTATTCTGCTTGAATGATACTATATGCTGGATACCTAATTCGCGAGCGACTTCTACAGTTCTGTCAGTGCTGCCATCGTTAATTATCAGGCATTCAATGGTATCAATTCCATCAATGTGTTTAGGTAAGTCTGCGAAAGTTTGGGGTAGAGTCAGCTCCTCGTTATAGCACGGTATTTGAATTATTAGTTTCATCTCTCGCACTCCTCGTCATTCCTGCTGTCTTTGTATGTAAACATTGTTTATTTTAAACTGAGTACCTTTATTGGCATATAAACGTAATCCTATATAATCTTCATCTCTTGCTAATTCAAATGGTACTTCCAAAAATCGGCTATTATTTTCATTAAAATGGCTGATATTTATTTTTATCAGGTTCAATACATCTTCATTTATTGAAGAATATACATCAGCATAGCCCAGTTCTTCATCTTTGTAACTAACTAATTGCATATCTAACAGAAATACATAATGGCCTTTATTAAGTTTCCTATATGGACCCTCCATAAAGATCCCCGGGGTAGTAGCATTATTTTGTATAAAGCTTTCATTAGCTACAGCGTTTGTTAAATCAAACTGCCCCAGAGAAAGATTAATTCCACTTCTATAATTATTATCGAAAGAATTATTAATTAGGCTACTTGTATTTGATGCCAATAGATAGCTGTTTGCAGTACTCATACAGAATTTATAATCATGCATCAAGTCAAATAAGTGATAAAATTCTGCTGACAAAACAAATTTAGCTCCTTCTGCTTGCCTTAATTCTTCATCATTAACTATCTTAATCTGCTCCTCTAATAATAAGAATTGATAGCAATCTGCAATTAACCTATCATATGTATTCCGATTATCCCATTTGCTATAAGATGGGTCATTTTGATCGTCCCACAAAAAGTAAACTGGTAACTTCTCTTCTGAGGTAGCTATTAAATCAACAATCTTTACTATTTGCATTTTTTCTTGATTTGCAGCCACAACAGACCTTGTAATAGTTTGGCCTGTAAAAAAGAAGAGACCAGCTATAAAAATTATACTTATTATTATTTTGTCATTATTTTTAGTAAGTGAAAGAAACATTAATCTGAAAGCAACAATAGCAACAAGGGTAGCAAGATAAACATTACAAGGCGTGTTCATGAATAACAGTCCAACAGCATTTATTAAATGAGGTTCTCCCAAATTGAATTCCAAAATAATCAAATGTACTGCTACCGTAAGGAAAATAAAACTAATCAAAAACGACAATAAGACTTTAGTTGAGATTACCCTTTTATCAGTTAATTTTAAGAATCCCAGTAGAATTATTGGACCGGCAATCATATCAATATATCTACCGTAAACTATGTGGTCAGTTCGATGGGGATTTGTCATGAAAATTACACTGATGGCGAGGGATAATAGTATGGCAATTACTAGAAAGGAATATAGGTAATAATTATTATCATGGGTTAAAATATTTGAGTTCTTAGTTCTAATA
>LNQE01001014.1_pt1 | contig 24978 bp, 20 predicted proteins | sample 603111 | NCBI WGS metagenome assembly LNQE01 (sample SAMN04260313, study PRJNA301899) | hydrocarbon metagenome | isolation source: hydrocarbon-contaminated ditch | place: Germany: Bremen | collected 1998
TAAATTATCAGTTCAGCATTAATGGTAGGCGGGACAGGGATCGAACCTGTGACATCCACGGTGTAAGCGTGGCGCTCTCCCGGCTGAGCTACCCGCCCCTAAGCCATCAAAAACGCTGTGTGGCTTCTAGCAACAATGAGATGCCTTGTCAAGCTATAAAAGCACGAAAAAACATTAATTCACGGCCTGGGAACTCACCGGTACATCTGCTGTAATTTTTGTGCCGATATTTTCCTCATCCTGCAGAAAAGCAATCTTTAGCACTTCATCAATATGTTCTACAAAAATAATCTTCAGCGCCTTTTGCACATTTTGTGGAACTTCCGCCAGATCTTTTTCATTATCTTTTGGAATAAGCACTATTTTAATATTACCCCGATGAGCGGCCATAAGTTTCTCTTTAAGACCACCAATCGGTAAGACTCTTCCTCTTAATGTAATCTCACCGGTCATTGCCAAATCGGCACGCACTTTTCTCTTCATAAGTGCTGAAGCAATTGATGTAGCCATAGCAATACCCGCGGATGGACCATCTTTAGGAATAGCTCCTTCCGGTACATGAACATGAATATCAATTTTTTCATAAAAATTCTTGGGCAAGCCAAATTGTTCAGCGCGGGCACGAATATAACTCAAAGCAGCCTGAACCGATTCCTGCATTACATCACCCAATTTACCGGTCATTGTCATTTTACCGGTGCCTTCCATAATGGAAGCTTCAACTGCCAGAAGTTCCCCTCCAACCTCCGTCCATGCCAGTCCTATAGTCAACCCGATTTTATCCTTTTCTTCTTTTTCGCCATGATGATATTTAGGCACACCCAGATATTTAGAAAGAGATTTGGACGTGATAATAACCTTTTTCTTGTTGTCATTATTATTGTCTTTATTGTTGACAATCTCCTTAGCAACCTTACGGCAAATGGAAGCAATTTCACGGTCTAAATTGCGCACACCGGCTTCTCTAGTATATTGACGAATAATCTTGAGAAATGCTCCTTTAGTAAATTCAATATTTTCAGTCGTCAGACCATTAGCTTCACGTTGCTTTGCAACTAAAAATTTTTTCGCGATTTGCACTTTCTCCGGCTCAGTATAACCGGCAATCCTGATTACCTCCATTCTGTCCTGCAACGGAGCCGGTATTGTCTGTAAAACATTCGCTGTAGTAATAAACATAATCTCCGACAGATCGTAATCGAGATCCAGATAATTATCATTAAAAGCCACGTTCTGCTCCGGATCGAGAACTTCTAAAAGTGCAGACGATGGATCGCCTCTGAAATCGGAGCTAAGCTTATCCACTTCATCCAGACAAAATACCGGATTATTAGAACCGGCCTTTTTCAGCATCTGAATAATCTTACCCGGCATTGCCCCGATATAGGTTCGACGGTGACCACGAATTTCCGCCTCATCATGAACACCACCCAGAGACATACGTACAAATTTTCTGTTCGTGGCTCTGGCTACCGACTTGGCAATAGATGTTTTTCCCACACCGGGCGGACCAACCAGACACAAAATTGAACCTTTATTTTTCTTCACCAGCGATTGCACGGCAAGATATTCGATAATACGTTCCTTGACGCTCTTTAGCCCATAATGATCTTCCTCAAGAATAGTTTCTGATTCTTTCAGCGTATATTTGTTTTCAGTTTTTTCCGACCAGGGCATATCCAATACCCAGTCAATATAATTTCTTACTACTGTAGCCTCTGCGGACATGGGAGTCATCATTTGTAATTTCTTAATTTCGTGGCGTACTTTTTTCGCGGCTTCTTCCGACATTTTCTTCTGCTTCAGGCGTTTTTCCAGCTCTGCAATCTCATTGGAAAAATCATCCTTTTCTCCCATTTCCTTCTGAATAGCCCGCATCTGTTCGTTCAGATAGTAATCCTTTTGAGTCTTTTCCATCTGTTTTTTAACACGTCGCTTGATTTTTTCTTCGACCTGCAGAATTTCTATTTCAGAAAGCATCAACGAATAAATTGTTTCTAAACGCTCTCCGACATCAAATATCTCTATAATTCGTTGTTTGTCCTCCAGTTTCACATTAAGATGGGTTATAATAACATCTGCCAGCTTTGAAGCGTCTTCAATGACAGCAATCGTTCCGATCATCTCAACATGAATTTTCTTACTTAGCTTTAGATAAAGCTCAAAAGATTCTTTAATGCTGCGGATCAAAGCCTGTTTTTTTACCTCATTTTTATCATCGATTTCCTCTACTTCTTGTACCTTGACCAGGAAATAATCATTATTGGGTAAATATTCTTTAATTACCCCTCGTGTTTTACCTTCAACAAGCACCTTTACCGTTCCATCAGGCAAACGCAAAAGCTGAATGATAATGCCAATTGTACCAACATGGTAAATGTGTTCCTGTTTAGGATCATCTTCTTTGGCATTTTTCTGGGCAACCATAAAAATACTTTTTTCATATTTCATTGCCGATTCCAACGCGGCAATTGATTTTTCGCGCCCCACAAACAAAGGAACAATCATATGCGGGAACATAACAACATCCCTCAGAGGCAAAAGCGGGATTACAATTGTTTTGTCCTGATCATTTATTTTCTTTTCGTCAAACATATCTTCCCTATATATTTCTCAAGCAGATTCAGACTTGGTTTCATAAATTAAAATTGGCTTCTCTTCTTTTAATACGACTTCCTCGCTAATTACACATTCTTTAATATCACTCTGTGACGGAATATCATACATGATTTCCAGCATTGTATTTTCAAGGATGGAACGCAATCCCCGTGCTCCGGATTTTCTTTCCATTGATAGTTTGGCAACAGCTCTCAATGCTCCGTCAGTAAATTTTAAAGCAACATTTTCCAGAGCAAATAATTTTTTGTACTGCTTGATAATAGCATCTTTGGGTTCCATTAAGATTCGGATTAAAGTGGATTCGTCCAATTCATCCAGAGTTGCTATAACCGGTAGACGACCGATAAATTCCGGTATTAATCCAAATTTCAATAAATCTTCCGACTGGACTTCCGCCAGTAATTCACCAACCCTCTTTTCTTTCTTGCTTTTGATTTCAGCGCCGAAGCCCATTGCATTAACACCCATTCGCTTGGAAATAATGTTTTCCAGGTCATTAAAAGCGCCGCCACATATAAATAAAATATTAGTTGTATCTACCTGTATAAATTCCTGTTGAGGATGCTTTCGTCCACCTTTAGGCGGAATATTGGCCATTGTCCCTTCCATGATTTTCAAAAGTGCCTGCTGCACTCCTTCGCCGGATACATCTCTGGTTATGGAAGGATTACCCGATTTCTTGGCAATTTTATCTATCTCGTCAATATAAACGATACCTTTTGATGCTCTGGTAACATCATAATCCGCATTTTGCAGTAAACTTAAAATAATGTTTTCTACATCTTCTCCGACATACCCTGCTTCAGTTAAAGTTGTAGCATCGGCAATTGTAAAAGGAACATTAAGAAATTTTGCCAGAGTTTTAGCTAAAAGAGTTTTACCGGATCCTGTAGGCCCGATTAAAAGCACATTACTTTTCTGAATCTCTATGCCGTCGGGATCAACATGCGAAAATAATCTTTTGTAATGATTATAGACGGCAACCGACAATATCTTTTTAGTTTTCTCCTGACCGATAACATATTGATCAAGAAATTTTTTAATTTCTTTCGGATTGGGTAGACCTTTTTTAGAATCTTTTTCTACAAGGTTATCTTCCTCTTCCTCAACAATATACCGGCAAAGCTCAATGCATTCATCACAAATATAGGCTGTCGGACCAGCAACCAGTTTCCGCACTTCGCTTTGCATCTTTCCACAAAAAGAACAAAAAAGCATACCCTGTCCTGTTCGATTATTCTTGCTTTTTTTTATCACTTAATTCTCCTTTTTTGTGTTGTCTGAAGGTTCCGGTTTTCGAACTATAATTTCATCGATTAAACCGTACTCTTTAGCTTGTTCACTTGTCATAAAATAATCCCGTTCCGTATCGTTCATAATTCTGGAAAGCGGCTGTCCCGTTAATTCAGCCAATATTTTATTTAACTCATCTTTTAATCTTAATATCTCTTTTGCCTGAATATCAATATCTGTTGCCTGTCCCTGGAAACCACCCAACGGTTGATGGATTAAAATCCTCGAATGAGGAAGGGCAAACCGTTTTTTCTTCTCCCCTGCTGCTAAAAGTATTGCCGCCATGCTGGCTGATTGCCCCATGCAAACAGTCGAAATCGGTGACTTAATGTACCGCATTGTATCATAAATAGCCATACCGGAACTTACAGAGCCACCGGGAGAATTTATGTAGAAAAAGATTTCCTTATCCGGATTGTCTGCTTCCAAATACAACATCTGAGCAACAATTAAGTTAGCCACATTATCATCGATAGCTGTACCCAGAAAAATAATGCGATCTTTCAATAAACGGGAATAGATATCATATGCCCGTTCACCCCGTCCGTCCTGCTCAACCACCATAGGGATTAAATTCACTATTTAACCTCCATATCTGCATCTTTTTTTTCAACAGTCTTAATATTTGCATTCTGCTCGATAAAGTCAAATACCTTTTTTTGCATTATTTCCATTTTAAGGTTATCTCTTCTTTCTTCCTCTTCGTACATCTTTTTCAGCGATTCATAATCCCGTTTATGCTGGACAGCCAAATCCTGAAGATATTTCTCTATATCAGGTTCTTCTACAGTGAGTGACTCTTTCTGGGCAATCTTTTTTAAAAGCAGGAAAGATTTGACTATTTTTTCGGCATCATCCTTAAATTTATCATGCATTTTCATGCTGAACTCCATCGCTTGTTCCTCATCAATACCAGCTGACATCATTCTTCTTTGAGTATCGGCCATCATATAATAAATTTGTCTTTCCACAAGCGAAGGAGGTACCTCAAAATCGTTATCTTTAATCAATTTTTCCGTAATACTGTTTTGCAAATCAACTTTACCTGTCTGCTGATTTTTTTCTTCTAAAGACGTGCGTACATCATTCTTAAAGTCTTCAAAATTGTTATATCTCTCAAAGTTTTTTATTAAATTATCATCATTTTCTGGAAGTTTTTTTTCTCTAATGTTCTTTACAGTTACATTAAATACTACTTCCTGGCCGGCAAATTTGCTTTCATGATAATCGGCAGGAAAAGTTACCCTAATTTCTTTTTTATCTTCTTTTTTAATACCAATCAGTTGCTCCTCGAAACCTGGAACAAATTTTCCCGAACCAATTTCCAGGAAATAGTTTTCAGCTTTTAATTCCTTATACGCTTCTCCATTTAAAGTTCCTTCAAAATCGATCACAACAAAATCGCCCATAACCGCTGCTCTATCTTCTTTGACTTCCTCCATGGTGGCGAACATGTGCCTTATTTCGTCAATTCTCTTCTGAACATCATCATCAGTAATTCTAACTTCTTCTTTTTCTAAATCAAGACCCTTATAATTTTTAGGTTCGAATTCCGGCTCAATTTCAAATGAAGCTGTAAAAGAAAAGTTTGTATTTTCTTTTATACCCTCCTGATTAATTTCGGGCCGTGAAAGAGCAACAATCCCCTTTTCTTCCAAAGTCTGCCAATAATATTTATTAACAATATTGGTTGTTGTTTCACCTTCCGCCTGATCTTTAAAATAAGTTTCTAACACCTTACGGGGAATTTTACCCGGACGAAAACCTTTAAGCCGCGCCTTTTTCCCGACATCGTGGTATGCCGCATCCAATTCATTTTTAACCTCATCCCAGGGTATTTCCAATGACATTTTTTTCTTCACAGGACTCAATTCTTCAATTTTTACCACAACCTGACTCACTATAATATCTCCTTATTTGTTGAAATATTTGTAAATTCCTTCTTAATACTGGTGCGAGAGAGGGGATTTGAACCCCTATCCGCTTAGGCGGGCTGGATCCTAAGTCCAGTGCGTCTGCCAATTCCGCCACTCTCGCCTTACAATTTTATATATTCATTACATATAAAATGTCAACGCGGATTATTTTTACAATTACAAACAAAACCAGTTAAATTAAGCTTTTCGTCAACTTATGTATTTGATTATCTGCTTTTATGCAAGAAAAATGTCTTCAGGAAAAAAATGATAATGGTGATCATTAAACAAAAGGTTTCTATCTATAAAATATACCTGCAAAATCTAACAAAAGAAAAGGGGATAACCACAAATTCGGTTAACCCCTTAATTTAACTGGTCGGGGCGAGTGGATTTGAACCACCGGCCCTCTGAACCCCATTCAGATACGCTACCAGACTGCGCCACGCCCCGACATGCTGCAAAGTGCTAAATTGTTGAGGCCATTACCATTACAGTAAAACCATGTCAAGAGTAAATACTTCTATCCCGTGTTTAATTATGATGCTTGATCTTATTTCGACCGATAGTCATAAATGGTACACCTTATAACGTCGATAATATTATATTGACATTAAAACTATACATATGTTATTAAAAAATCATTGGAAAGTATTAAATAAATTTATGATTCTGTTCAATGCATTGTCTGTTTTGATTTTTTTTAATATCGAATTTAGATTTTGTGTTTCTAAAGGAGTTTTTCTTGAAATTATATGAAGTTAAAGAAATACTGGACGCTGATGTAATTGTCGGCACAGAAAAATTAGATATGGAAGTAAAAACTGCTTTCGGAGCTGATTTGATGAGTGATGTTCTTGCTTTTGCCAAACCAGGAAGCCTCTTGCTGACAGGTCTGACCAATGACCAAATCATCAAAACAGCCGCTACCCGAAATATTGCCGCTATCATCCTGGTTAGAGGAAAACAACCTTCATCCGAAGCTATAAATGCAGCCAAAGAGCTTCAAATTCCCATTTTAGCCACTAAATACATATTATTTGAAACGGCCGGAATCCTTTACAGTAAAGGCATAGTTGGTTGCATTAAAAAAGTGGGAAATGATAGCCTTTCTTAAAAAAGAATTTATTGACAGTAAAGTTTAATATATGATATTGAAAACAATCATATATTTTTGATATTCAAACAAAAAACGAATGTTTTACTCGCGAGGATTAGATATTGAAGCTTAAAGACGTAAAAGAAATACTTAATGCCGAAATAATAGTCGGTGAAGAAAAGTTAGACATGGAAGTTAGAACGGCTTTTGGAGCCGATTTGATGAGTGACGTTCTTGCTTTTGCAAAAGCCGGCAGTCTTTTGCTGACAGGTCTGACTAACAGCCAGGTAATTAGAATAGCCCATGTCATGGATATTGCCGCTATAATTCTAGTTAGAGGGAAAAAACCACCCATTGAAACAATAAATCTGGCTAAAGAATTTAAAATCCCCGTTTTAACAACCAAATACATTTTATTTGAAACTGCGGGCCGTCTTTATACTAAAGGCATAGTTGGTTGTCTGGAACAAGTTGAAGATCACAGTGCACACAACTGAAACTGAAAATTATTTATATAAGAATAGTTTTGATGTTGAAGGTGGCAATTTTAATAATGCAGGGGCTGTTTCCACGCAAGTAAAATCTATTCTAAAGAATATTGATTTACCCATCAACGTAATTAGAAAAGCAGCCATAGCCTGCTATGAATCAGAAATTAATATTGTATCCTATGCCAGGCAAGGAGTTATTAATCTGACAGTCACTCCCAAAACTATCGAATTTGATATAACTGATGAAGGGCCCGGAATACCAGACATTGAATTGGCAATGGAGCAAGGTTATTCCACCGCAGACCGGCAGATAAGAGAAATGGGCTTTGGTGCGGGGATGGGACTTTATAATATTAAATGTTCTTCCGACATATTCAACCTCACGTCGGAAGTAGACAAGGGAACTTTTCTGAAAATAATTATCAATATCCCTTAACTTATCAAGGTTTTTTATGAATATCCAAACTATCATTACAGAATTAAATTTAAAGGTTAGGTCCGTATCAGACAAACTTAATAATAAAGTCACAGGAGGTTATACGGGAGATCTCTTAAGCGATGTTATTGCAAATTCTCACGAAGGAGATATCTGGATAACAAGGCAGGTACACCAGAATATTGTTGCCGTAGCCAGCCTGAAGGAACACGCAGGCATTATTTTGACCAATTCCTGCGAACCGACGCAAGAAACCATAGAAAAAGCAAATCAGGAAAAAATACCTATAATGGTTTCCGATTCGCCCGCGTTTGAGTTAACTGGCAAAATTTATAATCTATTAGGGGAAAAAGATTAATTTACGGCGGCCACTTCATTGACCATGCATTGTATGGTCAATTTTTTATTACCTCTTCGCTTTACCGGCTAACTTTGTTGTCATTGTCGTAGACTTTCTCACCGTATGTATACTTCATTACTCTGGGTTATATGCTTTATTGTTACTTCTTCGTTGTCAGTTTGTCCTTTAATCGAAGATTTGACAGAACGGCGTATTAAAAATAATTGTACCTCAACTTTAACTAATGTTGTGTAAATTGCTAATTTTCTAAAACGGTATCTTTAACAGGAAAGAATCATGCTGAAAGTTTTCAACTGTGATCTGCATGTACATACCTGCCTTTCACCCTGTGCTGAACTTGATATGCACCCTACGCCTTTAGTAAAAAAAGCCCTGGAATCTGAGCTAAATATGATTGCCATTTGTGATCATAATTCTTCAGCCAATGTACCTTACGTAATTAAAGCAGCTCGAGCAAGCAATCTGAAAATACTGCCCGGCATGGAAATCACAACAATTGAAGAAGTCCACCTGCTAGCCATATTTGATTCTCTTTCAAATCTTACGTTGATGCAAAATATTATTGATCAGCATCTTAAAGGAGAAAATAATGAAGACAGTTTTGGTGTCCAGGCTATTGTCAACGAAAAAGGTGAAGTGGAGAGCATAAATAATCAATTACTGATCGGCGCAACTGACTTATCTTTAGACACACTTATTGGTCACATACATAAGTTTGAAGGATTAGCTATTGCCGCGCATATAGACCGGGATAGTTTTAGTGTCCTGAGTCAGCTTGGATTTGTTGATGATGATTCCGGATTTGACGCTCTTGAGATAACACCTCGTATGGATTTCAGCGGAGCAAGAAGAAAATATCCGGAACTCAGCAAATATTCATTCATTATTTCGTCGGATTCTCATTTTATTAAAGATATCGGAACAACAAATACACGAATCGTTCTTCAGGAACCATCTGTTGCCGAATTGAAAATGGCTTTTAAAAAACAAAATGGCCGTTATGTGATGGAACAATAATGCTGGAACTTGCCGCACATATTCTGGATATTGCCGAAAACTCCGTTCGGGCAGAAGCAAAACTAATTGAAATCAACATTGATGAAGACACCGTTAATGATTCTCTTTCCATAGAAATTATCGATGATGGTCAGGGAATGAATCCGGAAGAAATAAAAAAAGCCTTAGATCCCTTCTATACAACAAAAACGGTAAGGCGTATCGGTTTAGGACTTCCGCTTCTCGCGGACGCCACCCAAAGATCAGGTGGTTATTTTAATCTAGAATCTAAAGAAGGCAAAGGAACGACCGTTCAGGCATTTTTCGGCCTCACCCACATAGACCGGCAACCACTGGGAGATATCATCAGCTCTTTAATTATTCTTATCGCCGGTAATTCAAATGTTAATTTTATTTACAGACATAGGTGTGATGACCGGCAATTCGCACTGGATACCAGAATAATACGTAAAGAAATCGATGATATACCAATAAATAATCCGGCAATATTAAAGTATATCCGAGACGTTCTGGAAGAAGGTTTTAACGAAATAAAAAAATGATACAAAATTGTCGCTGAAAACTGAAAAAAATTGAAAAATCGGTAATTCAGATATTGCTTTTATTTATAAACATTGGTATATGACCGGCAGTCAAAAGACTTGCTTAAGATAGCAAAAAAAAATCAGGGATGTGACAAAAGTTCATCCTGAAATATTAAAGTATATACGGGGCATTTTTGAAGGAGGTTTAATAAAACAAAGCTTAAATAGCCCCAAAAGATCGAGGAGGAATTTGATGAAAGCTGAAGACACAGAGTTATTAAAAGAATTTTCAAAAGAACAAGTAAAAAAGCTAAACAGTATTATTGAAAAATTTAAAGGTAAGCCGGGTGGATTAATTCCCGTATTGGAAGAAGCGCAAGTTGTCCTGGAATATCTTCCAATATCCGTGCAGAAAAAAATTGCAACCGGATTAAATCTGCCATTGAGCCGTGTCTACGGCGTTGTTACCTTTTACTCATTTTTCACGATGACGCCCCGCGGCAAACATACCGTGCGTGTTTGTCTGGGTACTGCCTGTTATGTGCGTGGCGGTAAAGCCATCTATGAAAAGCTGGAAAAAGAATTTGGAATCGGGGAAGGAGAAACAACTCCTGACCGCTTGTTCACGCTCGAAACGGTAAGATGTCTGGGGGCCTGCGGGCTTGGTCCTGTTGTTGTGGTGGATGAAGACGTCCACGGCCGGGTTAAACCGGGAAAAATTAAAGAAATTTTAAGTCAATATAATTAATAGAATTTTTACTTTATTAAAATGGAGGGAAACCGATGGCGAAATTAACTATTGATGATTTAAAAAAGATTAAAGCAAAAGTACACAAAGAAATGTCTCTGCGTGATGGCGTCCGTCGCGTCAAAATAACTGTTCACATGGGAACATGCGGTATTGCTTCGGGAGCAAAAGAAGTTATGGATACACTTCTTCAGGAAATTGAAACTGCCAAGGTAAATGATGTTGTCGTTACGACATCCGGCTGCATGGGACTTTGCAGCCGCGAGCCTTTAGTTACCGTTGAAGTATTAAATCAGGAGCCTATTAAATACGAATATATGAATCCCAACAAAATGAGGCAGGTTTTTAAAAAACACGTTTTGGAAGGAGAAATTCAGACGCCATTTGTTCTGGCTAAGGGCTCTGAAGTAACAAAATAAATTTGTCGCCTGTCATGTGCTGACAAAAGCATGACAATTTCCTAAGGAGGATATTGGCTAAATGAAGGTTTTTCGTTCACATTTATTAATTTGCGGAGGCACTGGTTGTCAAGCTTCCGGTAGTTTGGCCGTTAAAGAAGCTTTAATGGAAGAAATTGAAAAAAGGAAATTAACTGAAGAAATAAAGGTTGTCGAGACAGGCTGCAACGGTTTCTGCGCCTTGGGTCCCATAATGGTAGCATACCCTGAAGGTGTTATTTATATTAGTCTAAAGCCGGCAGATATTCCTGAACTGGTCGAGGAACACCTGATCAAAGGTAGAATTGTAAAGAGGCTTTTATATAAGGAACCGGGCACGGAAAAAATTATTCCCACCATGCAGGAAATTCCCTTCTTCTCTCTTCAGGAATTAAGAGTTTTAAAAAACCGCGGACTTATCGACCCCGAAAAAATTGAAGAATATATCGCTCGCGACGGATACGCCGGCATGGCTAAAGCGCTAACGGAAATGACGCCTGAACAAATCGTCAAAGAAATGCTTGATTCCGGTCTGCGTGGCCGCGGCGGAGCTGGATTTCCTACCGGTTTAAAATGGAAATTTGCCGCTCAGTCCAAAGGCGATGTAAAATATGTTTTATGTAACGCTGATGAAGGAGACCCGGGCGCCTTTATGGATCGCAGTGTTCTGGAAGCTGATCCGCACGCCGTTCTGGAAGGAATGGTGATTGCAGCCAAGGCTATCGGTTCTTCTCAAGGTTATATTTACTGCCGTGCCGAATATCCACTGGCTATTCATCGTTTAAATATCGCCATTGCCCAGGCCAAAGAAGCGGGTCTGCTTGGTAAAAATATTTTAGGCACCGGCTTTGACTTTGATTTGGAAATTTATCAGGGCGCCGGCGCATTCGTCTGCGGCGAGGAAACAGCCCTGATGACTTCTATTGAAGGAAAAAGAGGCATGCCCCGTCCCAGACCGCCCTTCCCTGCTGTGGCGGGACTCTGGCAGAAACCCAGTATTCTGAATAACGTGGAAACTCTGGCCAATGTCGGACAAATCATGCTGAAAGGCGCAGCCTGGTACGCATCCATTGGAACGGAAAAGAGCAAAGGAACAAAAGTTTTCGCTCTTACCGGTGATGTTAACAACGTAGGACTGGTCGAAGTTCCGATGGGAACAAAACTAGGCACTATTGTTTATGACATCGGCGGCGGCATTCCTGAAGGCAAAAAATTCAAGGCGGCGCAGCTCGGCGGTCCTTCCGGCGGATGTATTCCCATTCAACATTTGAACGCTCCGGTCGATTATGAAAAAGTTGCCGAACTCGGTGCCATCATGGGTTCCGGCGGTTTGATTGTTATGAATGAAGATAAGTGCGCCGTCGATATGGCCCGTTTCTTCATGGATTTCTGTCAGGATGAATCATGCGGTAAATGTACACCCTGTCGTGAGGGAACAAAACGCATGCTGGATATTTTAACTAATATCACCCAGGGCAAAGGAAAAGAAGGAGACATTGAACTTCTAGAAGAAATGGCGGGAGTAATCAAAAACGCGGCTCTCTGCGGACTGGGGCAAACCGCTCCCAATCCCGTTTTGAGCACCATCCGTTATTTTCGCAAGGAGTACGAGGAACACATACGCGATCATCGCTGCCGTGCCGCTGTTTGTTCGGCAATGTTCAAATCACCATGTCAGCATACATGTCCGATTGAAATGGATATTCCTTCATATATCGCACTGGTCAGAGCTGAAAGATTTGAAGACGCCTACAAAATACTTTTGCAGACCAATCCTTTTCCCTCAGTTTGCGGAAGAGTATGTGATCACAAATGTCAGAGCAAATGCCGCCGTGGCAACATGGATGAGGCAATAGCCATCAAATTCCTGAAACGTTTTATTACAGATAATGCATCACGTCCCAAGATCGAAGCAGTATCCGTCACCCGTAAAGAAAAGATAGCCGTTGTCGGCGCCGGTCCCGCAGGATTGACTGCCGCGCGTGATCTTGCTCTTCGCGGCTATAAAGTGACCGTTTTTGAAGATTTGTCCAAAGCCGGCGGTATGCTTTATTGGGGCATTCCGTCCTATCGTCTACCGCGTAATATCCTCGATAACGAAATTGACGATATCCGCAAATTAGGCGTGGAAATCAAGCTGAAAACGCGCGTCGGCAAAGACATTACTTTCGCCAAACTGCAAAAAGATTTCAATTATATTTATATGGCCACCGGCGCCCACAAGAGTCAGAAAATGGGCGTGGAAGGTGAAAACTTGAAAAATGTTTTTGGAGGCGTGGAATTCCTGCGCGACTTCAATGCCAATGAAGGCAAATGGTTGAAAGGCGAAAAAACCCTTGGCAAGAAAGTGGCTGTCATCGGTGGCGGTAATTCTGCAATTGATGCCGCAAGAGTCGCCACCCGCTTAGGTGCCAGCGTTACCATTCTCTATCGCCGCCTGAAACAGGATATGCCTGCAGCTCATGAAGAAATAAAAGCTGCCGAAGAAGAAGGAATCAAGATTGAACTTCTGGTCGCTCCATTGAAAATTGAAGGAACAAAAGGAAAGGTTAACTCCATTACCTGCCAGAGAATGACCCTGGGCGATTTTGACAACAGCGGGCGTAAGAAACCGGTTCCAGTAGCAGGCTCCGAATTCACCCTAAATGTAGACGCTGTAATCGCTGCTATCGGTCAGGTTCCCGATATGAGCTTTGTCGACAAGAAATCCGGTATTGAAATCAACAAGTGGGATTGTTACAACGTCGGCAACGTCTACAAATCACGCACCAGTAATCCCAAATATTTTGCCGGCGGAGATGCTGTCACCGGTCCGGACACCGTTATTGCCGCTATCGGCGCCGGCCATCAGGCCGCTGATGACATCGACTCTGCTATACGCAAAGCCAATAATGAGCCAGCTTATGAAAAACCTGAATCGGAAAAAATTGATGTGCCGCTCATCATCGACGAGGATACTGTGGAAACTCCCCAGATAGCCATGCCGGAAATGTCCGCGTCAAAACGCAAGAAGATTTTCGAGGAAGTGGAACTGGGATTCAAGAAAGCAGACGCCTTCAAGGAAGCCTGCCGCTGCCTTAGATGCGACGCCTCTGTTTAATTTATGATTTTGTAAAATTACAAAAATTTTTCTGATGTAGAAAGGAGGTTTGTTCTTATAGTGACAAACCTCCTTTAGTTTTAAAGCGTATGAAGCAGGTATCCCCATCACCAATTACGGCATAGCGATTTCTTTTCTGCAGGGCGTGATTAAACGAAGTCTTTCACCTTTCCCCTACGCATTGGAAACTTTCGAGAAACAAATGACGGATAGATTATTAATTATGGAATTCACACTTCAAGTAACATAATACTCTACGACTAAACAGCCGCCGCTATAGTCTCTTTTCTTAATATTACCCTGCAATATCAATCAAATACATTCAAATAAATTTTGTGAAAAAAATATCATAAAAAAACTTGCTTTTTTTTATTTTTTATACATAATTGGTCTAATGGTAGTACCAATATTGAGGTGAGGAATTATAATGGCAGAAGAATTAGTTCCCGTTGAAAAAATAAAAGCTCCGGAACAAATCGCTGAAATGCTGCTTAAATACATTTTACAAGGCGGCGTAAGTCCCGGCGATAAATTGCCCCCGGAAAGAACATTGGCAACACAACTGAATGTCACAAGGGCAACACTGCGAGAAGCGCTCAAAAAACTTGAACAGTTAAAACTAATTATTATCCATCAGGGAAAAGGGATTATCGTTCAGGATTTTCATAGTGCATCTCTTGATCTGATATTTTCATTACTGGTAATAAACGGTGAAATCGACTTTAAAATTCTGGAAAATATTTTTGAAGCCAGAGAACTTTTTGCTACCGATGTGGCAAGACTGGCTGCAAAAAGAGCAGAAAATAAAGATATCGAACAGATGAAAATACTGATGGAAGAGCTGGTCAATACAACTGATCCGATAAAAATACACCTTTTGGATTTCGAATTTTTCCGACAGCTAGCATTGGCCAGTAAAAACATTGTTTATATGCTTCTGATGAGTACCATAAAAACAATTTATGACAAACATCTGGATCTGTTCCTGCCGTCGTCCACAAATCTTAATACATCTTTACAACAGGAAATATTAGAAGCTGTCATAAATAGAGATGAGGAAAAAGCAGCACAAAGCGCCAGAAAATTTCTACAAAGAGGAATGTCGTTACTTAAATCTCTAAATTCCACTTAAGAACGATTGAATAGTCAGAAAACCAGAACCTGTCCGGTTTTCAGCTTTAATAAGAATTTAGAAAAAAATATTGTAAAGGAATAAAGAAATGCAAACAGCCAAGAATCTCACAAATTATGAGACCGAGCCCCAGGAAAAACTGAAAATACTGAAAATACAGCGAACATGTGTTCACGACGGGCCCGGCATCCGCACGACCATTTTCTTTCAAGGATGCGGATTGAGATGCCTGTGGTGCCAGAATCCGGAAGCATTATCCTATCGGCCTGAATTCGCCGATGATGGTGATTATTCGATTTCCGGCATCGTCGAACTTGTTTCCAGAGACAAGGATTATTATTACAAGACAAACGGCGGCGTTACTCTCTCCGGCGGTGACCCTCTGCTGCAGAAACCGGACAGCATGATACCTCTGCTAGACTCGCTGCATAGGGAAAATATTCATATCGCCGTGGAAACCTCTTTGCATGTGCCTTGGGCTAATGTTGAGAAATTAGCGCCTTATATAGATTTATTTCTGGCCGATCTGAAAGTTGTCGGAGATGAGAACCTTCACAAAAAGTTTACCCAGCATGACAGCAAATTGATTCAGGAGAATATAAAAAAGCTTCTTGCGCTGAAAGCGAATGTCAAATTCCGTATGGTAATCGTGCCGGGTTATAATGACGGCAAAGAACAGATCAAAGCAACGGCGGATTTTCTTAAATCTGTTGGTCACGATTCCATAGAATTGCTCAAATACCACAATATGTATGAGGAGAAAGCCAGACGTCTCAGCCTGGTTACCGAATCATTGAATATCACAAACGACCAGAGTCTGACGGCTTTGAAAAGTGCCGTCGAATCATTTAAAGTTCATGGAACCAAAACTTCCTGCTACGACCTGGATGCCAGAAGACACAAGGCAGTCTTTACAAAACGCGTCCATGACATTCAGGACGCCATTAGAAAAAGCGGCAGAGCCCTGTGTTTTGAAGTTTCAAGGCTAAAGACGGATTACTACAAGAAAAACGGTTTTAAGAAACCTAATACCATTCACAGAGCGGAACGTCTGGACTATGTATTAAAGAATAAGAGTGTTATCATCTACCCTCAAGAACTTCTCGTCGGTAATTTCACGGCCAAGAGATGTGCCGGCCAAATATGGGAAGAACACTACGGCGCTCTCTTCGCTTCGATTCTCCATCAAATCCATCGCCAAAAACCTGTTCCGTTCCAATGCACATGGAAGGAAAGGATTAACTTCTTTTATAGAACTCTTCCATTCTGGCTGCGTCACTGCCTCCTATTGAAGACCGCTAATTCGATTCCCAAGTTCATGATGACCATTGCCCGTGCCTCGGAAAATGCATACGGATTTAATAACAACATGGCCGCCATTGCGCATTTCACAATGAACTACGACCGCATTCTGGCCCTGGGAACAACGGGAATCATCAAAGAGATCGAGGCCGCACGCAAAGGGAAACCGGAAAGCAGTCAGGCCTTCTACGATGGCGCGATTATCAGTTTAAAAGCATTGGAGGCATTTGCAGAGCGATACACAGACAAGCTCTCCAGCCTGGCCAAGGAAGAAAAGGACCCGCAACGCCGCAAGGAGCTGGAGGAGATGGCCACTATCTGCACTTATGTGCCTAAGAACCCTGCCCGTACTTACCATGAAGCGCTCCAGAGCATGCTGTTCTTCCAGATCGCCGTCTGCACCGAGTCATACGAAAACGCCATCTCTCATGGCCGCCTCGATCAGGTAGTTTATCCATATTACAAAAGGGATAAAGAAGCCGGAATAATCGATTACGATAAGGCGAAAGAACTGCTGGCCCTCTTCATCCTCAAGATGGACGAAGTCATCCTTGTCAACGACGGCGACACCTACCTCCGTATCGGCAGGCTCTTCGAGACCATGTCTGTAGATCAGGCCGTGACAGCAGGCGGACTTGGCAGAGACGGCAAAGACGCTACCAATCCCTGCACCTACATGCTGCTCGATATCTGCGAACTCCAGCCTTATGCCTGTAACATGTCAGCACGGATTCACAAGGACAGTCCCCAGGAATATCTGGACAGACTTGCTGAGGTCTATATCAACGGAGCGCCGATGCCTGCCCTGTACAATGACGAGATTTACCTTAAAACCCTGGCAAAGCATTACCCTGACATCCCTGTGGAGGATGCGAGGAATTACGCAAATATCGGTTGCGTCGAGCCGAACGTTAACGATGACCATTTCGGCAACACTGACTGCGCAAACGTTAACGTTGCCATGCCCTTTCTGCAGGCATTGAAAGGCGAGGAAAGCGATTTGTGGAACGTCGGCCTCGCCGATCAGATAGAAAAGATGACTACTAAGTTCTTCGAGTATAACTGTCGGAGAGATAATAAGCCCTCCAAATACATCCTGGCAAAGTATTTGAAGGCCCGCAATAGGTTCAAGAAGAAGAGAACCCCTCCACCTAAACCGCCAGCTAATATGGATGACTTGCTGACACGTTTTCAGTCGCGCTTGAATTTCATCACCAACTCGATACTTGCCGACCACCAGGATATCGAAAAGGTCATCGCCGAACACTTCACGACGCCCCTTTCCTCGACACTCTTTCCGAATTGCATCGACAGCGGAAAGGATCTGTGCCAGGGCGGTGCCAAGGTGAACAGCAGCGGCATTCAGGCGGTAGGAATCACCGATGTCGCTGATTCGTTATTCGCCATTGATGAGGTGGTATTCAAAAAGAAATTATATTCCACCACTGATGTCATCAATGCTATCGATAACAACTTCGAAGGTGAACGCAATCAGGAGATCAGAAAGGCACTGCTCGCAGTTCCGAAATTCGGTCATGACGGTTCCAGAGAGGCTTCCGCCTGGGTTAACAAAACCCTGGATATATGGTGCAAGGCGCTGAAGTCGGTGAAGAACTGCCCCCGTAACGGCATTTACACCGCCGGCTATTACGCCCTGAATGTCAACGATCTTTACGGGAAGAAGACACCCGCCCTGCCTTCTGGGAGACTGGCTGGCGTATCGCTTGCCAACAGCGTCACCCCTCATTACGGAATGGAGACGAACGATCTGTTATCGTCGCTCAACTCCGTAGCCGAGGCCGATTTTGTAAACTATGCACCCAACGGCACCACGGTCACGTTCACTGTCGATTCGGCCCTGTTCCAGGGTAAGGATGGCATCAAAAACTTGGCCGGCATCTTCAGCACTTTCTTCAAGAAAGGCGGCATGCAGTTCCAACCGAATGTAATAGACCGCCAAATATTGCTGGATGCGTATGATCATCCGGAAAAATATCCGCATCTTTTGGTTCGCGTTGCGGGTTATTGTTCATACTTTAACGATCTGTCCGATGACTTGAAAAAAATTATTATCAACAGAACTTGTTATTCTTAAAAAGGGGGATTACATAGTAATTATTAAGGCTGAATCTGAAAATAATTTAAAGGAGGATTTATGAAAAAATCGTTATTACTTTCCATCATTCTAATTTTTTTTGCCGCCTTATCCTATGGAGCAGAACCACAGAAAGTGAATTTTAACATCGATAAAGTGAAGCTGGAGTCAGGCAACCTTCAGGTCTTTGAGGAAAATTATGCAGTAGAGGGAAAAGGACAGAAAAAGCGTGCTGTCGGAGTCATTCTGATTAATGCTCCGCCTGCAAAAGTTTGGGATGTCCTCGAAAATTGGGACGTTATGGGAGAATTTGTTCCGGGTCTATCTTATTATAAAACAGTTCATGTGATAAAACCCATCGGAAAAGGTGATATTGGAGAATCTCTTATTGAAGGAAAGCTAAGTTTTCCACCTATCAGATATACCCTCAATGTTACATTTGATAAAGCCAACTTAAGGCAGGATTGGCGTATGGTCACAGAAAAAGAAATCGCATCTTACAATGCAAAACAAGAAGTTTTGAAAAGTAATAGCTCAATGATCAAGAGTATAGAAGGATATGAATATCTTGAACCATATAACAACGGTTCGCAAACAGTTTATACATACGCACCTATTATTGAAACATTCGGTGCCGTGCCAGATTTCATCGATAGGGCATTAACAAAAAATACGCTTTCCGGATATGTTAAATCCGTCAAGAAGCGTGTTGAATCTGGCAAGTAATAAATGTCGCCGCTATGGGCGAGAAAAAAGATTATTCCTTTAAAAACAAAGAATATTGACAAAATCATATAAACAAAGATATGGGGTAAGCGAGTAAAGTTATTATTAACTAAAAGGTAGAATCTTTCTGCTCTCAAAGAAAGTTAAAGTTTTTTATAATATCAAAGGTTTGATTCTTCTGGAATCAAACCTTTTTTAATGAGCCTTAAGTTTCAGAAACGCAGTGTGCTGAAACTTATAGAGAGAATTATCCCCATAGCGATGCGGAGTGGGATTATGAGACTCGCTGAAAACCAATGCTTTATTTACTTTTAAAGAATACTTAATGGATTATGCCAGTTCAGCTACACGGAAGGCCGGCAATAAATTAATTCAAAAAATGCTCAAAGAAACTTTCAAAACAAGACGCAAAAAAATTGTTTGCGACAGGCTGCAGAAAATTGAGGGAGGCTTAAGAGATGTCTACATCTGACCGGATAGAGAAACTGCTGCTCAAGGCGGAAATTGGCAAATCCCTAAGCAGGGCTGAAATTATCGATCTTTTAAAAATGCCTGGCGATTGTGTTCAGGATCTATTCAACACTGCCGACCATATCCGTCAACGAGAAGTTGGCGATGAAATTTTTCTGCGCGGGATCATTGAATTTTCCAATCACTGTGAGCGCAATTGCCTTTACTGCGGTTTACGCAAAAGTAACAGCAAGCTCAACCGTTATCGCATGACCGATGATGAGATTATAAATACTGCACAAGAAATTAAAAAATCACGCGTACCTACGTTAGTTCTTCAATCAGGAGAAGATTCTTTTTATTCAACCGACAGGATTTGCCGTCTGATCGAACAGACAAGAAATGAAACAGGTTTGATTATCACATTATCCATTGGCGAAAGAAGCGCTGCGGATTTTCAGTTATTTCTGCAAGCAGGTGCGGACCGTTACCTGCTCAAGCAAGAAACTGTATCACCGGGACTTTACAAATATTTGCGGCCGGGTTGTCAACTGGATAAACGAATACAATGTCTGCGCTCACTCAAACTCATGGGATTTGAAACGGGGATAGGAAACATGGTGGGACTACCGGGACAGACATTGGAAATTCTGGCAGATGATCTGCTCTTTATGAAGCAACTTAATGCCGACATGCTGGGAATAGGACCATTTATCGCTCATCCTGATACGCCATTTGCCGGCATTGAAAACGATGATATTGAACTCACTTTGCGTGTTTTGGCTATTGCCCGCATCCTCACACGCAACACCAATATTCCGGCAACAACTGCTTTGGCCACGCTTCATCCGCAGGGACGGATTTTGGCTTTGCAGGCCGGCGCCAATGTTGTGATGCCGGATTTCACACCGGAAAATTACAAAATTCACTACGAAATTTATCCCGGCAGAACAGACGTCGGTTCGGCAGCAGAAATCATCAGCAATCTGGAAAAAGATTTTCAATCCATCGATAGAACACGTTCATATTCACCAGGTAATCGTCCCGGCAAATAAGTTTATCCGAGTACACATCACTATAGTGAACTTATGGCTATCAAATCCTTGACATGAACATGTCTTGTTTCGTCTATTGATAAACCTTCGTCGATAAGCTGCAATACCAGCGATTTTTCTTCCGGAAATTTATATCCTTCATAATCCTGACGGAAAAGAAGTCCGCTTTGCCGGTTGGCCCACACATTCATGCTATGGTCAAAACACACCCTGGAAGTAACGTTTAAATCTTCAATCATCACTCGCAGCTCTTCCAATCGCTCGTGTGGTGAAGAGATGTGCATCTTTCCCTGTTCATAATCATCAAAGATTGGCGTACCGCATCGTGGAACAAAAGGACGAGACCGGATATAGTGCGGGTTGATTTCGTTCAAAACACGTGCTGTATTTTTTGCGTTTTGCTGCCAATGCTCTCTCCCCCCTATATCATTCATCCAATATTCGGAAAGCTGAAAACCGGCCGCCATTGCTTTTTTACCACCGTCAATCTGTTCAGCACTGGTCACGCCCTTGCGAATAATTTTCAACACTTCATCATCTCCTGTTTCCAGGCCTACGTGAACCCGGTCAAGACCCGCTTCACGAATAGCCTTCAAGTCTTCAAGTTTCCTTTGCGAAAGTGTTTTTGAACGGGTATAGGAAGTCACTCTGGTAAGCATTGGAAACGTCTTCCGCAAATGCTTCAGCACTTCAACAAATTCATTGGGCCTCATTATCATGCTGTCGGCATCCTGAAGAAAAGCCGTTTTGCCTCCGTAATAGAGCCAGCTGAACACCGTAGAAAAACAATGATTCTCGTCAAGATAAGGATTGATACTTAAGAGTGCGCGAATAACATCTCTGTTTATTCGTCCTTCCTGTCCAATTTTTCTTGCAACTTCCTGTATTTCATCAACCATAATTTTGACTGTATCAATATCGGATTTAATATCCTCAACCGAACGATAAACAAAAGAATGACCCTTGTACATTTCGCAAAATGTGCATTTATTCCATGGACAATTTTCTGTGATCCGTAATAAAAGAGACCCACTGCCTCCCTCGCTGGGGGGACGATAAACACCCACGGCAAAAGATAACTTGCTGATTTTTTCAACATTTTTCCTGTAACTCTCATTTCCTACCGAAAAAGCCATACTTTCTCCCTTTTAATGTATTTCTAAGATAATATAATACTTTTTGGTCATTTTACAACTTAAGTTCTTGAAGTTATTTATGACTTGCAGTTCTCTTAATATATTAAAAAAAACACTACTTTATGTTTGACAAAATAACTCATTGAGGCTATAAACGGTCCAATTGCTGACCAATAGTCTTTAAACTGTTTGGAAAAATTGATCGATCTGAATGTGGGTGGCAAGATTAGAGTAATCTAAAATAAATCAGAAGTTATGATAAATTTTAAATTAAGAGAGGAACGAAATTTATGGCAAATGAAAATTTAGAAAGTAAGAGATGGTTGATTGCCGGCGCAGCTGTTGTCATTCAGCTTTGTCTGGGCACGGTGTACGCGTGGTCGGTGTTTAAGAATCCATTGATGCAAATGCATGGATGGGATGGAAAAACAGTTCAATACACATTTATGATTCTTATGGGTATTCTTGGATTGGCTGCTGCTTTCGGTGGCACTCTGGTCGATAAAAAGGGCCCCCGTTTTGTGGCCACAATTGGTGGTATCCTTTTCGGTATCGGTACATTGGTAGCCGGTTACGCTGATCAGATTGGAAACATTACTCTGCTTTATCTTGGATTCGGCGTAATTTGCGCATTGGGCAATGGTTTCGGCTACGTTACACCGATTGCCACATTGATTCGCTGGTTCCCGGATAAAAGAGGTCTTGTAACAGGTTTGGCCGTTATGGGTTTCGGCGCCGGCGCTTTTTTCATGGGCAAAATTGCTCCTGTGATGATTAAGAACTTCCAGCAGATGGATCCAAATGGAACTATGATCGCTTCCGGTGTTTCCACCACCTGGTATATCTGGGGTGTTATATTCCTTGTCCTTGTAACCGGTTCCGCACAGTTATTCAAAAATCCCCCCACAGGCTGGTTGCCTAAAGGTTTCACCCCGGCTAAAACGACTGTTTCCGCGGCCGACTCTTTCACTTTAGGCGAAGCCGTAAAGACCCCCCAGTGGTGGATGCTTTGGTCTATGCTTTGTCTAAATGTTTCCGCCGGCCTTGGCCTTATCTCCCAGCATTCCCCGCTGGCTCAGGAGATTTACAAGAAAACAATGGGATTAACCGGTGATTTAACTCCGGAACAGGTAGCCATAGTAGCTGCTGCGGGCGGAGCTGTTGTTGCCTACGCCGCAATATTCAATGGTCTGGGAAGACTTTTCTGGGCAAAAATATCCGACAACATCGGCCGTAAAATGGTATTCTTGATCATGTTTGCCACGCAGGCTGTTTTGTACGTGCTGGTTGCCAAAGGATTCATCGCAACCTACTGGCCTTTCATTTTTGCGTCCTGTTATCTACTGGCCTGTTACGGCGGTGGCTTCGCTACCATGCCTGCTTTTGCCGCTGACTCATTCGGTCCGGCCAATATCGGCAAAGTTTACGGTTTCATGCTGACTGCATGGAGCGTCGCCGGTCTCATCGGCCCCTTCGTGTTCGAAGCTTTCAAACCTCAAGCTCTGTATATTGCCGCTGGTCTTTTAGTAGTCGGCTTCTGCATAGCACTGGTTTTCAAAGCACCAAAAGGTAAAAAAAGCTAAGTAAACTATTTTTTCTTATCCAAAGATAAAAGCCCCTTCGACTTAAGAAATTGAAGGGGCTTTTCTATTACTACCTAAATTATGACAAATAATAACTAATAGCATCTTTTAAATATTTTATTTCTTTTCAGCAGGATAAAATCAGGTTTATCAAAATAAATCCCGTAACTAAACGTCTATTGACAAGATATAATATTCAGCTTTTGTCAGCGGATAGAGTGTCTTCATGATTTTTGTGTAACGTTTGCGTTGTTCTTCGTATTTTTGTCTGAGCCCTCTCATTGAACCGGATTTGTAATCAATAATGGTAATAAGGTGATCCGACACAATCATTCTGTCCACTATACCAAAACTTTCCTTATCCGATATCTGCTGCTCAATATATAAATTGCCCGCTCTGAACATTACAGGCAATACATCCTTTCTTTGGACAAAACGGACAGCTGCTTCATATTCTTCAGCATTTAACTCTCCGGCTGGCGGAAGCGCCGCTCGATCGACAACTTTGGACAGCCAACGGTGCAGACGATCACCTCTCATGATACCGGTTTTAATATTCGCCGATAACAGCGCCGGATCAATTTCGCCGTATCCTTCCGGTTCTTTATTAGGCCTGGCCGGCACATCGTATATCGTTAAAGGCTTCGGTGCTTCCGGTTTTCCGGATAAAGAGCAAATCTCTTTTTTGTTGCCCTCCGGCGCAAATCGCATGAAAGTATCGAGCACAGCCTTATGAACAGGTTTATAATTGTCATTTTTATTTTTCGGCAGAAATACCGTGAGGGTTCTTATGGCTCTGGTAGCCGCAACATAAAATACATTGGCTTTCTCCCGTCGCAGCAGCCTCAGATTTAGTTTTCGCTTTTCAATGATTTCTCCAGTGATTGCCGATTTGCCGGCACTCAGAAAATCAATCTCCTTGCCCGAAAACTGCACATGACATTTTTCCGATTCCAGATAGAAAGGTGACTCTTTTTCCTCCTCATTCCAGAAAACAAAGACGTTTTTGAACTGTAATCCTTTCGTTCCGTGAATGGTGTCTACCTTGATATTCTCACTGTCTTCCGCTTCCGGCACCTTGATGTTGAACCGGACACTGAACATTCTCAAAAGAAAACCATCCACATCACTGCCGCCTTCATCGAAATACGTCTGCGCTTCTTCCTGCCAGATATCCAATATCGTCGCGGTTATTTTCCCGCGCAATAGTTCAATCGCGCAACTGACAGCCATCAACCCGAAAGGCCGGGGAAACTTTTGAGCAAACTCCGCCCGGATTTCCTCGATATTGCCGAATACATCTTTCCATAACGGCGAAGCTGCCGTCGCAGCCATAAATCTTTTTTTATCTTCTTTTGCCAGAACGGCGGCAATAAAGAACATCACCGCCACACCTTCCGGAGTGGAAAGAAGCTGTCTTCCTTTTACGGCAGCCACGCCGATTTTATTTTTTTAAAA
>LNQE01000269.1_pt1 | contig 24933 bp, 27 predicted proteins | sample 603111 | NCBI WGS metagenome assembly LNQE01 (sample SAMN04260313, study PRJNA301899) | hydrocarbon metagenome | isolation source: hydrocarbon-contaminated ditch | place: Germany: Bremen | collected 1998
GCGGCGGGTGATCTCCCGCCTGGCCATCCTGGAGCGGCAGTCCGGCGCCATCGGCGTCCGCCGCGAGGGAGAGCGGCGTGTGGCCCTGTCCGGCAACGACGAACTGGCCCGCCTCTCCGATAGCATCAACAACATGCTCGTCCGTCTGGCAAAGACCCAGGAGGCCTTGGAGATCTCCGAGGGAAAATACCGCTCCCTGTTTTTAAATACCGCCACGGCCATGATTCTGGTCAATACCGAGACGTCGCTGATCGAGCTGGTCAACGCCGAATTCGAGCGGCTGTCCGGGTTTTCCCGGGAGGATGTGGAACACCGGAAAAGCTGGAAGGATTTCACCCTGGATTTCGACGCCCTGGCCATCGAGGATTATTTTCGCAGGCGCACGGGAGCGGAGCGCTCCACCCCCGGAGGCATCGACTGCCGGTTTCAGGGACGCGACCAGGAAATCCGGTATGTGACCCTGACCGTGGCCATGATCGCCGGAACGGATCTGTGCATCGTATCGATGATCGACCTCACCGACCGCAAGCGGGCCGAGGAGGCCCTGGCCGAATTCAACCGCAAGCTGGAACGGCTGGTGGCCGAACGCACCAGCGCCCTGGAGGACAAGGCCCGGGAACTGGTCGAGGCCAACAACCGGCTTATGGAACTGGACCGGCTCAAGTCCGCGTTTCTGTCCAGCGTCTCCCACGAACTGCGCACCCCCCTGACCTCCATCCGGGGGTTTGCCACGCTCATTCGCAAGGATCTGTCGCGCATGGCCACATCCAGCCAGGGCGTGACCGGAAAATACGTGCGCATCAGCGACAACGTGGAGATCATCATCAAGGAAAGCGACCGGCTGACCACGCTGCTCAACGATTTCCTGGATCTGTCCAAGATCGAGTCCGGACGGATGGAGTGGCGCGACACGCGGCTTCCCGTCTCCGACCTGGTGGCCCGGGGGGTGGATGCGGTACGCGGTCTGTTCGAGGATAAGCACAGCATCTGCCTGGCCCTGGACGTGCCGGACGACCTGCCGGACCTGTACGCCGACCCGGATCGCATGCTTCAGGTGCTCATCAACCTGCTGTCCAATGCCGCCAAGTTCACGGACAAGGGCGTGGTGCGCATCGCCGCGGCCCGCGACGGCGACGGGCTGCGACTGAGTGTGAGCGACGAGGGCATCGGCGTTCCAGAAGAGGATCTGGAGTCGATCTTCGGAAAATTCCGCCAGTCCGCCCGGGGGGACATTCTGGAGAACAAGCCGCAGGGAACGGGCCTCGGGCTGGCCATCTGCCGCAACATCATCCGCCACTACGGCGGCCGCATCTGGGCCGAATCCGAGGTCGGCCGGGGAAGCACGTTCCATGTTTTTCTGCCCGGCGAGTGCCTGGCCCCCCGCGCGGGAGACGGCCTCGGTGGTGGCCCGGACACAAAAAAAGCCGCCCCGTCATGACATCAGGGCGGCTGCACCAAACCGGGTGCCCCCGGACATTCCTTATTCGGGCTTGGGAACCAGCCACTTCATCTCGATTTCCAATACCCGCTTGACGGCATCGTTTTTGGCCTTGTCCTTGATTTCGATCTCCATGGATACGTCTGTTGCCAGGGGGATGCAGACGGTTCCCGACTCGCCGTCGAGTTCGATCTGCCCCTTGCACAGGCCGTCGGCGATACGGTGCAGCAGCACCCCGGCGTCGTAGGTCAGGACCTTGCCTTCGGATTCGAACAACACGTTTTTTTCGCTCATGGTCGTTTTCTCCTGGCGGGCTTTGGGTTGCCGATCACATCGACACTACCCCAGGTCCTGCCGGTTGTCATGGCGAATAGGTGACCGTCCTTTCCCGGATGCGCCGCCGCAGGGAAACCCGCAAAGAGGCGGTCAACGTTTTTTTGCCGCCCGGGCGGCGCGTAGCCAGTCGTACCAGGCCTCGAGGCCATCCCGGTTCCGGCAGGACACGGGGAAGACCCTGATGTCGGCGTTCAGGCCCCGGGCGAAGGTCGAGGCCCTCTCCAGGCTGAAATCCACATAGGGCAACAGGTCGGTCTTGTTGAGCAGAAGGGCCGAGGAGATATTGAACATCAGGGGATACTTTTCCGGCTTGTCATCGCCCTCGGTGACCGAAAGCAGGGTGATCTTGTGATCCTCGCCCACGTCGAATTCCGCCGGGCACACCAGATTGCCCACGTTTTCGATAAAAAGGATGTCCAGACCGTCCAGGGACAGCTCCTTGCAGGCCGCCAGCACCTGGGCGCTGGTCAGGTGGCAGCCGCCTTCGGTGTTGATCTGCACGGCCTGGGCGCCCGTGGCGGCCACGCGCCGGGCGTCGTTGTCGGTCTGCAGGTCGCCTTCGATGACGGCCATGGAAAATTCCGAGGCCAGATCCGAGAGGGTCCGCTCAAGCAGGGTGGTCTTGCCGGCCCCGGGGGAACTCATGAGGTTGAGGGCCAGGATCCCTTTTTCGGCGAAAAGCGCTTTCAGATCGTCGGAGACGCGGGCGTTGGCTTCAAGGATGTTGCGGACGACGGGGATTTGCATGGCTTACGTTCCTTGTGATTCGTCGAGTTCCAGGTATTCGATGTAGAGTTCCTTGCCGGAGACCACGGTGTGTCCCAGTTCCTCGCCGCAGGCCGGGCAGGGCGCGAACACGTAGTCGTTTGATTCCGGCGAAAATTCCTTGCCGCAGGCCCGGCAGGCCAGGACCAGGGGGATCTCCTCCGTGTCCAGGCGCGCCCCGGCCAGGGAGGTGTCCATGGTCAGGGCCTCGAAGGACATGGCCAGGGCATCGGGAACGACGGCGGACAGGCGGCCGTGCCTGACCTTGACGGAGATCAGGCGGGGAGATCCGTGTTTTTGCATCTCCTCGCGGATAATGGCCAACAGGCTCTGGGCAATGGAAAGCTCGTGCATGGACGGGGGGTGTACCGGATTTGGAGTCCGGCGTAAAGAAATCCCGCTCTTTTTGGCGGGGAATCACAGGAAGACGAGGCTTAAGATCACGATGGCGGCCAGGGAGGGCAGCAGGTTCGATATCCGTATTTTGAGGATGCCGAGCAGATTGATGCCGATGCCGATGATCAGGATGCCGCCCACGGTCGTGATCTGGGCCATGAGGGCCTCGGTGAAAAAGCCCTGGAAGGCTCCGGCCAGGAGTGTCAGCCCATACTGGTAGCAAAAGACCGGGACGCTTGAGAACAGGACGCCCGCGCCATAGGTGGAGGCCAGGGCCACAGAGGCGAAGCCGTCGAGCATGGCCTTGGTCAGGAGGATGGAGGGGTCGCCGCGCAGGCCCTCGTCGAAGGAGCCCAGGATGGCCATGGAACCCACGCAATAGATGAGGGAGGCGGTGACGAAGCCTTCGGTAAAAAGGGTGTTTTTTGAACGGGCCAGGGCCTTGACCCGGTCGCCCAGGCGTTCCAGGCGGGATTCGATGTCCAGAAGCTCTCCGGCCACGCCGCCCAGGATGAGGCTGAAGATGACCAGGAGGGGTTTGGACATCTGCAAGGCCATCTGCAGACCGATGACCGCCACGCACAGGCCCAGGGCCTGGAAGACGATGGTCCGGACACGGTCTGGGAACTTGCCGTGCAGCAGCATCCCCACCATCCCGCCGGCGATGATGGCGGCGGCATTGGTCAGGGAACCGACGGGGATCATGTACGCTCCTTGCTCGCAAAGGCTGCGAGAGGGCAGGGCTGTACCAGTTCCCTCCGGGGAGGGCAAGGTGCGTACCGCGCCTTTCCTGATCCTGCCCTCCCATGTGAGGGACCGATTCGCATGATCCCATGATCGGCCGTTTTCATGCGTCATTGGCGGGGGCTGGGGCGGCGTCTTGACAGGACGGCGTCATCCGCATAGAGACTCGGATTCCACATGCCGGGATGGCGGAATTGGTAGACGCACCGGACTCAAAATCCGGCGGTCGCAAGGCCTTGAGGGTTCGAGTCCCTCTCCCGGTACCAAACAATGACGCGGGTTGCGGGCGATCAGGCTAAAAAAGCCGGATCGCCCGCTTGTTTTTTTGCTCCAATTTTGCTCCACTCCGCTCCACGGAGGTGGAGCATGGCGACCATCAGAAAGCGCGGGAATCTCCAGTGGGAGGCCCGGATCAGGAAACGCGGCTATCCCACAACCTGCAAGACCTTCGACACCAAGGCCGAAGCCGAACAGTGGGCCAAGGAAACAGAGGCGACCATGGGCAAGGGGCAATACGTGTCCGCCAAGGAAGCTGAAGCCTACACGCTTGCCGAGTGCCTTGACCGCTTCAGGGAAGAATATCTGCCTCGCCTGAAAGACCCCAGGCGTGAAATTTACAGGATTGACCGGCTTAAGCGGAGAACCATCGCTCACCGGATCATGGCGACGATCCGGTCCAAGGATATCGCCGACTTCCGGCGTGAACGCGAAGCCGAGGGCGTTTCTCCGAACACGATCCGCCTCGATCTGGCATTGCTCTCCAGGCTGTTCAACTACGCTCGCTCGGACTGGGGGATGGAAAGCCTGACCAACCCCGTGGCCCTGGCCTCCAAGCCGAAATTGCCGACGGGGCGCACACGGAGACTGGAGCCGGGAGAAGAGGAACGGTTGTTGGCCGCTTGCGCCCCGGAGTTTGCGCTCGTCGTGCGGTTCGCGTTGGCGACTGCCATGAGGCGTGGCGAGATTGTCGGACTGCGCTGGGAGGATGTTGATATCATGGCCAGCAGGGTGCGCCTGAACGACACCAAGAACAAGGAGTCCCGGACGGTCCCTCTTTCCCGGGAGGCAAAGGATGTACTGCAAGGTCTCCCCCGACACATCTCCGGGAGGGTGTTTCCCTTCTGCCCCGATCACCTCTCAGCCAAGATGGCCGATGCCTGCCGTGCCGCCAGGCTGAATGATCTGCACTTTCATGACCTGCGCCACGAGGCCACCAGCCGATTTTTCGAGCATACGGACCTGGACGTAATGGAAATCAAAGCCATAACGGGACACAAGACGCTGCAAATGCTGGCGCGGTATACGCATTTACGGACGGCGAACCTTGCCGCGAGATTGGATGGTGCGAAACGTGGGGAGGTCAGGCGCAAGTGATTTTATTCGAAATAAAGAGAAAAATCACATTTATTTTCTACATGTTTGTATAGTGTTCAGGCCGTGAGTCTTGGCTTTCAAGCCGCTGCCAGGGAGACATGCATGGAAACACGGCAAATCAACGGCGTTCTTAACGACGCATTCAGCACTTTCCAAAAAGTATTTGTGGATGCAGATAACATTCTCTCTATCACAGACAAAAAGTTAGCCTTGAGAAGCCTTTATGTAGCTGTTAGTGACCTTACCCCAACTAGTATACCAGGGATAAGTTCGGACTCCTTGTTTCATTTTTTTCCCCTTTCGCGGCTCTTCGGTATTCCTCCGGGCTCATACCGGCAAGCGCGCTATGGGGACGAAGGGCGTTGTAATCCCGTCGCCATTCCTCAATGATCTTTTTGGCTTCCGCAAGGCTCGTGAACAGGTGCGCATCCAGGCATTCTTCACGGAACTTCCCCTTGAAGCTTTCGATGAAACAATTATCCGTCGGCTTCCCTGGCCGGATGAACTCCAGTTTGACTCCGTACGCATGCGCCCAACGATCCATCGCCTTGCTGTTAAATTCAGGACCGTTGTCCATGCGAATGGTCTGGGGGCATTCTCCCTTGAGCCTCAACGCGTCCAGCATCCTGGCAACACGCTTCCCCGTTATGGATTGATCCGGCTCCAGGCAAGGACTTCGCCGGTCCCAAAGGTCCACCACCGTCAGCACCCGGATGCGGCGGCCATTGTCCAGGCTGTCGCTCACAAAATCCATTGCCCAATGCTGATTCGACTCCGTGGAGCCAGATGTCACCACGCGTAAATGGCTCGGGTGTTTGAGACGTCGTCTAAACCGTAACGATAGTCCTTCTTCCCGGTACACCCGCTCGACCCGTTTATGGTTCACGACAAAGCCTTCACGTCGCAACAGGATGTGCAGCCGAGGGCTGCCGAAACGTCGGCGATCTTCAGCCAGCTCACGCAACCGGCGGCGTAGTTCGGCGTCTCGATCCGGCTTGACTGGCCGCCGGTATGTCCGACGGTTCATGCCTATCAACTGGCAGGCCCGCCGCTCTGAATAACCATGCGCCTCAATGGCGTGGCGCACGGCCAAGCGGCGTTCGGCGGGCTCTAGCAGTTTTTTCCCAGGACTTCCTTGAGCACTTGGTTATCCAGAGCCAACTCGGCGACAAGCCGCTTCAGGCGCTGGTTTTCCTCTTCAAGGCCCCGCAAGCGTTCCGCCTCGGAAACCTCCAGGCCGCCATATTTGCTGCGCCATTTGTAAAACGTCGCATCGGACATCCCATGCTCACGGCAAAAGCGGCTACCGTCATCCCCGCTTCCGCCTGCTTGAGAATCCCGATGATCTGTGCCTCGCTGTATCGGCTCTTCCTCATGACCACGACCTCCTTGGCCAAAGTCACGAACTCATAACTGGGATATCTTTTGGGGGAAAGGTCATGAATGCACAACCACAGGCATGGGATAAAATGTGATTATTCCTGATTCTGGAATCAAAACTTCATAGACTAGCGCTCAAAATGGCTTGCGAGCGACAGGAGTAACTTTAACTATCTGGTATCTAAGGGATTCGATCTATGCTCCAAGACCTAGATTTCAAAAAAGAATTTGTGAAACTATCGGAAGCAATCAAGGCTCGTAATGCCGCAGGTTCATCTACGTCGAAGTTTGCTGAACACCTTTTTAATTCTTCAGAAACATTGAAAACACGAAGTCAAAAGGATGAATGTAATGTCAGAAATATATTATTTTCATAAACAGTATATATTAGACACCATGACGTCTCGGTTTTTATTGGCTGATATTGCCAAGCATGACCAATACGTAGTTACGGACAAGTTGGCTATCCATATTGGATTTGGAAGAACAGCACTGGCATATGAAAAAGTTGGCCTTATTGGGGTGAATATATCAGACGATATACTTTCAAATAGTAATGAAGATTCATATTTTACCAATTCTTGCCTAACTTCACAGAATAAATATAAATCGAAATACTTTGGAAAGTGGCCTCAATGGCTTGTTGATTGGAACTTCTTTGACAAATTCGAGATTGGAAAAACACCCATGCGTTATCATGATGCAATGGCAAGCAAAATTCCATTAAATCTTGGTGAGTTTGAAATTGTTTTTATAGAATTCGCTCATTGCATATACAACGCCGAAATAGTTGCAATTCTTGGCAATCATATCAAGTCACGTTTGATTATTGGTATTGCAGGCAGCCTGCACAGCGCACAAGTGATGCAAAAAAACAATTGTAATATTAATAATATAGGATTTTTAGCATTCATAAACCAGGAAAGTGCGCATGAAAAATATATAGCCCTTGATCGGATATCTGCTGCAATGTTAATGAGAGGACTAATATGCATCGATGTGGAAGATATATTTCGCGTTATCGTAAATAATATTTCTGCATGCCTGAGCTTTTCATGTGAACTAAGTGAGTATTACAATAATTTTATAAATTTTATAACAATGCATTACGATCTCATCGCTAATTCACCGGGGATGTTTATCGTGATGTCTTTTGATGAGAACTTTCCAGATTTGGGTAAGATTATTGATATTGTAACATCGCAATTAGCAGATATTGCTACGCGGGCGGAAATTTTTTTTTCAGCAGGCAATCTTATGCCTGCATCAATCAATACGTTTGAATTGACGATTATCGTCAACGTTTGAATTTTATGACAATAATATATGACTGATTGTTGTAACCGGTATTTAATACAATAGATCGAGCGAAATCAATGAAACAATTACGCCACCAAGAAGGTTTTTCAAGTGAATGGGTGTTCCATCTGCTGCTAATATATCTTGGCTATGTATGGAAAGGGGTTGATGCACGAAAGTTGCACTATATTATACGTTATTTTTCGCCAAAATTAGATTCTTGTTTGTTCATGGTTAGGCCATGTAAAAGACAATTAAGATATATTGGACGATGGGATGAGGAGGAAAATGCTTTTAGAGCATGTTGTAACTATTTTGTTGTTGGAAATATATATAAATCAAAAGATTTCAATGGCGCAACATACTCTTTTTATGAGTATAAAGATGGGGATGGAAGAACTGGTTGTGCTTATTTTGAGCGCATAACATGATACGACGCTATTTTTATAATGTTCCTGCGGATGTGTCTGAAGTTGTATTTTCTTGAAAAGACTTGTAAATTTATTGAGATATTTATAGTTTGACCTCAAACAGACTTTGTTAATGTTTTTATAAAACAAAACTTCTCAACGTTCTTGGGGAAATTATGCCAACTATTACCCTGAATTGGAAGGTAGTCGAAAAAGCGGAAGATTTTGATACGAAAGATGTCTCTCGCTATTTATCTTCACATGGAGGCGTATATCTCTGGATTATAAATTTAAAATATGTTTGTTATGTAGGAAAAGCCAACAAATTCTGGGACAGGTTTATTACGCACTTTATAAATACCATATCAGGCTTTTCCACATGTTTCTACCCAGAAGAAAATGCTGACTTCATTGAATATTTACATGATAATTATGCAAGTAAGGATTATTTTGATCTTGCAACAAAAAACGATAATATTTATCTTCCTACCGCTCATTATGCAGGTATATTTCCTTCTAGTGTTAAGAATACATTTTTAGACTTGCTGAGCATTGAAAAAAGAATAAAATTTTTAAACAGTTTACAATTTGCCTTCGCATCGATAACCAATGATGATACAAATTCAAGAATTAGCTATGAAGATGTCGAGTCTACAATAATACTTAACCTAAAAAATCACTATGACCCTGATGGCAATATATCTTTGAAGAAAAGCAAAATTAAAGAACTTTCAAGGGTCAGGAGAGATGGCTATATTGGAAATATTACTCGGTATCCAACAAAAAGTTTCGACATTATTCACATTAACGATCCTGCAAACCCCAAAATAATTCCTCCTGAAGTTTTTAATATTGTTCGCTGCAACCCATAAACAATCTTTATTTGGTTTATCTAAAGATGACGCATTGTGAATTTTCCTATGTACATAGATGTACCGCTTTGTAGCTACTAACAAGGTGGTTGAGAGCCTGTAAATAATGATAAATCCTTTTCGTCAAAAATTTTGACGATGTTCGATTCTGTCTTTTTTTTAAAACATGAAAATTATTAAAGTACAAGATTCAAATATACTCAGATTGCTTGGATTGTTGTTAAATATAAGTTAATTTTATCGTTATAATCCTGTTTTTACTGTTGTCTACAGCGGCCGCTTGGCCAGCCGTGAGAAAGTGGTTTCCGGGCATTCCCGTGAGCCGTTTTCCTTGGACCATTGATTATGTTCATGCCACATTTCAGCATTTACAATGTTGATTCAACTCAACCCTAACCACCTGTTGATTAATCGATGCTATCCAGTCGTAAACGGCGGCCATGGTTTCCTGTGGCGGCTGGCGATTATGCGACAGCTTGCACTGTCCGAGCCGGACGTTGCCATCCGCAAGTCGATGAATTTCAATAGTCGTCCTCTCTGGTTTTGTCATCGTATAAATATATGTTCTCGCTTCGCGAAGTGTTTCGATATAGCTTCCCACGCAGTGCTGCATCGTGCGGCCTTCCTCGAGAAGCTCCGTGACGGTCGTGATTGGGAAGATCGAATCCGTACCCGGAAACGGAGGCTTGGGAAGATCGTCGCCATATCTCTCAATCATGCGCTGCGTGTGGGTCGCGTTGAGTTCCACGGACCACCGTTCATGAACTTGGGCCACATCATCCATGCTCGGCAGAGTCTCGACATACTCCAGCGCATGCCCTCGTCTCAGGATTTCCCCCAGGCGCAGCACGTCACGCAAAAGACGCTCCACGTTCATAATGAGCCGATGTGGCGCATTCTCCGGCATGTTCCGCAGCAACTCCCGCACGGCCCGGAACCGGAAAAGCTCCGGTCTGCCCAGCAGAAACCGCAGGAGCGCCCAATCCACCGCAGGGAGATGTCTGAGATTCCAGGCCACCTCAGGTGCGGCTTTCAGCTTTACGAGGGCGGTGAAGTCTCGCGGCTCGAAGGTTGGGTTACGTAATTTGCCGAAAAACCGAACAAGAGACCGGCTCCCATGCCCGAAAAAGCGTTCCAGGATGCTGGCCCGGCGCTGGGAAAAGAGAGTGACGACATCCTTGCTGCTGGGTGCGCTCGGTAAAAGCGATGCCGCGATCCAGAAGATCAGGGGAGATTGGAGCGCCAAATCCGATGCTTGAGGATATGCGGCCAGGGCCTGCATGACACGAAGCTGGTGTTGTCGAAACGGCTTGGCCAGATCGGCCACGTTTCCAGGGATCGTGTCGTGGTACGCCCGCAGGGGATGATCCGTAGGGAGGGACGATATCTCTTCGGAAACAAGCACATAGTCGAAGGCTGCCTCGTCACGTCGCCAGCACCCGGCCGCCCGCTTTTCGACCCAAAGCCCTTCCTCCCAGGACCGCAGCCTGAAGACGGCCCACGGTGCGCCGTACACGCGGCGCAGGTCGAAGCAAAGCCGACGTGAATCCCGGAAATAGTGGCAATACGGAGGGTCCACAATCATGGTGTTTCTACTGATTCGGTGTTGGATCGTATGGCATTCAAGCATCGGGCGCATGTGGACTTCAGGCAAACCGCATCCTACGCAAGGTCAGAAAAGCCCCATTGCTACATACTGCTCGCTGTCTCGCGGGAAGGGATCGTTACTGGTCCATCCTTCTTGCCTGAGGTCCGACTCAATGTGCTGCCGGGCTGCGCGTGCGGCCTCCGGGCCGAAAAGGGCCTCAACCTGCCGCACCCCGGCCGCATGATGCCGGAATCTGCGGTGTCGCATGCCGTGGGGAGGCTTTCCGGCAAGCTCATCCAGCCACAGATGCAACTCGCGAAACGGCCTACTGAACAGTCTTACCGACTCCTGGCAATGCTCCTCAAAGCTGGACATGGCGAGCCTCCTGACGGGAACGGGCAAGTTCTTCGTGCGTTATGACCGCATGCGGCAACATGCGTCAGTCATATTCCAGAATCCGGAATCATTTCGGGGCATGGCCAGCTTCAGTTCAAGACTGGAGCCCGACCGCTCAAACTTTAAATGCTTTTTCTTTGCACAATTCCTTTTTTGGGAACGTCTTGGTTCCATCCTGCCCGCACCTGATCCAGACGAGCAGTCCGCATGCCGTTCGCCATGGAAATCGCATGGAGCTGGAGAGGCGAGGTCAGGGATGGCTTGTGCGAGCAAGTGAGGCGCACGGGGATGGAGTGGACGGTTCAAGCCATGGAAGCGCTCTGTCGCCTCGCCCCTTCTGATTGTCCCGGGGGTTGTCCGGGACGGATGCATTGCATGTCAGGAGACAGCGCGGTGTCTTTGATAGTTCGGGTATGTCAAGCCTGAGCATGCCGCAGACAGGACATGCCGCAAATGGAGAGAGGAGTGCCGAGGATGACTCACCTACGATGTGCGAATTGCCAGTACGTCGACCTGTGCGGCGGGTGCGACTATTATCGTTACCAGTCACGGGTTCCGGACGCCCCGCACGCCGATCTTGTGGCGAAATACTGCCACGGAGACCATTCCAGGTGTCTGCGGCGGCTGGTGATGAAGTACTACTTTGTCCGGCCAAATCTCCTCATCCCGCCGGAGCGGGAGTCGTCATGAAGCAGGCGGCGGGGAGCTTATCCATTCTCCGGGGCGTAGCTCTCGGCCATGTGCGCCAGTTCGTCCCGCACGGCGTCGCGAAACGCCTCCGGGGCCTCCACCACGGCCCGAGCGCCGAAGCTCAACACCCACGAAAGGGCCTCGGTCTCGTTGGCGGCGGTGAACCGCAACCTGACGCCGCCGTCCTCGAGGCCTTCGACCTCCTGGTCCTCGCTCCAGATGCGTTCCCGGACATATGTCGCGGCGAAGCTGTCGAACCTGATCGTAAGGCGCACGGGGTTACAGTGCATGATCCCAAAGCCTGAACGATCCGGATCGGGGTCTTCGTGTTTGTGGTGCTCACCGGTCGGCTCCAGGCTTGAAATACGGTGCAGGGCCGGCATCATGGGGCCGACGGGGGCGGTAATGTCGTCGTCCTTGACCTTCACGCCGTAGAGGTACAGTGCTTCCCGGTAGGACACGCATTCCAGCGGCGCGAAGAGATGCTCCCTGGCCTGGGTCTTGCCCACCCCGGTGTAGCGCACCCGGCAGATGCCGTGCTCCTTGATGGCCTGACGCGCCGCCGCGAGCATCTCCACATGCCCTGAATAGTCGATGCGGCCCTTGCATTCCGTGCGCCAGTGGCTTTCGAACGCCTGGGAGCGGGTGTCGAAATCGGGCAAAAGCGTGGTCGTGGCGGCCAGAGCATGATCAATCGTATCCCGGATGGCCTTGGGCACAAGGTGGCTCACCATGTCCCGGCACATGACCAGGTTTTGCAACTCCTGCGGTGAGATGGCGAGGTGCGGCTTTTGTGCGGGGGTCTTGATCTTGTACCACCGCTCCTTTCCCTCAAAGCCCATCTCCAGGCTGTCGCCTCGCAGTTCCATGTCGCGGATCAATCGCAGGATCGTCTGCTTCGAGCAGGTCAGCTTCTCCGCCAGCGCCGTCAGCGTGTAGCGCCTGCCCGTGAAGAGCAAAAGGGAATACAGGGCCAGGGCTTTCTGCCCCGGGGTGGCGTCGTCGTGTTTGGGCGGCATGGTGGGAACCTCCTGGGTTGGCATGTGCGTCATGTGCCTCCGCATCGTTCCGAGATGTGGAATCAATGTCAAGTAGTGAAGGCAGGGCCTGAGACGGCACGATATCCGGTCAGGCGGATACGCCTGGATGACCGCCCGGGCAGCGCCTCCGCAGGTCAAAATATGACGCCACGCACCAGACCGGCATTCGCCATCGTCGCCAGCGACCGCCATCCGCTGACCGGCACGCTGTCGCTTATGACCTTACCCCATCGTGTATACCAGGGATGAAAATTGAGAGTTGATTCCTCGCGTCAAAAAGGGTTGAAAGAATTTTGAAGCAGACGTAAAATTTTGATACTGTTTTGACACGGTTGCAGCCCGCGCCCTACGTCTGGCGGGATGATGCTGCAAAAACGGCCGTTTTTGGTCCGACTTTTCAAGGAGGTCATCTGTGGAATTTTCAAGGATAATTGGGAAGCGCAAGGTTCCTGGTGATCTCCCGGGGACGATTTCCGACAGGGAAATCTTTTGGATGAATTCAATGAACCAGTACACAACATGTATCCCGAAAGGGATTTTTCGTTATAGAAGCCACGAGGATGCGAATGTTGACATGGATAAGTGGATTGCCATGGCGATGGCCAAAGCAATGATAGAGGGAAGAAATGAATCCAGATGAATTTACAAGGCCAGCAACATGGGACGATGTAGTAAATGTCGTAAATTTATTAAAGAAATATGATGTAGATTATTGTCTGGTCGGAGGTTATGCGTTAGCGGCACATGAGCTAGTCAGGCCAACTCTTGATATTGACATCGCAGTGTCACCAAACATTGAAAATTCAAAGCGTTGGATTTTGGCATTATCGAACCTTCCCGACAAGGCAACGGAAGAGTTGATGAGTCTTGATGATCCCTTTGAGGGTGACACACTACATGCCATTAGAATAAATGATGAATTCACTATCGATATAATGCCTTCAGTCGCAGGAATTCCATATCACGACCTTAAGAATAATATTCAAACTAAGATTATCAACAACACAGAAATTCCAGTGCTTGATTTGTATGGTCTTTTGATGACAAAACAGTCTGTCAGATTAAAAGATCGTGCTGATGCGCAATGGATTGAATCAGCAATCAAAACTTATGAAAATACTTTTTCAAACAACGAAATGCAGTTAATTTCTTCAGTGCATAATTTTATTGAAGAATGCAATAGGGTTGGGAATGTTAACAAGGTGTCTCGTTCTGTATCCATGGCGTTAACCAAGGCATTTGATCAGTGCAAAAGACAATCTAAAGAGTCCAGAATTAACGATTTGCTGAGTTATAAATTTGGCAATCGAGCAAAAGAAATTATTAAATATATTCAACGTGAACAAGATAACAGCTTGTAATGCTAAATGGCTATGCCAGAGTCTCAGCACAATTACAAGATATTGAAAGCCAAGTGCAACGCCTGAAATCTGCCGGAGTGACAAAAATTTTTTTCCAACATCATGAGCGGAAAACGCTTTGACCGGCCACATGGAGTGAATCACAATGGATCGTAGAAGAGAAAAAGCTCTGTTCATTGCAAAAAAAAACTTGGCAGGGCTTGTCTATAATTTTCAAGCCCTTGAAGGTATGCCTTTCACTTTACCCGAGGTACAAACGTATCTTCAGGGAATCACTGTTGGAGGGCATAAAATTTCTGACGAAGAGAAGTTGAAGCAACAAGCGTTAGCTTGGAAACGCCTGATTCAACTTGTTGAAAGTAATAAATTTTCTCTTTCCAAAGATGTCGCTTGTGACCTCAATGGAATTGTAGCTAAAGAAGAATCAGCAGACCCAGGGCTATTTCGCCATGGGACTGTATGGATAACTGGGACTGATTATTCTCCTCCAGACCATAACACCCTAAACGAAAGATTTAAAAATTTGATTTCAATAGTTAAATCAAAATCAGCATTTGAAAAAGGCATTGCAGTATCACTGGATATGGCGAGAAATCAATACTTTTTTGATGGAAATAAAAGGACAGGACTATTAATGATGAATGGTATATTTATAGTTGATGGGCTCATGCCATTCAGTATACCTGCAAAAAGTGTTCTTGAATATAACGAAAACATGCTAAGATTTTACGAAACTGGAAACACACAAGAGATGATGCGTTTTTTTAAAATTCAATACGCAAAAGAATATCCTGGATTTCAAATTGGAGGAATTGAACTTTGATCATTGGTTACGCACGAGTGTCCACCATCAAACAAGATCTAGAGAATCAGATTCAACGTTTGAAATCCGCTGGAGCGACAAAAATTTTTTCCGACATCATGAGCGGAAAACGTTTCGACCGGCCAGGCTTGGTTGAACTGCTGACGTTTGCCCGCGAGGGAGACACCCTTTGCGTTGTCCGCCTGGATCGTCTCGGGCGTTCCATGCGGGAGCTCTTGGAAATCATGGACCACCTCAAAGCGCACAAGGTGGATTTCAAATCCCTTGAGGAGCAGCTCGACACGACTTCGGCTGCTGGCTCCCTGGTCTTCCACGTCTTTGCCGCTTTGACTGACTTTGAACGCCGACTCATTGCCGAGCGAACCCGGGACGGCCTGGCCGTGGCCATGGCCAAAGGGAACATGCCCGGTCGCCCGAGGATTGACGACACCAAGATCCAACAAGCCCGGCGGCTCATAGCCGAAGGCTATTCCAAAGCACGTGCGGCCCGGGCCGTAGGCATCAGTCGGTCTACTCTTGCCCGTCGCAGTCAAGCCTGAGTCCTCAAGGCCACCTCACGTCCACTGGGCAAGCCTTCGAACTGCAGGGCGGTCATTCGTAATGTCCTTTCTGCCTTTTGGATTTTTCGTAAGCTCCTAAGCGGCCCTTTCTTACTCCCGACCCATGCGGACCGACTTCAATTGGCCATGTTGAATTTACACATCTTTCTGTAAAGGGTCTTGCGGCCTATGCCCAGCATTCTGGCGGCCAGGGTGCGGTTTTGTCCGACATGGTTGAGAACCCGCTCGATCAGTTGCCGTTCGCTTTGCTCCAGGGTCGTGAAGGGACTGCCGGTGTCGTGTTCGTCCAGGCATTTCGTGATGTCCTGGGGCAGGGACTGCACGGTGATCAGGTCGTTTTCGGACAGGATGATGGCCCGCTCGATGACGTTGCGCAGTTCACGGACGTTGCCGGGCCAATGGTAGGTCATGAAGCACTGCGCCGCGCGCTGGGATATCTTGTACGGCGGCCGATCCGGATACAGGTGCCCCAGAAAGAACTCCGTCAGGGCCGGGATGTCTTCCTTGCGTTCCCGCAGCGGCGGAATCTCGATGCGGAAGATGTTCAGGCGGTGGTACAGCGCCTCGTGGAACCGTCCCGCCTCCACCTCCTTCGCCAGATCGCGGTTGGTGGCGAAGAGGAACCGGATGTTCACCTTGCGCTCCTCGGTGTCCCCCACCCGGCGATAGGTCTGGGTTTCCAGAACCCGCAGGAGCATGGACTGGATCTCGAGGGACAACTCCCCCACTTCGTCCAGAAAGAGGGAGCTGTTGTTGGCCAGGGACAACAGCCCGTCCTGGGACTCGGTGGCGCCGGTAAAGGCCCCCTTGCGGTAGCCGAACAGTTCGCTGCGCAACAGATCCTTGTTGAACGTGCCGCAGTTTTTCACCACGAGCTGTCTGTCCGCGCATCCGCTCCTGGCGTGCACGGCGTTGGCCACCACATCCTTGCCCACGCCGCTTTCCCCGGTGATCAACACCGGGGCCCGGGTGCCGGCCACCTTGCCGGCGAGAAATTCCACATGCTTGATGGCCGTTGAATGACCGATCAGTTTTCGCTCCGGTTTGGGGGTCTTTGACGTGCGCAGGATACGGTTTTCCTTCTGGAGCCGGGAGCGCTGGTAGGCCTTCTCTACGACGAGGGTGATCTTCTCCAGGGAAAACGGCTTGGTGATGTAGTCATAGGCCCCCATTTTCATGGCCTCGACCGCGGTGCCCACCTCCGAATACCCGGTGATCATGATCACCTCCACATCGGGCAGGCTCTCCCGGAAATGTTCCAGCAACGCCAGGCCGTGTCCGTCAGGGAGCCGTACATCCAGCACGATGACATCGAAGTCCTGCTTGGCGGCCAGCTTCATGGCCTGGGCGGCGGTCCCTGCCGTGGTGACGACGCGTCCCGGAGAGGCCAGCTCCTTCTCGGCCAGGCGGCAGATGGACGGTTCGTCATCCACCACGAGGATGTTGATGGCGCCTGTCGTATACATTGCCGGGCGGTCCTAATCGGAAAGGTACGGCAGGATGACCTCGAAGACCGACCCCGTGCCGTATTCGCTTTCCACGGCGATGTCCCCGCCGTGCTTCTTGATGATGTTGTAGCAGGTTGACAGTCCGACGCCGATGCCCTGTCCGGGGGGCTTGGTGGTGAAAAACGGCTCGAAGAGCTTGGTGATGTGCTCCTCCTGGATGCCGGTCCCGGTATCGGCCACACGCAGGAGGACCATGTTTTCCCTGACCGTGGTGGAGATGGTGATATGTCCGGATTCGCTGACGGCGTAGAGGGCGTTGAGCACCAGATTGAGCACGACCTGCATGAGTTCCCCGGGATGCCCGAGCAGAAAGGGCTCTTCCGCGTCGAGTTCCAGCCGAATGATGTCCGGGGAAAGGCGGCCGAGGCGGGGATGCAGCAGTTTCATGGAGTTGTGGACCACGTCGTTGAGGTTGACGGTGGCCAGCCGCTTGGCGTCGCGATGCCCGAAGGTCAGAAGGTTTTGCACGATGTCCGAACAGCGCTGGCATTCCTTGAGGATAGTCTGCACGTATTCGTCGAAGTCGGCGATGATGCCGGAAAACTTCTCGCTTCCCGGGGCGGCCTCGCGCAATTCCGTGAGGTGCCGGGCCAGGGCCTCGGCGAAACCGCCGATGCTGGTCAGGGGGTTGTTGATCTCGTGGGCCACACCCTCGGCCAGGATGCCGATGGTGGCCATCCGCTCGGCCTGGAAGTACTTGGCCTGATACTGCTTTTCCAGGGTTACGTCGCGCTGGAGCAAAAGAACCCGGTGGGGCTTGTCGTCGGCGTCGCGCATGACCGAGGCCGTGCATTCGATCTGGCGATTCTCGCCGTGCCAATTGAGAATTTGCAGGATGCGGGCCACCTGGGAGGAGCTTTCCATGGCCATGGCCACGGGGCAGGGGGAACAGGGTTCCGACCGGCCTTTGAAGATCTGGTGGCAGCGGCGGGTGTTGGGCTCGACGCCCGGATAGGTGTTGTAAAAGGCCCTGTTGACCGAGAGCAGGTCGAAACCCATGGACAAGACCGCCATCACGTCCGGAATGCCATCCAGGATGGCTTGGATGTCTTGCCGCTTTTGCTCCAGCTTGACGTTGGAGGCCCGCAGCTCGGTGATCTTGCGTTGGACCTCCCGGAAAAACCCGAGCTTGATGGTCTCTATGCCGCAGATGTCTTCGAGGTTGGCGCGTCCCGGCATCACCATGCTCCGTAGTAGATGTTCAGAATGTCCTTCCACGTGGCGGGGCGGGGATTGGTGAGCAGGCAGATGTCGTTGACCGCGTTCTGGCTTACCGTGGGAAGCATGGTCTTGTCCGGCACGATCTCCCTCAGGCGGGTGGGAATGCCGATCTCGGCCCGCAGATGCTCCAGGGCCTCGATTCCGGCCATGGCCGTGGCCTCGTCCGTGTCCAAGACCTTGCCGGTGATGATCCTCCCGATGGTGGCCATCTTTTTCGTGCAGGCGGGAAGGTTGTAGCGCATGACGCTCGGCAGGAGCAGGGCGTGGGAAATGCCGTGCACCACGTCGTACATGCCGCCCAGGGAGTGGGCCAGGGCGTGGCCCAGGCCCACGCTGGCATTGGTGAAGGCCATCCCGGAGCAGGTTCCGGCCACGGCCAGCTGTTCAAGGTCGTCCAGACACAGGGTGTCCAGGGCCGGCCGGATGTGGCGGATGAGCAGATCGAGGCCCTTGAGGCTCTGCACCTCGGTAAAGGGGTTGGCGATGGGCGAGACGTAGGATTCCACGGCATGGGCCAGGGAGTCGAACAGGGGGGCGATGAGCAGGTCGCGGTTGAGGGTTCCGAGCAGCACCGGGTCGGTGATGGAAATGTTGGGAACCAGGGTACGGCTGATGATGGTCATTTTGATGTGGCGGTCGACATCGGTGATGACCGTGAACTGGGAGATGTTGGATTCGCTGCCCATGGTCGAGGGAATGAACACCGTGGGCGGCAGGGGGTTTTTCACGTGGTTGGCCCCCTCGTAATCCTTGATGCTGCCGCCGTTGCTCACCACCAGGGCGATGCCCTTGGCGGCGTCCATGGGGCTGCCCCCGCCCAGGGCCAGGACCACATCCGCGCCGGTCTTGTCGTAATGCTTGGCCCCGTTGTGCACCTGGTAGTCCCGGGGGTTGGGCACCACGTCATTGTAATAGACGAAGTCCAGACGCTCGCGGCGCAGGATGTCGAAAAGCCTGTCCACCCACCCGGCCTCTTCCACCCCCGGATCCGAGACGATGAATATTTTGGACGCCCCGAGCTGCCGGGCGCACACCCCGGCGTATTCCAGACTGCCTCGGCCGAAAATGATCTCCGGAATGGTGAACTTGTACGTGCTCATGCCCCTGAACCTTTGTTGGACGTGAAGGAGGGTTGGCAGATGGCTTCTTACAAATATCGGTCCATTCCGGGAGCACGGCGCGGATGCCGCAAGGGGCCGGGACGAGGCCGGGGGGGCGATCCGGTGACAAAGCGGCGTCGGGCGCGAATCCCCCGACCCGCGGGGGACATGGAATCCAGTTGCCGTTTTTTTATTGCCCGGTGTGATCTCTGTCAACGTGTGGTCTTTTTGGGATGTGTCGCCGGCCGGCCAGAGCCGTTTCCCTCCCGGGGCGGTCATAATGACCCGCGCAAAACGGCCTGACGGGTCACACTGACCCAGGCATCGCAACCGGTTCCCCCGCCATCTCCTCCTCACCCTCCCCCACGGTTCCGGGGGTGAATCACCGGTCATGACGCAACCATCAAACATATAAACATATTTTTGTGCCGTTGCGGCCTCCCGGCAATGCCGGGCCGGGCCCGGACAAGCCCTGGTCCTGTTCTTGCTCAAGGGCGGGCGACAACACATTCCCCCCGCACATTCGCATACCGTCACAGGAGGTCGCCGTGAGCAAGAACGTGCTGGAACGATGGCAGGATGCCTTGAGAGGAAAAAAGCCCGGGAACCGGGCGCCGGATGCCCCGCAGGAAGACGCGGCGCAGGAAAAGGGACTGATGAGCCGCCGCAGGATGCTGCAGATTCTGGGTGTCCAGGTGGTGGCCGGGACCGTGGCGGCAAGCGCCCTGGCCGCTCCCAAGAATTTCAACCCAAAGCACTACAACCGGGAGATATCCCCGGACCAGTTGCCCAACACCCGGGCCTGGCTGGTGGCCAATCCGGCCCAGTGCGTGGGCTGCCGCACCTGCGAGATCATGTGTTCCCTCAGCCACGACGGCCAGTGCCAGCCGTCGTTGAGCCGTGTCACCACCACCTACGACCCCACCAGGGCCCTGTCCCGCCTGGCCGTCATGGTCGACATCTGCCGCCAGTGCAATATGGCCGACTGTTATCTGGCCTGCGGCTTCGATGCGCTTTCCCTGGACAAGGCCACCGGGGCCAGGGTCATCGACCCGAAAAAATGCACGGGATGCGGCGAGTGCTTCGCGGCCTGCCCGTGGGACATGATCGTGAAAAATGAGGAGACCAACGTCTTCTCCAAATGCGACCTGTGCGGCGGCGATCCGCAGTGCGTGAAATACTGCCCGGCGGAGGCCCTGTCCTTTGTCGATCTGAGATGAACCTCTCCACCAAGGAGCAGTCGTGATGAATGGATGGACCGGAACCATTGTGCGCGTCGACCTGAGCAGCGGCGCGATCACCACGGAAAAGACGGAAAAATACATCAAATATACAGGCGGGATCGGGTTCGGATACAAGGTCGTCTTTGACGAGGCCCCCCTGGCGGAGCCTTTCAGTCCCGAAAACCGGCTGATCTTCGCCACCGGCCCCATGACCGGCACCCTGGCCCCCTCCACGGGGCGTTCGGAGGTCATCGGCGTCTCGCCCCACGTCTACGCCCCGGGGTCGAAGCATCCCCTGGTCACCCGCAGCGGCTTCGGGGGATACTGGGGGGCCGAGTTGAAATTCGCGGGCTACGACGCCCTGATCATCCAGGGAAAGTCCCCGAAACCCGTGTACATCAATATCCGCAACGACACGGTGACCATCGAGGACGCCGCGTTCATCTGGGGCCAGGACACCTTTGCGGCCCAGGACGCCATCAAGGCCAAGCAGGGGGACGAGAAGGTCCAGATTGCAATCATTGGTCCCTCGGGCGAAAAACTGGTGCGCATCTCGCCCATCATCCACCGCATCGGCAACGCCGCCGGGCAGGGCGGCTTCGGAGCGGTCATGGGGTCCAAAAACCTCAAGGCCGTGGCCGTGCGGGGGACGCGCGGCGTGGCCGTGGCGGACAAGGACGGGCTGGTCAAGTACGTCAAAAGCGTCCGCGAGTTCCAGCCCGGCCCCCTGGGCTCCACGCCCCTGTCCTCCGGCCCCCTGAGCTGGACGGAAAAGCACATCGATCCCAAGGATATCAACAAACAGGCCCTGCGTTTCGACCAGACGAAAAGCTGCGCCCCCTGGTTGAACGAATACCACGTCAAGGCCCAGTCCTGCTATTCCTGCCCCCAGGGCTGTTACGCCTACATGAACGTGCCGGGCATGGGCGGCGGCGCGGTGAGCTGCACCCAGTGGTTTTATTCGTGGCTGGGCAACAAGGACAAGGCCACCTTCCTGGCCAACCAACTGGCCAACAAGCTCGGGGTGGACACCTTCGAGATGTTCCCCATGATCCAGTTCGTCTGGTACCTGCAGGACGAGACCGTTGACGGCAAGAGCATTCTGCAACATCTGCGCGACAAGAAGCTGGTGACCCCCGAAATCCAGGCCGGCCTGGAAAAGGGGCATTATCCGCCCAAGGGCGACCTGGGCGCCGAGGGCCTGGAAACCCTGATGAACATGATCGCCTCCCGGCAGGGATTTTTGGGAGACGCCCTGGCCGAGGGCTTCCGCCGGGCCATGGACATCATCGCCGCCAAGTTCGAGTCCCTGGGCATGGGGAACGTGGCCAAGCGGGTCATGCACTTCGAGAACATGGAAGGCATCATGGGCGGCGTGGTGGGCGGCAACGGCGGCTGGGGCATGTCCGCCCATTACGATCCCAGATCCTTCGGCTATTACTGGGCCGTGAACTTCGCCATGGAGAACCGCGACCCCAACCGCCATGCCATGACCAATCTCCTGGAATGGACGGGGTTGAAATTCGAACAGGCCCTGCCCGTGGCCAAGACCATCTGGGGCGAGGAGATCGCCGAAAACGGCCTGAGCGACCTGTTTCGCGAACGTGACGTGCCCCTGACGTGGAACGGCGAGAAATCGGCCAAGGCCAACGCTTCCTTGGCCCGGTTCATCCATCTTCGAGGCTGCATCAAGGACAGCATCACGGTCTGCGACTGGGTCTTCCCCATCATGACCAGCGGCCGCGAGGACCGCAAGTACACCGGGGACGTCTCTGTGGAATTCAAGCTCTTCGAACTGGTCACGGGCGAGAAGATGACCCAGGACAAGCTCAACGAGCGGGCCGCCAGAATCTGGAACATGCACCGGCTGGTGACGGCCCTGGAATGGGGCGGCGGCAAGCCCGTAAACCTGCGCAAGGAGCACGACCAGCTTCCCGATCACTTCTTTGCGCCGGTGGAAACCAGGCTCCTGCCGCCCTTTCCCCCGGCCGAACATCCCCATCCGCCCTTGGATCGGGGCCACTTCGAGGCCACCAAGACCGAATACTACACATACATGGGCTGGGATACGGAAACCGGCCTGCCCAGGCGCGCGACCCTCGCGGCCCTGGGCATGGGCGACGTGGCCGAGGCCTTCGAGGCCAAGGGCTTCAAGCTTCCCGCCTGACGATCACGCTCTCCACTCTGGCTCCTCCATCGGGTGGTATGGATCGCGTCCCCGGGGGCTCACCCTCCTCCCGGGGACGCCGATCCGAAGGGAGACGCCCCGGACGGCGCGCCACGTCCGGGAACGCCTGTGAACCATGCGCATACTGCCGGAAATCAGGATGAAGATTCTCCTCGTGACGCCGCCCGGACTGCGGATGATGAACCCCGCGACCCTGGAGCCGGACCTGTTGCCGCGCAAGACATGGGTGCCGCTGGGCATCGCCTCCCTGGCCGGGGCTTTGCGCGCGGCCGGTTTCGAGGCCTTCCCCATGGACCTGCACGATTTCGGCTGGGAGGAGGTGGAACGGGTTGTGGCCGCGTCAGGGGCGGATGTGGTGGGGGTGAGCTGCTTCACCTTCGAGCGGGCCAATGCCCGGCGGGTGGCGGCCCTGGCCAAAAAGGCGCTTCCCGGGGCCACGGTGGTCATGGGCGGGCCGCACGCCACGTTTTTTCCCCACCAGATCATGGCCGACGGCGCCGTGGACATGGTGGTCCTGGGCGAGGGGGAACGCACCATGCTTTCCCTGGCCGCCCGCCTGGAATGCGGCATGGCGGTCGGCGACGTGCCGGGCCTGGTCTACCGCGACGGCCATGCCGTGCGGACCACCGGTGTTCGTGAACGCTCCGGGAACCTGGACGCCTTTCCCTTTCCCGCCATCGAGTCCTTCGATCTCCAGGATTACAAATCGCCCGAAATCCCACCGGTCTTCCAGACCCTGCCCGGAACCCACGTCATCACCTCCCGGGGGTGTCCCTTCACCTGCCGGTTCTGTTCCGTGAACCGGTTCTTCGAGGGCAAATGGGCCTTCCGGTCGCCGGACAACGTGCTCGACGAACTGGAGATGCTGACAGGCGCTCTGGGGGTCAGGCACGTCTACTTCTCGGACGATCTGTTTTCGCTTCGCCCCGGACGGGTGATCGACCTCTGCCGGGGGATCGTCGATCGCGGCATTGAAATCGCCTGGATGGCCGAGACCCGCGTGGACTGCGTGGATGCCGGGATGCTCGGCTGGATGCGCCGGGCAGGCTGTTACCGGGTGTACTACGGCGTGGAGTCGGGCAGCCCGGAGATCCTGAGGGCCATGAACAAACGGTTCACGCCCCGCCAGGTGGCCGAGGCCTTCGACCTGACCCACCGGGCCGGGATCGAACCCTGCTGTTTTCTGATGGTCGGCTATCCGGGCGAAAATCCCCACACGATCAGCGAGACCATCGAACTGGTCAACGCCATCCGCCCGGCGGCGTTACCCACCATCGGCATCACCACCATCCTGCCCGGCACGGAGATCTACGAGCTCTCCAAGCGCCAGGGCTTGCTCACCGACGACTACTGGCTCACGGACGCCCCGCCGCCCCTGTATACCGGCGAGCACGACATCGACGGTCTGATCTCCCTGCAGATGATGCTCACCCGGGGCGTCAGCCCAGAATTGTACGGGCAATTGCGCGACATGGGCTTCGACGAGGGATTTTTCCGCCTGCGCAGGCTTAGGATGCACGATGCGGGAAGCCGGAAGGATTCGGGTGGATAGCCACCCTCCGGTGTACTGAGGTCTCAACTTTCGACTGAAACGAAAGTAAGATCGGCTCCAACAAGGTATTGAGCGCCATTGTTACCCAATAACCCTTTTCAAGGAACGATTGCCGCACCCCTGTTTTTTCGCCTTCCAAGCCAACTGCAAAAAGGAAGGCTTCTAGATCTTCGTGCAGCTTCATAGCAAATTCCAATCCTTGAGGTGACAGAGGATGCATCAGAAGCCGTCAACATGCTCTACACATGGCCTACGCCATACCCAGTAGAAATGGTTGAACAGTACTAAATAGCTATATTTTAACGTACTAACGGCCAGAGCCTCTCTCCCTGCTTCGCCACCGGCTCATCCAGCCTGCTTTCCGTCCAGCATGCCGCTCAAGCGCGTCAAGAGCGGCTCCAATCGTGTGGATAGCTCGCTCAAGCGTTGCAAGTGCTGCGTCGATTCCTGTTGCTGGGCGCTCAGGCTGGCAATCTGCTGCCGGATTTGGCGCAAGGCCTGGGCGTGGGCGCTCAGGGTTTGATCCTGCCCGGACAAGGTCTTGGCCTGCGCTTCCTGGGTCTGGCGAAGCTCCTGTTCCAGCGCGGTCACGGTGGCGGTGAGCAAGCGTTCGATTTCGCTCATGATCTACTCCAATTTCACAGCCTTCTGTTTGCCCACCGTCCAGTC
>LNQE01001264.1_pt1 | contig 24930 bp, 31 predicted proteins | sample 603111 | NCBI WGS metagenome assembly LNQE01 (sample SAMN04260313, study PRJNA301899) | hydrocarbon metagenome | isolation source: hydrocarbon-contaminated ditch | place: Germany: Bremen | collected 1998
GTCCCCACCCCCATGGCGATTGTCCCCTCGGTCCAGTATACCGGGATGGTCAGAGAAAACCGGACCCGGGATATCGATATCCTCTCTAGAATTTTCATCCGTTGCGCCTGCAGCCCCTCCCCGGGGCTTCATAGGCATTCTCATGAACACGGCGGTGGGCAGCATCGCCCTCCTTCGTTCTGTATGCCTGTGGCCTTCGGGGATTCATCCTTCGGTGATTCACATGGGTGTATGGAAAATAAATCTGTTTTTGCCTGAATCCGGATCAGTCTGCTCCTACCGCCCGCTCACGCGGACCGGGGCGGGAACGGAAGAAAGGGAGGCCCTTCTCCCCCTTCTGCTCCCTCCCTTTGAGGAGATAGCCATGGAAGCCGGGCGCAGCGCTTACCTGTGCAGGAAGAGCGCCTCGATGCCGCAGGCGGTATGCAGATCGATCCGCGCAAACCCGATCCGCTCGAACTGGACGACGTTGCCGATCTCTTCGGCCACCCGGGGCTCGCAGAACCCGGTGCAATCCCCTTCCTGACCGTGGAGCACGCAGGGCAGCTTCTCTTCCGCAGGCAGCCACTGAATGATCGGCGCCTTTGCCTTCCGCGCTTCTTCGAGCGAGTCGCCTGCGTACACGAGCACCGGATGGCCATCCGTCTCCTCGATCCTCACATTGAAAAGGTCTTTTAAGCGCAGCATGCTTCTTTTGGCATTTCCTGCGAGCTCGTCCCGCGGGATGACGATCGATCCCCGGCAGGTCAGGGCCCGGTACCCCCGTGAGGGGTCATTCGGGTGGAGGAGCGCCTTTGCCTCGTGTATCGGGGCATCGCGGATCATGAACTCCACGGGATCCGGCACAAAGAAGTATCGGTTCGCCTCGGGATCGACGATTGCCTTGTTGTGCGCATAGAGATTCTCCCACGAAAACGAGATGTCCGTCTCCCCGATACTGATATCCAGCATGGCATTCCTGACGGCCTCCGGCCTGATGCCCCGGCGGGCAAGCGCCCGGAGCGTGCCGAGCCTGATATCGTCCCATCCCGAATAGGTGCCCGATGCGATACCCTCCCGCATGCCCGAAGTCGAGAGAACAACGCCTGATATGGACATTCTCCCGTAATGGATATAGTGAGGACGAACCCAACCGAAGTAATCGAAGAGGTACCTCTGCCGGAGAGTGTTTGCAATATGATCCTTGCCGCGGATGACGTGGGTGATGCCGAGCAGATGGTCGTCCACGGTCACGGAGAAGTTCATGAGCGGATAGACCGTCGCATCCGTGCGCGGGTGGATCGGTGAATTGACAATCCGGAAGAGGGAAAAATCCCTCATGGCCGGGTCGGGGTGGCTGATATCGGTCTTTATCCTGACCGTCACCTCGCCCTCGACAAACTCTCCGTCAAGCATCTTCTGCCAGAGCGACAGGTTCTCCTCGGCGGGGTTCTCCCGGCAGGGGCACGGTTTCCTCGCAAGCCGAAGCTCCCGGAACCGCCCGGGATCGCAGGTGCATACATAGGCCGCACCGATCGTGATCAGGTCCCTGCAGCATCGGTAATAGATATCGAGCCGGTCGCTCTGATAGACGATGTCCGTGATCATAAGCCCGAGCCAGTCGACATCCTCCTGCACCGACAGATACGCCTCGGGATCCACCCGGCGGGGATCCGTATCCTCAATCCGGAGAATGTACCGCCCCCCGTACCTGCGTACATAGTAATCGTTCAGGATCGCAGCCCGTGCATGCCCCAGATGGAGCGGTCCGCTCGGGTTCGGCGCAAACCGCATGACGACGCCCCGGTCCGCATCAGGGAGTGCAGGCAGATCCCGGGATCGGCCGGACGTCACCGAGAGCTCGTCGATCAGCTCCGGCGCCAGGGCCTCGAGCCGGCCCTTCCTCTCGGACTGGGGAATGGCCTCCACCTCGAGCAGCACCTCCTGTACCATCGCCCCGACCTCCTTTCCACGGTCACGGAACTCCGGGTGCCGCCCCATGAGCAGCCCGATCACGGTGCCCTTCTTTGGTGTGCCGTGGTGCTTCACCGCATTCTGCAGGGCATATATGAAGAGAAGGTGCCTGAGGTCGCCGTTCATATCAGAAACCTCTGGAGATGAAGAAATCCGCTATATCCAGGAGAATCTGCTTCTCCTCTGAATCAGAGAGAACCGAAAGCGCCAGTTTTGCCGTCTCCGCCCGCTCCACCGCAAAGGCCCGCACCTCGTCGATGATGCCTGCATCGTCTAAAAGCGCAATCAGGCTGTCGATCTCGGTATCGGTCATATCCCGGCGGTAGGGAGAGAGATCAAGCCCTTTCTCACGTGCCTTGACCGCGATGAGCGTCTGCTTCCCTTCTCTGATATCGGAGGCGCGGTCCTTCCCGCTCTGTTCGGCGCTGGCCACCAGATCGATGAGATCGTCCTGTACCTGGAAGGCCACGCCGCTGTTGAGGCCGAACTGGTAGAGTGCAGTGATCTGGACCTGGTTTCCTCCCGCAAGTATGCCCCCGATGGCTGCGGCCGCCGCATAGAGAGCACCGGTCTTCTTCTGGACCATCTCCAGATAATCGAGCTCCGTGATGTCGGTCCGCTTCTCAAACGATATATCCATGTTCTGGCCTTCACAGACGTCGGCGCACGCCTTCGCGAGCATCTTCACTGCATAGACCTTCGCACGATCGTCCGCGTATGCCGTACAGAGAAACTCGAAGGCCTTTGCATACAGGACGTCCCCGGCAAGGATTGCCGTCGGTTCGCCCCAGATCGTATGGACGGTCGGAACGCCCCGCCGAGCGGTGTCGCCGTCCATGATATCGTCGTGGATGAGCGTGAAGGTATGCGTCAGCTCAAGTGCAAGAGCAGCCTGCATCAGATCCGCGGCACTTCCCTTCCTGACCGCTTCTGCGGAGAGCAGGAGCACGGCGGGGCGAAGCCGTTTCCCCCCGGCGGTCAGCAGGTGGGCGCCCGCTTTATAGAGTTCCCCGAACGCGCATCCGAAGTAGCGGTTGATCGCTTTGTCGACGCTCTCTTCGGTTTCATCCAGATACTGCATCATTTCCATGGCATCGATCTCCTTACTGTATCAGCAGGCGCTTCCCGTTTCTCAGGATATGCATATCGTTTTCGAGCGTGAATCCGCACTCCTCTCCGAACTTCGCGTACTCCCCGGTCATGTTGATGTCCCCGTGGGAGGGGATGACGTGTTCCGGGTTGAGCAGGTGCAGCAGTTCATAATGATCCTCGCGATACGCGTGCCCGGATACATGCAGTTCGTCAAAGATACGCACCCCGCTCATCTTCGCACGCGCCTCGACCAGGTACCTCTGCCCGTAGTTCAGCGGATTCGGGATGACTTTTGCGCTGAAGAGGATCTTATCGCCTCTCTCCAGCTTATAGGGCGTATCCCCCATCACGATACGGGTGAGAATCGCGCCGGGCTCGCCCTGATGGCCGGTGACGATCGGAACGAACTTATCTTTTCCGGATTTCATGATCCGGCGCAATGTTCGGTCGACGGTCCGCCGGTTGCCGAACATGCTCAGGGTATCGGGGAACGCCACCTGTTTGAGCTGCTCCGCGGCGGAGCTGTAGCGCTCCATCGAACGCCCGAGGAGGACCGGTTTTCTCCCGATCTCGTAGGCGCACTCGGCGATGGTCTTGACGCGTGCGATGTGGGACGAGAAGGTGCTGACAAAGATGGCATTCTTGTCGTCCTCATAGCTCGTAATGGTATCGCGCACCAGATCGCGTGCAATCCGTTCGCTCGGGCAGCGTCCCTTATCCGAAACATTCACGCTCTCAACGATCAGGGCAACGACGCCTTCCTTCCCGATCTGCCTTAAGCGGGCAAAGTCCGGGGGCTCACCGATCACAGGCGTGCGATCCAGCTTGAAATCGTTTGCGTAGACCACCGCGCCGCGGGGCGTGTGCAGGACTGCCATGATGGTATCGATGATACTGTGCTGCGAACGCACGAACTCCAGCGTCAGGCTCTGCGATATCGTGTACCGCTGGCCCGATTTCAGGGCGAAGAGCTTGTTATTAACCCCGAATTTCTGTTCTCCTGCAATCTGCTGCCTGATGAGCTCGGTGGTATAGGGCGTGCTGATGATCGGGGCGTTGTACCGGTGCGCCAGTTTCGGTATCGCCCCGATGTGATCGAGGTGCCCGTGCGTGCAGACGATCGCCTTCACGCTTCCCTCCACCGTATTCATAATAGTGTCATCAGGAATGGCTTTCATCTCGATCAGGTCCAGAGAATGCATATTTTCGATATCCGCATCCTCATGGATCATCACCTGATCCAGCCGAAGACCCATATCAAAGATTACGATCTCCTTTCCGTAGCGGACGGCAGTCATATTTCTTCCGACTTCGTTATACCCGCCCACTGCTATGACTTCAATATCCATTGTATTCCTCCTATTCGGATCAGTCCTGTTCAATCATCTGCCGGGTTATCCCGGTTATATACGTCCGTGTCCGTTTCAGGTCCGATATTGTCCGGGAACCGGTCAGGAACATCGCCACTCTGAGCTGCTGATGTATGAGCTCAATCGTTTCAAAGAGCGCCTCTTCCCCTTCCATCGAAGGTTTCAGCAGAGGGAGCGCCATCCCTCCAAGGTTCGCGCCGAGCGCAATGCACTTCGCGATATCAATGCCGTTCCGGAGTCCCCCCGTGGCAATAAGAGGGCCTCCTGTCCCCGATACCTCGCAGACACTCACAACGCTCGGTATCCCCCATTCCATGAAGAGTTCGCCGAGGCTTGCGAGGCGGGGATCCGCTGCTCTGAGGCGTTCGACCGCCGCCCATGAGGTGCCCCCCCAGCCGCCGAGATCAATGGCGCTCGCTCCGGCACCCCAGAGTACTCGTGCAATCTCTGCAGAGATTCCGCAACCCGTCTCCTTCACGATGACCGGATACCTGAAGTCTCTGCAGAGGTGCTGCAGTGCTTCGAGGCAGCCGGCCGCATTATGATCCCCTTCGGGCTGGATCGCCTCTTGAAGAAAGTTCAGGTGGATGGCAATCGCCTGTGCGTCGATCATCTCGACCGCCCGCTCCGCCCACTCAAGGCCGTGCTCCCGAAGCTGGACGATGCCGAGGTTGGCGCATAAGAAGGCATGCGGTGCCTCGTCGCGCACCACCGTGAAACTCTCCTCAAGTCCGGGATCCTCCAGTGCCGCTCGCTGAGAACCCACACCCATGCCGAGGCCGTACCGCTCGGCAGCGCGTGCCAGCGTACGATTGACCTCCAGGGTGTCAGGATGTCCTCCGGTCATCGCTGCAATGAAGAGCGGCGATCCGAGGCTCGTGCCGAGAAATCTGGTTCGTGTATCGATGCGATCCATATCGCACTCGGGCAGGGCGTTATGCACCAGGCGCACATCATCAAACCCGGCATACCCGCTCTCGACCGCCTGCCCGCTGCATATGATCAGGTGATCCTGCTTGCGTGAGGATGTCGTGATATTCTTCCTCATATCATCTGCTCCCGGCAACAACTGTGCCTCCGTGATCCGTCAGATCGAGAAACGCGCCGATCCTCGATACGTGAAAGATGTTTGATTCAATGCCTTTCTCTGCGAGTGCCAGCAGCTCGGCAACTTTCCCCTTCATGCCTCCCGTGACATCGGTGGCCTGCGAACCCGCGATACCTGATGCAAAGAAGGCGTTCCGGTCGATCCGGGGCATCACCGTGCCGCCGCACAGCACGCCGGGCACATCCGTCGCAAGACCCACCCGGGAAACCTGCACTGCCTCTGCGAGATGGGCCACCAGCTGGTCTCCCGAGACGATCGACGCGCCCCGGGTCAGATCCATCACCACGTCGCCGTGGAGTACCGGCATCACCCCGTGCTTAAGCATCAGCCTGATATGGGCGGTCTCGCACCGGACAAGGCGGCCGTCGTCTGCAAGCGCCATGCCGAGAGGGTGGACGCCCAGCGCCTCTATGCCTTCGTTCCTGAGCGCATCGACGACGGCATCGTTCAGGCGGCATACGGCGGCATGCGTCCGGTAGATGCCTGCGGTGTTCTCTCCGTCCAGCCCCCTGTCAAGACGGAACCGCCGCGCCTCCGGATGCCCGCAGGAACCGGCTCCGTGGATGAGAATGACAAAAAGCCCTTCTCTGGCAGCAATGTCTGATGCAATCCGCTCCAGGCGTGCGTGATCGATCGCACAGGCACCGGATTTATCGGTGATGACGCTGCCTCCCAGCTTCAGTACGACGGTTTCAGTCATTCCTCTCTCTTCTGGCCCCTTCCGTGTCGATGGTGGTGATGATCGCCTTCGCCTCACAGGCCTCGATTGCACCTGCAATCCGGCTCTTTGCCCGGCGGGGGCAGAGCGCGATGATGCTGCCGCCTCCTCCGGCGCCCGTGATCTTTGCACCGTAGGCACCGGTAGCCCGGGAGGCGATGACAAGCCTGCTTGCGGCCGGGTGCCCGACACCCAGCGCTTCAAGGAGCGCGTGGTTTATGTCCATATACCGTCCCAGTTCCTTCGGATTCGATATGCTGTGAAGGGCGGCCATTGTGACGGCCCCGATTGCATCGAGTATCGGGTTGACGATCTCCGGGTCTTTCTTTCTCTGCTCCGCCACCATCTCGACCATCTTTGCAGTACTGTGCGGAACAAGCGTGTTTCCCACGACGAGCTGCAGGCTCTGGGGCGGAAGCCTCCGTTTGGAGTCACCGGTAATCAGGACCAGCCCTCCAAACGAGGATACATAGGTGTCGGTGGGGCTTGCCCTGCCTTTCTGAACCTTCTTCTCTATCAGGAACGCAAGGTCTGCGATCTCATCGCGGGTATGGTTCAGGTTGAACTCATCATTGATCGCAGAAAGGGTCGCCACGGTCACTGCCGCAGATGAACCCAATCCCGATGAGCTCTGCATCTGGGAATGGACATAGACGCTGCCCCGTACTCCCGTCTCGCGGAAACACTCGTCGATATAGGGCGATTTTGCATGGGAGGGGTTGCGCGTTTTTCTGACGGTCACATAGACGCGCGGCTTTATGGCCATCGCTACTCCCGGTTTGCCGAATACAACCGCGTGCTCGCCGAACAGGAATACCTTGCCCGGCGCGCTCCATGTTGCCACCCTACATCACCGCAATGGCTGCGTACCCCACCACCTGATCGTAGTCTCGAGTCACATTTCCGCTGGTCGCATAGCGGAGGAGGAGGCCCTTACTCGCTCCCCTGCGCCTGCATACGGAGCACATAACCGCAATCGGGCCGTAGCCGCATACACTCGCTCCGGTCTCCCGCAATCGCCGGTAGAATTCAGGGAGATCAAGGGTGTCGAGTGCCTCGATGGCATAGAGATCCTGCTGTCTGGCAACCTCTTCAGGCACATAGTGGGAGAAGTCGCTTGAAGCGACGACCCGTACGTCCCTCCCGGTACGCTCTGTTGCCTGCAGGATCTGCTCTGCAACATGTCCTGAACTTGCATACCCCTGGTCTCCCATCATAATGGGGGCAATCCGCGCGCGTGGATATCGATACTTGATAAACGGCACCTGAACCTCGATCGAGTGTTCATTCCGGTGCGATATCTCGTCCACTTCGATATCCAGCGCTCCGACAAACTCCGTATCGACGTTGACGATCCCGAGAGGCGTCTCCCACGGGATCCGCGAGGTACACGTCATATACCCTCTGTGACTCGGGCCGATGACAACAAACGTGCCATCAAACTCCGGTGGGATAGCGCTATAGGCACAGGCAGCAGTCTCTCCTGAGTAGATATAACCTGCATGGGGCGCTACGATGCCGCGTGCATCGACGCCCGCACCCTGATCCTGGAGGAATTTTTCGAGCAGCTGCTCGAGGTGCCTGGGCTCTGCAGGATAAAACATGCCTGCAACACTGCATGGGCGCGTTTCCATCAGATGACTCTCTGTGCCGTCTACGCTTATAATTCTGTCTCAAAGTCTTCCTGCGTCAGAGATGTCGCGATGCCCTTGAGATGCAGGAATTCCTTCGTCAGGAGATAGTACACCATACTGAGCGCCTTTCGACCCTTGTTGTTTGTGGGTATGACGATGTCGATGTACTTCGTCATGTTGTTTGTGTCGCAGAGCGCAACGATGGGGATGCCCACCTGAACAGCCTCCGTCACCGCCTGCGAATCCCCGATCGGGTCGGTTACCACGATCACGTCCGGCTCGATATACTTGCTCAGCCTCTGGTTCGTGAGCATGCCCGGGATAAAGCGGCCGATGACTGCCATACCGCCGATCGTCTCTGCGAACTTCTGTGCCGGGTACTGTCCGTACTGGCGTGAGGTCACGACCAGTATCTTTGCCGGATCGAACTGGGCAAGGAATCTGGCAGCGACTTTTATCCGTTCGTCGGTTGCCCGGATATCCAGTATGTACAGCCCGTCCCCGCGCACCCTGTAGATGAACGGCTTCATCTCTTTGCTCTTCTGCTGGGTACCGATGTGCACACCTGCCGCCAGGTATTCTTCCACCGGTATGAGCGGCTCATTCAATTCAATCTCCATTTCGCTCGTCATGTGTTAGATCAGCTCCTCAATTCGTATCAGTTCGTTCAGTTTTGCTATCCGCTCTCCCCCGACCACACCGGTCTTGAGGAAGATGCAGCCAAAGGCAGTGGCCAGATGGGCGATCGTCTCGTCGGTGGTCTCGCCAGACCGGTGGCTCATGACGGTCTCGAGCGTGTTGCCCTGCGCCAGATGCACCGCCTCGAAGGTATCGGTGAGTGTTCCGATCTGGTTTGGTTTGATCAGCACGCAGTTTGCCGCCCTCTTCTCGATACCGGTCGTAATGCGATCGACGTTCGTCACAAAGAGGTCGTCGCCGCAGACCAGGCAGTCGTTGCCTGCCTGCATCAGGAGTTCGGCAAAGCCGTCGAAGTCCTCCTCCTGGAGAGGATCCTCGACATAGATGAGGTTGTACCGATCCACCAGTTCGGCCATATAGGCGACCTGATCCTCGGGGGTTCGTGCGCCGTCCCGGTACCGGTAGCGCTCGCCGTCATAGAGCTCGCTTGCGGCAACATCGATGCCCATCCTGATCTCCACACCCATGTCGTCCATGACAAGGGCGACCGCTTCGCTGACGATCTCAAACGCCAGCGCATCCTCGATCCGGGGTGCCCATGCTCCTTCGTCGCCTTTTCCGCACCCTCTGCCCTGCTTCTTTAAAAGATCCTTAATCGTCCGGTGGACCGCTGCATTCGCAAATACAGCCTCCTCTGCATCCGCTGCGCCGGTGGGGACCACGAGAAATTCCTGAATGTCGGTTGCATCTGTCGCATGCGCCCCGCCTCCGATGACGTTGCCGAGCGGGAGAGGGGTTTCGCCTGCGAATGCGCCTCCAAGATACCTGAAGAGTTCAAGGCCGAGGGACGATGCGGCTGCCTTCGCATTGGCAAGCGACAGAGCCACCGCAACATTTGCGCCGATCGTACTGAAATCGGCAGTGCCGTCGAGTTCCCGTAAGAGTGTGTCGAACGTGATCTGATCGCGAGAATCCTCGCCGATGAGGGATGGAATCAGGTGCTGTCGTGCATGGGTCACGGCTTCCCGGGCAGGCCGCGTCTTTGCTTCATATCTGCCGGTGCTGGCGCCGCTCGGCGCCGCCGCCCTGCCAAAGCCGTTTTCGGTATGGATGTCCGCTTCAACGGTCGCGTTGCCGCGACTGTCCAGGATTGTTCTCAGGGTAATCTGTTCGATGATTGACATCAGATCACTACTTTCTCTTCACGGTAATAGGAATTACATCGTGCTCAAACTCTTCGATCGCAATTTCAAGCGGTTCGATTTTTGAGGTCTTTACCAGAAGCGGTGCGCCCATCGATATCTGCAGGGCCCGGGCCCCGATGATCCGTGCCCTTTCATATCGAGTATACGATTCCATCACACACCTCAAAATATGTTCATCAATGAAATGGGGTCGCTGAGATTTGAACTCAGGTCACAGCATCCCGAACGCCATAGGATAGTCCAGGCTACCCCACGACCCCTCACTGGTATGGATTAAGATCCTCCACGATCTCTTTGTGCGTCAGTAACATCCGCCTGCAACAGTAGCGTTCAAGTCCGAGATCGTCGAGGATCTCTTTTGGATCCTCGCCGGCATCTCGCCGCTCCTTGTACTTCTCCCATGCGGGGGATATGACTTTTCCGCAGGTAAAACATCGTACTGGTATCATTAATGATAACCTGACCCTACTATATCTGTCATCCTCTAACGATAAGACTTTTGGAACTTCCTGCGGGCGCCACGGCCGTGCGGCTTCTTGGTCTCTTTCTGCCGCGAATCATTGACGAGCAGTGTGCGGTCATAGGCAATATACACGTCTTTTATCTGCGGATCGTTATACCACTCCACGATCCCGCGCGCAATAGCGGTCCGGATGGCTTCCGCCTGCCCCATGATGCCCCCGCCGTTCACGTCAATGCTGGCGTCGACGCCGTCGAGTGCGTTCGGCACCAGGAGGAGCGGTTCGGATATCTTCAGCCGGGTCAGCTCTGTCCCGTAGATCTCAAGAGGGATGGAATTGATGCGGATTCTCCCGCTTCCGCTCTTTAACGTTGCCCGGGCAACTGCTGTTTTTCTCTTTCCGCTGGTATTGATAATCTTTCCCATTATATCACCATCAGTATCTGGCTCCGAGATAGCTGCTCACACTGCCGAGCGTTACGTACCGGGGGTTGCCCAGACGGTTGATGTGGGCCTCTTCAAGAGACTCCATCTCCAGCCCTGCAAACTCCGGAGGCACGCCGACATAGACCCGGATCCGTTTGAACGCGCCTTCTCCGCGTTCACGCTTGTAAGGAAGCATGCCGCGTATGGTGCGCTTCAGAATGTGATCCGGGCGGCGCGGGAAGAACGGTCCGCCTTCCCGGGAACCGCGTTTCCGTTTCCGGTCGTACGTCTCGAGCACGTGTGCGCGCCTGCCCGATATGATCGCCTTCTCTGCATTCACAATCGCGATCGCCTCCCCTTCAAGGGATCGCTTGGCGACGATACTCGCCAGCCTTCCGAGCAGCAGCCCGTCTGCATCAATGACTGTTACCATCCCGATCACCTGAGAATCCTGACGTGCCGTCCCTTCGGGTTATCCCGCAGGAGTTCTTCGATGCTCATGCACGTGCCGTTGGCACCCGTGATCTTGTTCACAGCCGATTCACTGAAGTGCAGTGCGGCAACCGTTACCGACTGTTCCAGCACACCGCTCCCCAGCACCTTGCCGGGCACGAGGAGGGTCTCTCCCTCCTGCGCATATCGGTTGATCTTGCTGATATTCACCTCGGCGTAATTCTTACGGGAGGTGTCCAGCCGCTTTGCAATCTCACGCCAGATATTCGCCTCGTTGGCGCGTGAAGCATCCCTCAGCGTTACAATAAGGCTTGCAAGGCGCGGATTTGACTTAGTACCTGATCTCTTCATCTACGGCCACCCCGGATATCTCGGTCAGTACTTCCACCAGGTCATCTGATTTCTTCTGGATGTAGTGCAACGCTCTCTCGATGATCTCTTGTACCGGCATTGACCCATCACTCTCCACCACGAATATGAATCGGCTTTCATCAGCATCGATGTGTATTGCAGGCTCTTCACCGATCCCGCCGCTCAGGCAGGCACGTTCACAGAGCCTGCAGAGGGAGCAGAGCTCGAGCCGCTCTTCCACGACCTGCAACCGCCGGTCTTCAACCTGCAGCACTCCGCGCGGGCATTCCTCAATGCACATGCCGCACGCATCGCAGATCGCTTCATTGATCCGGACGACCGGATAGTTCTTGTATCCGCAGGCGGTGGTCGGCTGCCACTTTACATGCTCTCTTCCCGTACTGACGATAGCATGCGCTTCAAGCACGATCTTCTGGCCCTCGAAGAGCTCGATGATGGGAATGTCCTCCTCCGCCGGCACGGCACCGGGATCCTGCGGGATCAGGTCTCGTGAGTAGACGGTTCTCGGGCCCTCGACGCTCAACGTATAGGTCGATGTGCAGATCGGGCAGCCAGCCTCTCCACAGGTGCATTCGCTTCGCGGAACATAGACGCTGAGATCGGTCCTGATCGGTATCAGCCCGAGCCGGTGTGCCAGGATCTCGTCGAAGACAACGCTGGTGTTGTCATAGATGCGCACGTCCTCGATGGCGAGCGTCGGCACCTCGCTGATCATCGCCCTCCGCAGAGTATTGGCGAATGCCGGTGTGGCACCGCTCAGTACAAATTTCGCGGCTTTGTCATCGAGTTTGATAAACGCAATATCCATTACACTCTCCTGCCCCGGCGTCCACCTTTGCCGCGTATCCCGTCATGCGGCACCGGGGTGACGTCCTCGATACGGCCGATGCGCATGCCTGCCCGTGCAAGGGCGCGTATGGCTGCCTGTGCGCCCGGCCCGGGGCTGCGCTGCTTCCCTCTGCCCGGTGCGCGCACCTTTACGTGCACCCCGACGATCCCCTTGTCCCGTGCATTCTGTGCAACGGCCATCGCCATCTGCATGGCTGCATAGGGGGAGCTCTCGTTTCGGTCCTGCTTTACCACCATGCCGCCGCTGCTCTTGGTGACCGTCTCCGCGCCGGAGAGATCGGTGATGGTGATGATGGTGTTGTTAAAGGAGGCAAAGATGTGTGCGATGCCCCATTTCTCCTTATCGGCTGCCATACTCTATCCTCTCCCGACCCGTGCAATCCGTGTGCGCTCGGGGTGCAGATCGTTTGTGAGCGGAGACGTTCCGTAGTACTCGATCTGCTCCTCTTCATTCCGGGTCACGATGTACCCCGGTATGGTCACCTGTCGGCCGCCGACGGCGATGTGGCCGTGGGTGATGAACTGGCGGGACTGTTTCGGCGACTTTGCAAGCCCGCGGCGGCAGACCATGGTCTGGAGGCGGCGGTCAAGCTGCTGCTCCACTTTCAGCGCAAGCACGCTGTCTATGTCCCGGTTCTCACCGATCAGGCCGACGCGGGCGAGATGCCCGAGGAGCTCGTCGGTCTTCTTCTCGACGAGTTCGGGATCCGTCTTTGCCGACTGCAGCGCAAGGAGGTCACGGGCAGCCTTCCGGTATTTTCTGAGCGCGCTCTGGGCTTTCCAGACCTCACGCTTATTCCGCAGGCCGTACTCGATCACCAGCCTCTTTTCGTCCTCAATCCGCGTCTTTTCAAAGCGCCGCTTTGGGGTCGCGTACTGTTTGCGATTCTTACCCGGATATCCCATCTCATCACCGCTTAACTCTTCTTCCTCTTCACGCCGACTGTCGTGCCGGTCCTTCCGGTCGACTTGGTGCGCTGTCCCCGAACCTTCTGCCCGGTCTCATGGCGGATACCGCGGTAGCTGCGGATCTTCCGCATACGGTTGACATCGTCCTCCCGCGTCAGGAGGAGGTCGGTGCCGAACAGATGGCGTGCATCCCCTGCATACACGTCCTTCGGCCGGTTCACCATCCAGTCGGGCACCCGGTCAGTGTACTCGTCGACGACCTGCGCAAGCCGCCCGATCGATTCATCATCCAGCTTCCCGAGCACTGCGTGCGGATCTACCCGCGCAAGCGAGGAGATGATATGCGATGTGTGCGGTCCCACTCCCGTGATACCCGTCAGTGCGATGCGTACCGACTTTGTACCGTCGAGATCGGTATTTCTGATCCGAACAAAGTATTTTATCTCTTCTTCATCCATGCAATCGCCTCATTACCGATGACAGGAAGCGCTGAGGGAGGGATTTGAACCCTCGAGTCCCAGAGGGACACAGGTTTAGCAAACCTGCGCCATACCAGGCTTGGCTACCTCAACATAGAATTTCGCATCTTTCGATACTCGCAGCACATCCGTGCTGCTCCAGACACAGTATCCTATGAATTGCGTTTAGTTATATACGCAGGGTGGATTAATAATAATTGTGGTGTCAGGGTTGCGGGAATGCCCGCTTCAATCCCGACCCTATCAGCGCCGAGGTGACGATGGGAAGAGCGATGGTTGCATCGCAGAAGCACTGGACATGAGGAGAATGCGGTGTCTCCTTCCCCCAGCTGATCGCTTCCTCAAAGGTGCACCCCGAGAGACCCCCCCAGTGCGGTGCATCGGTGGTGTACTGGATTGCATAGGCATGCCCTCCGAGCGCCTGATCGTAGATCGAGGCAACGACCTGCGTCTGCTGGATGAAGTTTTTCGGTACCCCGCCCCCGATATAGACGACGCCGGTCTTTCCGGCAGTCTCCACTATCCGCGTGATCTCGTCGGCATCAGCAATCTGATCGATATTCACGTCAACTCCGCGCCGGCGTGCCATCACGAGGGCGATGCCGATCGATGAGTCCGCCAGTGCCGGGATGAATATCGGCACACCCGCTTCCGCGCAGGTGGCAACAAGCGACGATCCCCCGGGCCTCGTTTCACCGAGCCATCGGCCGAACTTCCCGATAAAGGCCCGTGAGGAGCCGGCAAACGGAGAAATCTTCGCTGCAAAATCGGCGATGAGCGTGTCAACATCCCGAAACTGGCTCTCATAGGCAAAGACATCGTATATCCGGTCGATCCCCTGCTCAAAGAGCTCCAGATCGTCTACGTGATGGGAGCCGAGGTAGTGGCGCACGCCGAGATGTTCGCAGGTGTCGTGGAATATGTTTGCGCCGGTCGAGACGATCGCATCGACAAACCGGTTTCGCACCAGTTCTATCAGGCAGTTCTGCATACCCGCGGGTATCATTGCGCCTGCAAGCCCGAGCAGTATGGTGCATTCCCTATCCCGGATCATCGCAGACCATGTTTTAAACGATTCTCCAAGGCTTCTTCCCTGAAAGCCGGTCCTGCTCATTCTCAGAAGGAGAGTGGCGATATCGGAATCTGGTTGTACTGGATGCGTCGGTTTCATTGCAGATTCCTTTCATCGTTGCCCCTCAGTCGTATTAATGGTTCGGGCAGCGGCGCTCGCCGGGGAACAGGCATATCCTGTGCACGGCGAATGCGCCAGAGGCTGGAGGCGCAAACGATGGAAATCCAGGAATTCAGTGCAAGTATCCCGGATCCGGTGTATCCCGGGCCTGTCCCGTTTCCGTGGACCGCGGAAGGGGCTCGCCAGAGGATTGGGAAGGCGTCCTGCCCCCCTGAGGAGGTGGGCAGCGGGAAGCCGTGCATGCGGCGCATTGAGTCGAGCCGCGATAGCCCTCTATTTTCGGAAACCTTTTCGATTTCCACGCGAAATGCCCCCGGAGGAGCGGGATGCCCTGCTCCGGGTGCGGGCATGTACCCGATCGGGCAGTCCCGGGGTGACCGCAGGCTGTTGTGTACCCCTCGCATCGATGCCTGCGCGAACCGGAGCGGACGTCTGCCGCAATACCGGCGCATGCGGGAGCAGTTGAAAAAAGACAGGAGTAATTCGGGCTCAAAGAGCCTGAATCAGCGCGCTTCTGGTGACGATCCCTGCAAGTTTCCCGTTATTCGTGATGGGGACGGCGCTGATGTTCTTTTTAAGCATCAGATCGATCACATGGGAGATGCCTGCCGTCTGCTCGAGGGAGATTAAGGGAGCGCTCATGATGTCCCGGACGAGCAGGTTGCGGATGCGGTGATCCTGGTGCTTCTCCTCAACGACTTCCTTAAATGAGAACATGGCCCGTGCAACATCGGTTTCCGTCACGATACCCAGAATCTCGTCGTTTTCGTTGACGATGAACTTGCTGATGCCGTCATCGAGCATCCGGCGCCGCAGATGCACGGCCCGCTCCTCGGACTGGATGGTATAGACGGGCTCCATCACATCCTCGACCTCGCCGGCAGGCCGGAGGACTTTGAGCAGGTCTCCGGAGCAGACCTGACCGATCAATCGGTGTTCGTTATCAAGGACCACCACGAGCTTATAGCGCTGAAGCAGCGGTACGAGAATATCGATGCTCTGATCGGGATACGCAGAGGTGAAGTCCTCTTCCACGGCGTTTGCAACGTGAATAGACCTTGCAGAGATGACTGAATTGCGCTTCCGGCCGAGAATCTCCGCAAGGGCCGCTCGCGAGGTGGTGCCGATGACCGTGCCGTTATTTGTCACGATCAGCGGATCGACCCCTTCATCAAGCATCTTGCCCAGCGCCTCGCTGATCACAGCGGACTTCGCTATGGTGAGGGGCTTTGACATCACATCTTTGACCTGTATCCGAAATCTTTCGCTCATTTCGCCACTTCCTTAATGATATCGTCTCTTTTCAGTATTCCTTTCAGTTCTTCACCGTCTACCACGACCAGGCTGTTTATCCGCTCCTCAAGCATGAGCCCGACAGCCTCGGCAACCGTTGCGTCCGGCGCGATGGTGATCACCGGCCGGCTCATCAGATCCTCAGCAACAGCTGATACCTCAACCACATGCCTGTAACTCTTTCTTCCTCCAGCCTCCTCTTTGCGGAGATGTGTGATATCCCTCTCCGGCAGGCTCATCCTCTCGTCCATGTATTCGTAGAACGCAAGATTGCTCTCCGTGATGATGCCTGCAATACTTCCATTGTCGTTTACGACAATAAGTTTGTTATTCTTCTCCCTTATCGTATTGATGATGTGATCCAGTGAATGGTAGCGATCGACGGTCGCCGGCTCTTCCATGATGGCGGCTACATCTTTTGTGAGGCTGCCCACATATGCCGAACGCATCAGATCTAACTTTGTCACGATGCCGGCGAGAGTGCCGTCCTCCATGACCGGCAGCCCGCTGATGTCACGGTCCAGCATGATCGCTGCAATCTCCCGGACGCTCGTGTTCGGGGCGACGGTGATCGGATCCGGTGCCATCAGGATGCTGATGGGAATCCGGTCGATAGGTCGACGCCGCCATATGGGCTCGCTCTGCCTGAGGCGATAGGCGAGATCCTTTTTTGTGATGATGCCCACAAGATGGCCTTCCTCGATCACAGGGAGCCGGGATATCCGATGTTTGAGCATGAGGCGTCGCGCATACGCTGCGTTCTCCGCAGGTCTGACGACAAATACCGGTGATGACATGACGTCCGCTGCCCGCATCAGGATCACTTCCCTGAAAACGCTTTCACAAGGTCGAATTCGGTCACCAGTCCGATGAGATGGGCGTCCTCGATGACCGGCAGCCCGCCGACGCGCTTCTGCAGCATCTCAACCGCGATGTCGTGAATATTCCGGTCGGGTGTGGTCGTGTGAAGCTCTCCCGATATCAGGGTGCGCATGGGAAGGCCCATGACCTCCGCAACGTCCCCTGTGATCAGTTTTTCAAACACCTGCCCCCTGCCCAGATAGTTGATGATATCCGTTGCGGTAACGATACCGCAGAGGACATCGTCGACGACGACAGGCAGGCGCCTGAACCGGTATTTTACCATCTCCTGGCAGACCCTGCCGATGGGGCTCTGCGGTGTGGTGACCCGCAGCGAGGTGCTCATGATGTCCTCGACCATCATATCGGAGTTCTCTGTCGCGAGCACCTTCATGACGTCCCGTTCCGTCACGATGCCCTTCATGGATCCGTCGGTATTGATGACGGGAATGCCGCCGACCCGCTTATTAATGATGATATCGACCGCATCTGCGATATGAGCGGTATCCGGGACGGTCACGAGGTGCCGCGTCATGATCTCGCGCACGCTTTCGTTAATGGCGGCAAGGAAGTTGCCGCTATGCTTCTTCTGCACCAGGTTGAACTTATCGCCGCCGCCCATGAAGTTGATGATGTCTCCGGCGGTGACGATGCCCCGGAGCCTGAGGCTTCCTGCATCAACGATCGGCAGGCGCCTGAAGGATTCCCGGGTCATGATCTCTACAGCCGAGATGATAGAAGTAGTCAGCGGTATGGAGATGACGTTTCGTGTTGCAATCGCCATGATTTCTCCATTCTGCTCGACAATCCGTGATTTAAATTCAACCGGGCCCCTCTCAAGTCTGCCAGGCATCTTCAGGAGCTTGTCTGCCTGCTTCTCTCTTTTATCGTTCTGATGCATGGTTCACTTCCTTTATGGCTAATGCATTCAGGATGTCATGCCGGTCGATTATTCCGACGATACGCCTGTCCTCAGTGACCGGCAACAGGCTGATATCATACTGCACCATCAATTGTGCTGCGGTCTCTGTCGACGCTTCGGGCGATATGGTGATCACCGGTTTGGTCATGATACTTTCGACCGTTGTATCCGCTGCATTCTTCAGGGCCATCCGCACCCTGCCGGCACGCAGGATATCCCTTCGGGAGATAATCCCGATTACCTCCTGACTCCGGACAACCGGGAACGAAACAAACCCGCTCTGGACGATCAGCGGGTATATTTTCCTGATCTGCTCATCAGGATCGATGGCGACCACATGCCGCGACATATAGTCAGAGACCTGCCCTCTGATCTTGTGGCGGGTGATCAGGATGGGAAAGAGTTCGGAAAGCAGCACCCCACCCCGGACCGTTTGGTCCCGGTCGACGACGGCAGCGCTGTTGGTGAGAGACCGCCTGATCGCGAGAGCTACCTCTTCAAGGGGAGTTTCCGGGTGGACGGACGCAATCTCTTCCAGAAATCCCTCTGCGGTGACGTTGGACTTTGTATCGGTCACCTTCAGCGCGGCGGTGATGTCCAGGTACCCGAGCAGCCGGTTCCTGTCATCCACCACATATATCTCGCGAAATACGTCGTCCCTGAGAAGGCTTCTGGCCCTGGTAACGAAATCATTGTATTTTATTGTCGGTATCTCCCTGATCAGATCATGGGCGACTTTCATATAAGCCGTTCCTCCTCCCGACAGACAGGGCAGAGCACCATGTTGTCGATACGGACGAGGTCATCGGACATGGTACCGCAACGGTCGCAGACTCCCATCTCATATCCCTCTTCACGGTTTATTTCTATTAAATCGGCGAGAATCTCATTGATCTCGGTTGCAACGGAGAGTATGTCCCGAACCGTGACGATCCCTATGACCATCTGATCCTCAACAACCGGAAGCCTCCGTACGCGGTGCTTCACCATCATGGATGCAGCGTCCCCGACCATCTTGTCTGCCGCGATGGTTATGAGCGGGGTGCTCATAGCCTCACTGACAACGACATCTCCCGGCTTTCGGTCTTTTGCGACGACCTTGCAGTTAATATCCTCTTCGGTAATGATTCCGATGGGCAGGCTATTCTTCAATACGATACAGCTTCCCACTTCATCACGGCACATCGCCGTTGCAGCCCGCGCTACTGTTTCTCCCACATCGATCGTTGTCGGATGAGCTCGCATGACCTCCCTGATAGGGATGCGTGTCTGGAAGTGGATTGTATCATTGCTATTCTTCATGAGTTCACCCCATCTGACCGCTGCCCCCAGCTGATCCTACAGGTTCAGCTCTATCTAGGATTCGTCAGTATAAAAGAATTCTTGTACCAGAGGAAGGAACGATTTCCCGCAGAAAGGAATAATACCACCTGTATTACATATAATTATATTTATTTATGAGGCGCATAGTCTAATTAAGTATACCAAAAACTGGTGCACCAGAGGATGCAGAATGACGTTCTTAGTTCGTACAAAGCAGAAAATTTCGCAGTTCCTACGGGCATTCTTCAGGAAGCGGTCCTCGCGGATTGGCATATACGGTCCTCCCAATGCAGGGAAGACGACGCTCGCCAACAGGATTGTGCGGGATTGGATCGGGGATGCGGTGGGCCCTGTGAGCGAAGTTCCCCACGAAACGCGTCGCGTGCGGAGAAAGGAGAATATCACCATTTCAGGTGTCAACGGTCATTCCATTACCATTGACATCGTCGATACTCCGGGAGTCACGACAAAGATCGACTACAACGAGTTCATGGAGTACGGGCTTGAAAAAGACGAGGCCGTGAAAAGGGCCCGAGAAGCGACCGAAGGCGTGGCCGAAGCAATGCACTGGCTCCGCGAGGATATCGACGGCGTGATATACATGCTGGATGCCACGCAGGATCCCTTCATGCAGGTCAACATCATGATGGTCGGTATCATTGAGAGCAGGCAGCTCCCGGTAATCATTGTGGCAAACAAGATCGACCTCCCTGATGCATCGGCAAACCGGATAAAAAGCGCGTTTCCGCAACATCCGGTGATACCCATTTCAGGCCTTGAGGGCGATAATGTGGAGACTCTGTATGAGAAGATGACGGATTATTTCAGGTGATGCCGTATGATACAGGGAGTACAGATTGACTTAATATCTGCAGAACGTCTGGATAAGCTGACTGCAATGGAGAAGATACGCCTCATCCTGGACGATGTCATGGAAGGCAACATCGTCGTGCTGGAGAAGGGCCTGGCCCCGGACGAGCAGAGCAGGCTCATCGAGGTGACGATGAGAGAGATCAAGCCCGATGGATTCAGCGGGATCGAGATGGAGACCTATCCGGTGAAGGATGCACCCGGTTTCTTCGGGCGGCTGTTTGGAGGGAGACGCGCGGAAACCCGCCTGACGGTGATCGGGCCGGCCAACCAGCTGAAGATGATCATCAAGGACAAGGATCTGATACGGGCTTGGGTCTCCTCAAGGTGAGCGGGGATGCCTCACAAGTGTACCCAGTGCGGAAGAGATTTTGAGGATGGTTCGGCAACGATCCTGAAAGGGTGCCCGAGCTGCGGCGGAAAAAAGTTTCTATATATCCGTGAAGCGCAGCGCCATGACGATGTGCTTGAGGAGAAGTCGATAGAAGCGATAGCGGACGAGACGAAGCAGGAGATCCTTGAAGTGAAACCCGCACCGGCAAAAGAGGTCGAAGTCTACGACCGGATCGAGAGTATCCGCATTGTCAGTCCGGGTTCATATGAGCTCAACATCGAGAAGCTTGCACAGAGCGATGAGGTGGTCATCCGCCTCGGCAAGGAAGATAAATATATGGTGGATATCCTCTCAATGGCGAAGAAGAAGAAGGAATAACTGATTTTTCGAGAGATCGGGGGGTTGAAATGCCCTCTCTCTGCTCTCCGTATCCGCCTATTAGCGCAAATTATATATGATCTGAAGACCTTTTAGAAAAACATACAGACAGGCCATCCCGGGTGTCGGAAATGTCCGTCAGGACTGCTGCCGTGCACTCCCGGAATGAAGCGCTTATTTGAAAGGGCATATTATACTTTCACTTATCGTTGATGCCCAGAAAGGCTGAGCCGAACAGGGTGCTTCGGCATTGATTTCCCTGGCAAGGGTGGCCGCGCACATGAGGAGGAACATATGAATCCTAGATACATCTCATCACTGGATCGTGTCGCTGCGCTCTCCGAGGAAGAGCGTGCCGCCCTAAAACCTGTTACCGATATCTTTGCATTCCGCTCAAACGAGTACTATCTCTCGCTGATTGACTGGGAGGACCCCGAGGACCCGATCCGGCGGCTGATTCTGCCCAGCCCCGGCGAACTGGAAGAGTGGGGGGACATGGACCCTTCATCCGAGAGCACGTACACAAAAACGCCGGGATTGCAGCACAAATACCGCCAGACTGCGCTGCTGCTGGTGAGCGATCAGTGCGGGGGGCTGTGCCGGTACTGCTTCCGGAAACGCCTTTTTATCGAGGATAGACGTGAGGTCGCATATGACATCTCGCCCGGACTGGAGTATATCAGGCAGCACCCCGAGATCACGAACGTGCTGCTCACAGGCGGGGATCCTCTGATCCTTTCCACGGAGAGGCTGGAAGCCATCACCCGGCAGGTCCGGGAGATCGACCACGTCCAGATCATCCGCATCGGGACAAAGATCCCCGCGTACAACCCGTACAGGATCAGGAACGATCCGTCGCTCCTTGAGATGATCCGGCAATACAGCACCGATGAAAAGAGAATCTACGCCATGATTCAGTTTACCCATCCAAACGAGCTGACCGACGTCGCTATCGAGAGCGTCGGGCTCCTGCAGGATGCGGGAGCAATGCTGATGCACCAGACGCCGCTCATCCGGGGTATCAACGATGATCCCCATGTGCTCGCAGCTCTGCTGAAGAAACTTTCATTCATCGGGGTGAGGCCCTACTATATCTTCCAGTGCCGCCCGACCGTCGGCAACAGGATCTTCTGCATACCGGTCGAGGAGTCCTACCGGATCTTCGAGGCTGCCCGGTCAGAGTGTTCGGGGCTTGCAAAGAGCGCCCGTTTCGTGATGTCTCATCGGACAGGGAAGATCGAAGTGGTCGGGAAGACAGACGATAGTACGTTCTTCAAGTATAATCAGGCAGCCGATCCCGGAGATATCGGCCGGTTTATGGTCTATTCAAGCAATCCTGAAGCGTACTGGTTCGACGACTATACGGAGCTCGTGGACGAGGGCAGAGTGATCGAAAGCCCTGACGAACCGTTCCTGCATGAGGACCGGAGTTCCTGGCAGATGGAGGCAGGTGCCTGATACCGCCCTATCCTGATGCATTGCGTCCGGAACTGAAAAAGGCACCATGTGCTGCAGCCCGATGTGCCGGACTTCCGGGTGATCGGGCGCCGTCGACAGGGCCGGCATCTGCATACGCCTCCTTCCCGGGCATCTCATCCCGGAAGGGCGCAGATTGAATGTGGATGGCGGAGGTTTTCGCTCCAGAGCGCGAGATATCTTTGCAGCATACCACGCGCCGGGCACGCCGCGCCCGCACTCCGGTGGCGGGACTCCAAGGCTTTTTTATCACTGATGTTCACCACATATGGTATTGTTCTACCGCACCGGCAGGACCGCCGGCTCTGCAGGAGAGAGCAAAGCGGCGTGCATGGGCTGCAGAGCATCCCGCTTTGGAGATCCGTTCTTCTGATCTGAACGGGAAGGTGGTGCGGCAACACGGAAGGGTGATATGGTGACGAGAAGATTGCACAGCAGGGGCTGCATACTCTGCCATCAGGGAGCAAAGTTGGTGCTCTTCGTTACGGGACGCTGCAGCCGCACCTGCTGGTACTGCCCCCTCTCCCGGGAAAGGAAGGGTCTGGATATCGTATATGCAAACGACCGGCAGGTTCATGCACCTGAGGACATTATAGAGGAGGCGAAGGCCATGGACGCGCTCGGCACCGGGATCACGGGCGGGGAACCGCTGCTCATGCCTGAGCGGGTGATCGAGTACTGCACCCTCCTAAAGGAGAGGTTCGGAAAGGAGCACCACATCCACCTGTATACGGGGCTCGCACCCGACGAGGCGACATTGATGCGCTTACGCGGCCTGGTCGACGAGATCCGTTTCCATCCTCCCCAGGAACTCTGGCACCGGATCTGTGAGACCGGGTATGCCCGGGCCGCAACTGCCGCCCGGGAAATGGGATTTGAGACCGGCATTGAAGTCCCGGCGCTCCCCGGGCTTGAAGGCCTCGCCTCCATCCTTCCGCTCATTGATTTTCTCAACATCAACGAACTTGAATGGGGGGAGCACTGCGCTGCCGCGATGCGTGAACGGGGGCTGGAACCGGAAGACGGGGTGCATAATGCCGTCAGAGGTTCCCGGCAATGGGCAGAAGGGCTCTGCAGCCATGACCGGGTGCACTGGTGCTCTTCGGTCTTCAAGGACTCGGTCCAGTTACGGGAACGGTTAAAACGTATCGCCCGCACAACCGCACGACCGTTCGACGAGGTGACAGATGACGGTACCGTGGTATACGGCGTGCTGGAACCGGAAGGGGGAATCGATAGTTTCATGCACATTCTTGAGGAGCATATATGCCAGGAATACGATGGGCACATTGAGATGGCGTGGTGGATCCTCATCGATCGCAGCGACGAACTGCCCGGGAAGAAGTATATCGTCGAACGCTACCCGAACAGGGGCATGATTATGGAGGTGACGCCGCTCTGACGCTGAGGGCAGCGCTTGAGGCGCTCTACGAGCGGTTCCTGCGCCTGCAGTGCAGACGCGTCCCCCTGCATATCGCAATTATTCAGGACGGAAACCGGAGGTTCGCCCGGCTCCAGGGCCTGCAGATCGCCGACGGACACAGTCTGGGGGCTGATATGACGGAGCGGGTGCTTGACTGGGCGTGTGAGCTCGGCGTCCGCCATATCACCCTCTATTCGTTCTCGACAGAGAACTTCGGCAGGGATTCCGAAGAGGTGCAGACGCTCTTTAATCTGTTTAAGAAGAAATTTACCGGCATCTTAAGCGACGAGCGTATTCACCGGAATAGAATCCGGGTGCAGATGCTCGGCGACCGGTCGCTCCTCCCAAACGATCTCCTCTCTGCCATTGAGGCGGCAGAGGAGGCGACACGGGAGTACGACTCCTATTTTATCAACATTGCGATCGCGTACGGGGGGAGAAACGAGATCGTGCATGCAGCCCGCTCGCTCCTGCAGGAGGTGAGGGAGGAAAGGCTCTCTCCCGCAGACATTGATTCAGAGATCGTCGAGAGCCATCTTCACCTCGGACTGAATCTCCCTCCCGTGGATCTGATCATACGGACCGGCAACGAGCTCCGGACCTCGAATTTTCTGCCCTGGCTGGCAAACGGGCACGAATCCGCAGTCTACTTCTGCGCACCCTACTGGCCGATGTTCCGCAAGATCGATCTCCTGCGGGCGGTGCGGATGTACGACCAGCGGATACAGCTCAAAGAGAAGGTCGAGAAGAGGCGAGCGGCAGGGCTAACCTCAACCGACGCCCAGTTCATCAAATAACCGGGGGTGCCGCAGAGGGGGTCCATGCAACGTCCGGCATATGAGAAGCCCCATACCGGCGGAGGGGTACATGAAGATCACTGCAACCTGAAATGGAAGCCTGGTCAACGATTGCACCAATCGTGCCTGCGGCTTCATGTCTTCCCATGAAACCACACGATGCCCCGCCAGATAGGCCGCAGGCATACGGCATGAGCATGGACGGAGATGCTGACCGCTTATGTTCATATGAAACGTCGATGAAGCCGTTTACGGCCACAGGCGCAACTGATGAAAATTCATGAGCCTGCATTGATAATCCGGGCCCGGTTTTTTCCGGCTATCCCCGGGACCGTGGACCGTGGGGACCGGGGAGGGCGTCTCCCCCTCCCCGGTCCCCACCCCCGTTGGGATG
>LNQE01000276.1_pt1 | contig 24784 bp, 23 predicted proteins | sample 603111 | NCBI WGS metagenome assembly LNQE01 (sample SAMN04260313, study PRJNA301899) | hydrocarbon metagenome | isolation source: hydrocarbon-contaminated ditch | place: Germany: Bremen | collected 1998
CCATCCTCAACCTCGGCGACCCCACCTTTTTCCCGCGCTGGCTGCACTTCGTCACCGCCTCCCTGGCCGTGGGAGGTCTTTTCATCGCCCTGAAAAACGCCCCTGCGGCCGCCCGCCAGGAGGCTGCGGCCAAGACCAGAAAGGCCCTGGGCCTGGCCTGGTTCAACCGGGCCACCATGGTCCAGATCGCTCTGGGTATCTGGTTCCTTCTGGCCCTGCCCACGGACGTCATGCTCCTTTTCATGGGTAAAAGCGGCCTGCACACGGCGGTATTTCTGGCCGGACTCGCGGCCGTGGCCGCCGCCCTGACCCTGGGCCTGCGCGGCCGTCCCCTGCCTGCGGCCCTGGCCGTGGTGGCCACGGTGGCGCTCATGGCCGGGATGCGCGACCTGGTGCGCGCAGCGTACCTGGCGCCGTATTTCCATCCCGAAAAACTGGCCGTGGTCCCGCAGTACGGGCCCCTGGCCGTCTTTCTCGCCTGTCTGGCGGCCGTGGCCGGACTCACCTGGTATATGGTGACCCTGTACATCCGCTCCCAAGGGAGGGCCTAGGGCATGGACTATCCTGTCTGGCAGATCGCGGCCACGGGCGGCGGATTCTGGATCGCGCTCATCGCCACGGTGCACGTCTTCGTGGCCCATTTCGCGGTGGGCGGCGGGCTCTTCCTGGTTTTGACCGAAGCCAAGGGGCACCGGGAGAACTCCCCGGCCATCCTGGACTACGTCAAATCCCACACCACGTTCTTCCTGCTCCTGACCATGGTCTTCGGCGGGCTTTCCGGCGTGGCCATCTGGTTCACCATCGCCGTGCTCTCCCCGGGCGGCACCCTGACCCTGGTCAACGCCTTCGTCTGGGGTTGGGCCATGGAATGGACGTTTTTTCTGGGGGAAATCGCGGCTTTACTGGTCTACCACTATTCCTTCGGGAAGATGGCCGCCCGGGACCACATGCGCGTGGGCTGGCTGTATTTCATCTTCGCCTGGCTGTCGCTTTTCACCATAAACGGCATCATCGGGGTCATGCTCACCCCCGGGGCCTGGGCCACGAGCAACGACTTCTGGGACGGCATGTTCAACCCGTCGTTCTGGCCGTCCCTGGTGTTCCGGTCCTTTTTGGCCTTCATGCTGGCCGGGCTGTTCGGGTTCGTGACCGCCGTCCGGGTCAGGGACGCCGCCGCCCGGGAGCGGGTGGTGCGCACCTGCGTGGCCTGGGCCGTAATATCCCTGCCGTTTCTGGCCCTGTCCGGCTGGTGGTATCTGTCCGTCCTGCCCCAGGCGACCCTGGATTTCATCCTGCGCGGCTCGGCCGAGATCACGCCGTATCTCAAGGCCCTGCCGGTGATCGCCGTGGCCGTGGGCGTATTCGCCCTGCTCATGGCCGTACGCCTGCCGCTTTCCGTGCGCACCCCCGTGGCCGCCCTGCTCCTGGTCCTGGGCTTCGGGGTGGTGGGGGCCTTCGAGTACATCCGCGAGGCCGGACGGCGGCCCTTCATCATCCAGGAACGCATGTGGTCCACGGGCATCACCCCGGCCCAGGCCGAGCCCCTGGCCGATCCCTTTCTCCCCCGCACCAAGTGGGCGAAAAACAAGGAGATCACCCAGGAGAACCGCCTGGACGCCGGCCGTGAGATCTACGCCTTCCAGTGTCTGTCCTGCCACAGCCTGTCCGGCCCCATGAAGGACATCCGCACCTATACCGGCCACATCGGCAACCAGGGCGTGGCCGCCTACCTCACCGGCCAGGGCCGCCTCTTCAAGCAGATGCCGCCCTTCGTGGGCAGCCCGGCCGAACGCGACGCCCTGGCCGCCTACATCACGGCCGGGGTCAACGGCCGTCCCCTGGACAAGCCCGTGGTGGCGGACATCAAGACCCTGCCCCTGGATATCCCGCCCTTCGATGCGGACACGGCCTCGCACCTGCTGTTGTCCTGGTGCACGCTGGGGCTCAAGTGCATCACCGACGCCGACGGCTTTTTCACCTTCCTGCCGCCGGGCAGCGCCGTGGGCGCGGTGCTCATCCGCCGCGACGTGCTGCCCGAGGTGGTCGCGGACGGGGTGGAGATCACCTACGCCGCCCCGGAGGGATTCAAACATCCGTCCAAACATGTGGACTTCTGGAAATACGCCCCGTCGCTCATCGGCAAGGAGCCCAAGCCCGACCAGTCGCCGGCGGGCAAGGGCCTGGACGGAACCCTGGCCTTCAACGAAAAATCCAAGACCTTCGAGGCCGCAGGCATCCCGGTCGTGCCGTTTTCCGACGACGGTTCCATCAATCCCTATCCGCTGTTCACCATCACCGCCACGGACAAGGCCACCGGGACGGTTCTGGCCCGGACCAAGACGGTCCTGCCCGTGTCCACGGAGATGAGCTGCTGGAAATGCCACGGCGGCGCCTTTCGCAAGGACGGGGTCACGGGCATCTCAAACATCACGGCGGCGGGCATCCTGGCCGTTCACGACAAGCGCAGCGGCACGGATCTGGCGGCCAAGGCCGCAGCCGGACAGCCCGTCATGTGCCAGAGCTGCCATCCCGACGCCCTGTTCGACGCCACGGCCGACCCCAAGCGCCTGAACCTCTCGGCGGCCATGCACGGCTTCCACGTCAACTACATGACCGGCCGGGGCGAGGACGCCTGCGCCGACTGCCACCCGGACAGCCACACGGGAGTGACCCGCTGCCTGCGCGACAACCACGCCGCCAAGGGCATCGGCTGCGCCTCCTGCCACGGCTACCTTGAAGACCACGCCCTGTCCCTCTTGCGGGCGGAACAGGCGGCGGGCAAGGAACGGGCGGGAATCTTCATGAGAAACATCACCCCGCGCCTGGTGCCCCAGACCGCGGACATCACGCCGCGCCTGGCCTGGGTGCAGGAGCCGGACTGCCTGACCTGCCACACGGACTTCGCCACGGCGCAAAAAGACGCCAAGGCCTTCAACGTCTGGGTCAAGGACCGGGCCGGGCTGTACCGCAGCCGCAAAGAGGACACGGGGAACGTGCCCTGCATCGCCTGCCACGGCGCTCCCCACGCCACCTACGTGGCCAACAACGCCTACGGCAAGGACCGGGACAACGTGCAGCCCATCCAGTACATGGGCTTTGCCGGGGTCATCGGCAGCAAGGGCCGGTGCGACGTCTGCCACACCGTGGAGATGGAGGGCGGCGAGATGCACCACCCGAACATGGTCAAGGAGTGATCGAGAATCCCCGCGTGGGATGAAGGAAAAATGGGCGGGAGGACGCGACGCGTCCTCCTGCCAGCTTGCCGTGCAGGCCAGGCGGCGTCAGGGGACGACAGGGGGGAGCGGCCCCGGCGGCCAAAGGGCTTCGCCCTTTGAAATCCCACAGCAGGTTGGAGAGAACGCCGCCTTGCCGCGCGGGCGCCGCCGGAAGGAAAGGCACGACAACGGTTGCCCACAGTTCATGCCGGGACATTGAGGCAGGCTTCGTAAACGTCTTTCAAACGTGTTCACGCTCGCTTCGCACCATCAACGGAACGCCAAGCGCCCTGGTGATCTTCATGATGGTATCGAAACGCGGTTTTGAACCGGGAGAAAGCGTTTTATAAAGGCTCTCCCGGCCAAGTCCCGTATCTTTGGCAAGCTGGGCCATGCCACGAGCCCTTGCCACATCGGAGAGCGCGGCCAAAAACACATCCGGATTGGAATCTTCCATTGCGGCGGCAAGATATGCAGCCATCATTTCCTCGCCATCAAGGTATGACGCCGCGTCAAATCTGCTCACGTTCACCATGGATTGCCTCCTCGACTTTGCGGCGTAACGACTTCGCCCGCTCGATGTCCCGCTTCTGGGAGCCCTTGTCTCCTCCGGCCAGAAGCCAATATATCCGGCTTTCTTGCTGCCAGAAATACAGACGATACCCCGGGCCGAAATGCAGGCGCATTTCAGAGACACCTTCGCCGACAGGGCCACATTCACCAAAATTGCCGAGTTCCGCCGACCTGATCCGAACAAGTATCCTCGCCCTGGCCTTGATGTCTTTGAGTTTTTCCAGCCAGACGGAAAAACAGTCGGTTTGGAGGAAGATGTTCACCGGCAAATTGTATCCCCGTAGATACGAAGCGTCAAGATTCAAAAGCCTCACAATGCGCCACGCTGGCGTTTTCTTTCAGCGTTCAAAGCCGGACGCGACCCTGCTACACCGTCTCCTGCCCGGCCCCGGCGGCCTGTTCGATGACCCGCATGCGGCGCCATTTGCCGCCCCGGTACCGCAGCCACATGAGCCCGGACAGGGCCACGACGTAGGCCGTCAGGAAGGCCCAGGCCGTGTACACCCCGGCCCCGAACCACTCCACGGCCGCATAGGTGGGCAGGATCATCACGAAAACGGCCGCCACGCCCATGGCCAGCATGAGATAGCGGCTGTCGCCCGCCCCCTTGAGGGCCCCGAAAAGGATCATGGCCACGGCGTCGAAGCTCGAATAGACGGCCACGAACCGCATGAGCCACACCCCCGTGGCGGTGATAGCCGCGTATCCGGCCGCGTCCATGTCCCGGGGCCGGAACAGGGCCAGAAACATCTCGGGAACAACCACGAACAACAGGGCCACGGCGGCCATGTAGCCCAGGGTCAGCTTCAGGGTGGCCATGGTGTCGCGGTGGGCGGTGTCGGGATCGTCCGCCCCCAGGGCCTGGCCCACCAGGGTGCTGGCCGCCACGGAAAACCCGACCATGGGCAAAAAGGTCAGGGTGTTGATGGAAAAAACGATGTTGGTGGCCGCCAGCTCCTCCTTGCCGATGCGCCCCACCAAGAAGACGAAAAAGGTGATGGCGAAGATGTCCAGGAAAAACTGCACGCCGCCGGGCAGGCCGTATTTCATGAGCCGCGAAAACAGGTCGCGGTCCAGGGCGAAGGCGCTTTTGACCCGAAAAAGCCGCTCGTGTTTCCGGGTGAAGATGAGGGCCGTAAAAAGGACCGCGCTCACGCCCCCCCCGGCCACGGTGGCCATGGCCGCGCCCCGGATGCCCAGCTCGGGGAACCCGAAGGCCCCATAGATCAAGGCGTAGTCCAGGGGGATATTGATGGCCGCGCCCGTCAGGTTGACGGCCATGACCACCCGGGTCAGCCCCCGGCCGGTGAAAAACCCCGAAAAGGCGGCGTCCAGGATGCCGAACACCCCGCCCAGCATCAGGATGCGGAAATAGGGCTCCTCCAGGACGCGCACGTCGTCCGGATGCCCGGCCAGGGCAAAGAGCGGCTCGGCCACAAGCGAGGCCGCCGCCGAAAGCACCCCGGCCAGGAGACAGAACCACAAGCCCTGCCACAGGGCCGCGCCCACCCGATCCGGACGGCCCGCACCGGTGTACTGGGCGATGAACACCCCGGTGTATCCGGCCGTGCCGATGAAAAAGGACAGGATGGCGAAGGAGGCGATGCCCGCAGGCAGGGCGGCGGCGATGGCGTCGAGGGAATAGTTGCCCAGAAACATGCGGTCGGTGAAGAGCATGAGCGTGGTGGTGCCCATGCTGACCACCAGGGGCAGCCCGATGGCCAAAACGCGCCGGTATGCGCCCCGGTGTGCGGCGGTGGAAGACATGATGCGGCTCGCAGTCTGAAATTTTTTCTCTGAAAAAGAGTATAGATTTACTCGGTCAACAATTTCGTGTCAAGAAAAATGCACAACATGTGCCCCCATCCGCCGGTCACGTTTTCGGAAAGGGAACCATCACCGGGCTGCGGTTGTCCGCATCGCAAGGGCGGAATGAAGGGTATTGGGCGACCGCAGGTCAGGTGCGGAAGATGTCCGTCCGCAAAGATAGCATCGTCAGTATCCACCCAGGAAGGGGAGGCGCGCCCGGGGCTTGACCGGCACCCCGGCCACGGCATCGCCTGGCCCAAGCCTCCCGGCGCCGCGCCGCATCAGTAGGTCTCCACGATTTCCTTGAGTTTTTGCACCGACACCGCATGGCCGCCCAAGCGCGGGATGGCGTGGGGATTGACGTTGCCGTCGAAGGGCCGGTAGCCGGTGACGAACATGAGCTCATAGCCGTTTTCGGCCAGAAGCGACCCGAAGACGTCGTTGCCGCGGCCGTAAGGATAGGCGTAGTATTTGGGATAGTACCCGAAAAGCTCGTGGAAGCGGGCGCGCGAGGCGGCCAGGTCCGTGCGCAGGAAGGCCAGGTAGGCCTCCCGGCTGCCGTGCTTTCCGGCCTGGAGGCGGGGGGAATGGCTGAAGGAATGGTCGGCGAAGGTGACCTTGGGCCAGGCCTTGAGGGTTTCGATGTCGGCAGCGCCCAGGTTGGCCTTGGCGGCTGGATTGGCCATGTAGGCCATGGGCAGGAACAGGGTGAACGGCAGGTCGTATTTTTTCAAAAGCTCGAAGGCCTGCATGACCGAGGACCAGCCGTCGTCGATGGTGATGACCACCGTGCGCGGCGGGAAGCTCTCCCCGCGCGCGATATATCCGGCGAATTCGTCCATGGAGAGTACGTTGGCGTTCTCCTTGAGATACTTCAGGTGGGCCTCGAACACCGAAAGCGGCATGGACATGCTGGAGCGGTGGCCGTCGAAGCGGTGGTAGCCGATGACCGTGGCCGAGGCGGCCTGGACGGCATCCGGCACGGCCAGGACCAGACACAGGAGAACAAGGCGCGCACAAAAGGGCATGGGGTATCCGTTGCGGTTTGCCGCCCTTTGGGCAGGGCGGGGAGGCATGGTCGGCGTCTGGCGCGTCACGGGCGGCCGATTGTCCGGCCCGGAAACTAGGGCCCGGACGCCCCCGATCCGGCGGTTTCGCGAAGGTGCGCGGCCACGGCCATGATGGTGTTCACATAGGTCCGGCTGCGGTTGTAGCGAAAAAGGGCTTCGCGAAGGGCCGCCTCGGAGGTCTGGCCTCCCACTCCGGCTTTATTCAAATAGTTGCCCATGCTCTCCAGGGCGTCGGCCACGTTGAAAAGGTCCGCCACGCCGTCCCCGTCGCCGTCCCGGGCCAGGGTCAGGGCGTTGGTGGGCATGAACTGGCTGACGCCGATGGCCCCGTAGATCGAGCCGGGCATGGCCAGGGGATCGCGGCCCAGGCGCGCGGCGTAGTCCAGGAGGGCCGTCAGCTCCCGGTAGGCCCAATCCCCCCGCTCCCGGGCCGTCTGGGCCAGCCAGGCCGCGCGGTCGGGGGACGGGTTCTCGTGGGCGAAGGTCCGGGCCACCAGGGAATAGTCCCGGGCCAGGGCCATGCCCGCCAGGGACACGGCGGCGGGTTTGTCGCCCAGATAGCGGCCGCACCGCGTCTCCACGGCGCTGACCCCCACGGCCACCTCCTCGGGCAGGCCGTAGCGGGCCCGCACCCGGGCCAACATCTCCCGGTTGGCGGCGAGAAACACCCTGGCCTCGGCCAGCCGTTCCCCGGTAAGCGCGCTCTCGTAGACGGACGGGGCCTCGATGGGCGGGAACGAAAGCCCGGCCGGGGCCTTGGCCGTGGAGGCCCGAAGCGCGGCCAAAAGATCCGCCGTGGCCACGGCCCGTTCCGGCAGGCCGCTGTGCCGCTGCCAGGCCCGGATGGACCACTTGCTGAGCCGCTTGAGGCGGCCGTCCACGGGCCAGGGGTGGTAGCCGAGTTCCGCCAGGCGCTTCTGGATGTCGGCCACCAGCTTCAGGCCGTATTTGGACATGTACAGTTCGGTGAGCTTGGCGCTCATGGGCTCGGGATCAAAGACCATCTCCGGCCGCGCAAAAAGGGCGCGCATTGCGGCCTCGGATCGGCCGGAATCCACCAGCCGCCGGATGAGCGGCTCGAAGCTGACCGCCGCGCCCGCTTCGCTCGCCACGCCCGGTGCTCCCGGTGCGCCCACCTCGCCCGCTGCTCCCGCTGCTCCCGGAACCGTCTGGGCCCCGGCCGGGGGCACGGCACAGGCCGCCCACATGGCCAGGACGGCCAGGACCGCCAGCACGGCCGGAAAGACGGCCGCGCGCCGCAGCCCCGGGCCGGACATCACGGTATCTTCCCCGCAACCGGCCCCGGCGCGGACAGGCGCGGCCCCACCAGCCGCGACAGGACCGCCACCACGAGCATGGAAAAAAGCAGCCGCCCGAAAAACGTGCCCTGCATGCTGGCCCCGATGAGCGTCATGAGCAGGGTGTCCTCGATGAGCGCATGGGACAGGCTCATGAGCGACAGGGAGGAAAACACGTCGCGCCGCGACAGCCGCCCGGCCTTGACCTCCATCATGATCAGCCCGCCGCCGTAGGCCAGGCCCATGACCAGCCCGATGACCGTGATGTTGGCGGCCTTGGCCCCGATGCCCAGAAGGCCCAGGACCGGGGCCAGCAGGCGCTCGAAAAGGTCCGTGACCCGGAACCGGGCCAGCACCCGCATGAGGATGATGAGCGCCAGGATGACCCCGAAGATCATGAGCAGATTTTTGGCCTCGCCCAGGGCCCAGCCGGTCAGGGAGGCCTGGGCCGGGGCGGCGGTAAAGATCGCCCGGGCCGGTTCCGTGAGCATCCCGGCGGCGGCGAAAAACCTGTGCATGAGCATGCCGCAGGCAAGGGCCCCGCCCATGCGCAAAAGGGCCTGGCCCCAGAACCCCACCCCGCACTTCTGGGTGATGCGGCCCTCCACCGGGATGTTGTGGGCGATGAGGATCATGGTGGAGAGCACCGTCACCTGGGCCACGCTTAGGGGGTCGGGCCCCGGCGGCAGGGCCACGTAGACCAGGATGCCGCCGTAGATGTTGGTCAGGATGGCCGTGGCCCACACCAGCCCCATGTCCGCCGGGAGCCCGGCCAGCTCCATGAGCGGCCCGAGCGGCACGGCCAGGTAGGCGATGAGGTCCAGCTCCTTGAGGATCTTGACCCCGATGATCACCGGGACCATGACCTTGTACAGGTCCAGGCTGATGCGCACGGCGTCGGCCAGGGCCTTTTTGGCGGCAGCGGCCAGGGCCATGCTCATTCCCCCTCCCCTTCCTCTTCCGAAAGCGGCGGCAGGGATGGGGCGGCCGGGGCAACGCCATCGGAGGCGGCGGCCCGGTCCTGGTCAGGTCCGGTCAACTCCCCGCCGATGGCCACAAAGGTGTCCTGGTTCAAGAGCCCGGAGCGCAGATAGATCTCGCGCCACTGGGCAACGGTGAAGGTGCGCCCGGCCATAGCCGCCTGGAGCTGCACGTCGCGCACGGTGCCGGCCAGGAGGCGCTGGGCCTGGGCGTCTCCCGTGGCGGCCAGGCGTACGGCCGTCTCCATGGTCTCGGCCACGGCGTAGCGGGAACGCACGGGCTCCACATAGGCCGCGGCCACGTAGCGCACGAAATCCTCCAGGGTTTCGGGCCGGGCCTGGGCGGACTTGGCCGCCTGCACCCGGGACAGGCATTCGGACACGGCCTGTCCGGTCATGGGCATGACCGCCGGAGGCGGCGGCGTGGGCGGCTCCTTGGCCGCAAAAAAGGTACAGCCAAAAACGAGCCCGGCCGCCAGAATCACGGCCAGGGCCGCAAGCCGCAGGATGCGCAGGCCCCCTGTGCCGGAACCGGCCGCGCCCACCCGGCGGGGCATGCCCCGGGGCGTCCGGCGCGAGTTGGAGGGTTTCGCCCGGCGTTGCATCGTGATCCGATTCGTGCGCCCCTGGTACATGCTCCCGATTCCCTTCGAGGTCATTGTTGCAGAAAGGTCCGCCGCACGGCTGTGGCGCAGCGTCCGCGAACCGGCGAAACAAAGCATTTTCCCCGGCGTTTGTCCATATTCGGCAGTCTCCGGACATCCCGGAAGTCCGCCATGCCTCTAGGAAACGGCCGGGAAATACGCTAGGCAGGGTGTGCGGCCAGGACCGCCGGGCCTCCCGGCCTTGCAACGTGCCGGGTATGTTGCCACCTCGCAGACAAAGGACTCACGCATGGACGCCTTGACGGACCTTCGGGGAATGGAGTTTTTCGAACAGATCACCCTGTTGCGCGACATCGAGGCCAGGGCGGACGTCTCGGCCATTCCGGGACTGTGCGAATTGATCGCCGCGCCCCTTGGCGACCAGTCCGTGGATCTGGCGGTCATCAACGTCCTGCAGGCCCTGTTCGCCCACGACGAGCCCCAGACCGTGGCCGGGCTGGCCTCGCCGTCCCCGGCCGTGCGCCGCCTGTGCCTGCGCACCGTGGGCAGGTTCGAGTTCGCCTCGGCCCTGTCCGCCCTCATGGACATGGCCGCCGCCCGGGCCAGGGAGCCGGAGGATCTCCAGGAGACCCTGAGCGCCCTGTCCCGCCTGCGCCGCAGCGAAAGCCTGCCCCTTTTCCGGAAACACCTGGACCACCCCGACCCCCTGATCAGCGCCCTGTGCGCCGAGACCCTGGGGGCCCTGGCCGACGCCGAATCCCTGCCGCGCCTGGCCGCCCTGATCGACGCATCGGAAATCATCTCCGGCGACGACTGCCCGGTCACGGTGTTCAAGGCCGTGGGGGCCGTGGCGGGCATCGGCGGCGAAACGGCCCTGTCCTATCTGGTCACCAAGATCCATCACAAAAACCCCACGGCCCGCCGGGCCATCCACGAGGCTCTGATCCACGCCGGGCCCGCGGCCGTGCCCCTGGTGGCGAGGCTCCTCAGCGAGGGAGATCTGGACGAAAAGATCCTGTCGGCCAACATTCTGGGGTTCATCGGGCACAAGTCCGGGGCCGAGGCCCTGGTCACGGCCCAGGATCTGGACGACTTCAGCCATCCCAATCTGCGTTTCGCGGTCTACGAGGCCCTGGGCCGGGCCCCGTCCCTCAAGGGACTGGTCTTTCTGATCGACGGCCTGGCCGAGACCGATCCCATGCTGCTTCTGGCCGTGATCACGGCCCTGGAGGCCAACGCCAACCCCGGGGTGGTCAAGAAACTCGTGGAGGCCATGCAGGCCGATCCGGCAAAGGCCGGGCTCATGGCCCGGACCATGGCCGATGCCGCCGCCGTGCGGCTTTTCACCGCCCTTTTGTGCGAACCGGCCCTGGCCGGGCTGGTGGTGGCCGAGGCCGAGACGAGCTGCGACCCGGAGACCATGGCCGCCTTCGTCCAGGTCCTGGAGGGGGCGGGGACGCCCCAGGCCACGGCCCTGGCCCGGAAGCTGCGCGCGGCCAGCGCCGGAGCGACGGCCCCGGACGACGCCGGGCGGCGCCGCGTCCTGGCCGTGGACGACTCCAAGGCCATGCTGGCCTTCTACCGCTCCGCCCTGCCCGGCCTGGGACTGGCCGCGACCACGGCGGACAACGGCCAGGCCGCCTGGGACATCCTGGAGACATCCGACCCCTTCGACTGCATCGTGGCCGACATGAACATGCCGGTGATGGACGGCATTGAGCTGACCAGGCTGGTGCGCGGGGACATGGCCCATGCCGCCACGCCCATCCTCATGGCCACCACGGAGTCCACCGGCGAGCAGGTGGAGCTGGCCCTGCGGGCCGGGGTCACGGGGTTTCTCAAAAAGCCCTTCACGGCCGAGGCCCTGGCTGCGGAACTCTCCCGGCTCCTTTCATAACCCGCGCTCTCGGCCCCACGGAGGATCTGGAATGGACCAGACGCGACCCCGGCGCGATCCCTTGCAGGCCCTGGCCCATCATGTGGCCGGGCACGCGGTCATGTCCTTCGCCATGGACTGTCCGGCCGTCAGCGCGGCCATCGACGGCCCGGACGACGACCCCGGCTACGTCCTGCCCGGCGACAGCCGCAAGCTGACCATCCGGCGGCGGTTTCTCATCGCCCTGGCCGGGCACCAGGCCGAGACGCGTTTTTTGGGCGAGGCCTTCGGCCTGCACGCGGACCTGGCCAACGAGCGCCTGGCCTTCGACATGCTGCACGTCATGCGGGAGTTCGAGGCCCTGGGGCTGCCCGGCATGGGGGCCTCGGGGCTTTTGCGGGGACAGCTCGGCCGGATATTGGCCGACCTGTTCGGCCGGGCGGCGGTGTGGGACCGGGTGTCGGACGTGGCCGGGGCGCTCCTGGAGCGGCAGCGGCTGCCCATCGCCGACCTGCGCAGGCTGATCCCGGCCGAGGTCACGGCCCTGGGCGGGCGGCTCCTGGACGAGACGCGGCAACCCGCCGAGGCGGACGCCTGTCCGGGATGACGCGGCCCGGCGTCGCCGCCCACTACCGCATCCCCGAGCGCGCCCCGTAGCGGTCCATGACCTTGGCCACGTAGTCCTTTGTCTCGGGGATGTCCGGCACGCCGGCGTTTCGCGACACCCGGCCCGGCCCGGCGTTGTAGGCCGCCAGGGCCAGGGAGGCGTCGCCGCCGAAGCGATCCAGCATGTCGCGCATGTAACGCACCCCGGCCTCGATGTTGGGCCCGGGCTCGAAGGGCTCGGTCAACCCCAGATCCCGGCCGGTGCCGGGCATGATCTGCATCAGCCCCTGGGCCCCCTTGGGCGACACGGCCTCAATGACGAATCCCGACTCCACCTCCACCATGGCCCGCACCAGCTCGGGATCGACCTTGTGGCGGCGGCCGTAGTAGCGGATCACGGCCATGAGCTTGTCCGGGTCCACGGCGCGCGGCACGCGCATGTAGAAATAGGGCCGGTAGTCCTTGCTCAGGCGGCGATTGGAGAGATGCACGACGCCGCCCGGGGCGTCGTATTTGTAGATGACCTCGCCGCAGGGGGCGTTTGCGGGCAGGCATGCCAAAATAAAGGCCAGGCACAGGGCGGCACGGGTGCGGCGCATGGCCCGGAGCATGGCCCAAGGCCACCGGGATGTAAAGCCGCCCGCCTACTCCAGAAAATACAGCCTGAAATCCGACACCCGCACCCGCTGCACGGCCTCGCCCGTGGCCTGGGTCCAGCCGAAGAGCACCCGCTCGAGCTTGGCATGCTGGACGGGCGACAGGGAGAAGGTCCGGCTCAGGGTGGGCGTCTGGGCCGCATAGGCGCTCATGACGTCGTCGCAGCCGTCGCAATCGATCCACACCCGGATGCTGTAGGTGAAATCGCCCAGAATGCCGGGCAGCGCGCCCCTGTCCACCTCCAGGCGCACGGCGTGGGCGCCGCTTCGCAACCAGTCCGGACGGCCGCCTTGCTCATGATAGTCCCCGGCCCCGGCCTGGTTCTGGCTGTTGCGCGGCATGTCGCCCGTGGCCATGCACCCCACGTCCTCCACGCCCTGGCGGGAGTGGCGGTTGTCGTCCTGGACGCAGGCGTAGGCCTGCCCCCCGGAAGTGCAGAGCCCCGACGCGTCGTCGAGGCCCCAGAACACCAGGGCCGCATGGTCGCCGCCCGAGCCGTCGGCCCGTGAGTCGGGGAAGTTGGGATTGTCCACGCCACGGTTGGCGTAGACGTCGAACTCCACGGCGAATTTCGGCGGCACGAGCCCCTTGCGATCCGGCGTGGAGCCCGGCCCGGCATAGCCCATAAGCTCGCTCATGCCCACCATGCCGCCCGAACGCGAGGCGTCGTTTTCCGCGGCGTTTATGACCGCGAAGGTGAATCCCTCGCCGCAGGCCAGGCCTGCGGGCACGGGGTCGAACGCGAACCGGAAAAAGGCCCGCAATCCCTTGCCGAACAGGCATTTTCCGGACTCGCACCAGGTGCGGTCGCCCCGGTACCACAGACAGCCGTAGGCGTATTGGGTGTTGTTGCCGAAGACGGCCACCCGGTTATCCGCATCCACGGACACGATGTTGGCGGCCAGATCTCCCGAGGTCACGGGCAGGTCGAAGTCCTCCAGGTCGTGTTCAAAGGAGATGGTGCTCGGCGCATCGGACACGCTGCCCGGCAGGCGGCAGGCGGACCGGCGCGGGCCGTCCGGATGGGAAACGCCGGTTGCGGCCACGGCAAAGGCGTCGCCGGCGTCGCGGCCGAGCACCTCCAGGGTGACCCGGCCGCCACCCAGGTCCCAGGTCAGGCCGGAGGTGTCGATCAGGGCCTCAAGCTCGTTGGCGGAAAGGGTCGCGGCGTGGTTGAGGCCGGACAGGGCCAGATAGTAGGCGGCCACCGATGGCGGCTGGCTGGTCTGGGACTGGGAGGAGGAGCCGGAAAAGACGGCCAGGGCGGCGGCCAGGACGGACAGGAGGACGATGGCGGCGATGACGCAAAATAACGCCGCGCCGCGCCGGGCGGCCCATGCCGTGTTGGAGCGCCGGACGTGTTGCGGAAACCGTGAGCGACCCGGGTGAGACATACGGAGAACGCTTCCCGGCGACGCATGTTGCGACATGCGCAACGTACGGCCCGCCGATATCGAACGTATTTGGGGAAAGCGTTACCAGATGTCGAGAGGGGAATCCATGAAAAGATCAAAAAACACTACATATCTATTTACAAAAGCTAAATAGATTACTCTAACTCGTAGAACATATATACCGACTCAATTACGGATGTGCACCCTGCTTCGGGGTGGAGCATACGCATAAGGGCAGGGCGAGACGCTTTCCCTCATCCCGCCGGATACACCGCGGGGAAACCTCAAGACGTAAGAAGGATGACGCGTGAATCATTCACGGAAGCGGAGGCGGAAGTCCATCAGGCGGACCTCCTGGGCACTGGCGCCGGTGGCCTGGGTGAAGCCGACCAGGAAGGTGTTGAGCAGTCCGTGGAAATATTTGTCCATGGTGAAGGCGGTGACGAGGTCCGGGGACTTGGCGGTCAAATCCGCTTTCAGGTTGTTCAAGCCCTCGCAGGCCACACCGCCGACTTTGCAATCAAGCCATGTTTTCATGCTGTATGCGCCGCTGCCGTTGGCGTTGGTGGCACGGGTGACTTCCATGCGGACGGTGTGGACGGCACCGTCCTCCAGGTTTGTTACTCGCTTGTAGGTGATATTTGTTCCTGTTTTTAATTTCTCATTCCTCAGGTTAGCCGTGCCATATATCGGGTTGTTCCAATACAACAATCCATACCAGTTTCCGTCAATAGTCCAATATCCGTCATTGGTTCCGCCAGTAACGCCGTGAAGATTGTCGTCATATGTCGTGCAGGCAGTTCTCCAAATATTATTGTCAATAGTTCCCCAATATACGTATGCGATATGCCCGTCGTCATCGTCTTCTCTGCTTCCGGCTCCGGTGCAAGACCCCCATCCATTTTCGAAGGTATCGATTTCAAGGGCGATCTTTGCCGGCCTCAACCCCCTGCCGCTCACCCCTGGCCCGCCGTACCCCAGAAGCTCACCCATGCTCAGGTCGCCGCCGCAGTCGTCTATCGTATTGTTGCTGGCATTTATAAAAGAGACCGTAAAGCCGTCTGCCCCTGCGGACACCACCTGGAATTCGAAATACAGTCGAAACCCCTTGCCGAATTTGCACACGCCGTTCTGGCAGTAGGTGCTGTCCTCTTGGACCGTCTTGGTGTCATTAAACCACAGGCAGGCGTATCCCTGGGTCGTCCTGTTCCCAAGGCGGACATACGCTGTCCCCTCGTAATCTTCATGCCCCTCGGTCACAACGTCGATGAGATCGTTGGCAACTTCGGCACCATGACGGCTGTTTGCACCTGCAGACCTGGAGGGGTCTCGTGGGAGCGCCAAGTCTTCATCATCTGAAGCGATGTCGACTTGCGCCAACTGATAATTCGCTTCCATACTCGTCCCGGAATTACAAATACCACAGACCGTTACGGGATAACCTGCCGCCGCCTCCGTTCCAACAGTAAGTTTAAACGCAACGTTGGCACCGAGGTCATAAGTCACCGTGCTATTTTCCAGAGCTTCCAAATTGGTATCAGGCGATTCCGCATAGCGCAGCCCGGCGATTGCCGCATAATACGCCTGATTGTGCGCGGTCTTGGCGATGTTCGACGTATTCGACGACGACGAAAAATACGCCACCCCTCCACCCACGGCCCCGAGCAGGGCGATGGAGGCGATGACGTACAAAAGCGCCGAACCGCGCCGCGACAGGCGGCGGCCAGGCCGAAAGAAAAACACGGCGTTTTCGCGACGTCCCGACATGTTGCCCCCTGGTTTATGACGACCAACCATACAGACGGAGAACAATGTCCTTGGGACCAATTCCCTCCCCGATTCACCTCAGGCCCACCGCGCCAGCGCGTGGCCCAAAACGGCAAAGCCGCTACCAGTTCGCCCTGGCGAAATTTGATTTTACGTATATGTTCGAAAATTCATCGCTCAAAGTGATCTTCCCGTCAACCGTTGCCAGGGAACCGATGACCTTCACCCGCCCGTAGGGATCTTTGCCCCCGGTAAACGCGATATTGTTTTTTGCCAGAATCGTCCCGAACCACTTTCCTTGCTCCCCCGAGGTAAAATTCCCGTGAGTTTCGAGATACACCTTGGCCGCAAGGGCGGGGTCAACATTCCACATGGTGTCATAATTCACGCCGTCGGAGGATACGTTGATGGTGACATCCCCGCCATAGCTCACATCGCCGACCACGAAAATCGTGATGTCACTCCCGGACAGGTCGAGTTGCAACGTATGCAGCCAGGCCACGGACATGGATGTGAACGTATACGTGCCGCCGTGCAGGGTGAGGATGTTCTTTCCCGCGATATCGAGGATGCCATACGTTCCCGGGGAAAGACTCATCCCCGGCGACAACGTGTATTTCCCGTATTGGGCGCTGACAGGCGTCGTTCCAGCCGAAAATGTTTGCAGAGGCGGTTTTTCCACCTCGGCGCAGGCTGTTGGAGCGGTTGGCGTGAGACGAGGCGGCGCTGAAACATTCGAGGAGGCGCTTCTGGCACTGCCGCCGCTGTTGATCTCGGCCTTGCCGCCGGCAATGGCATCGCCCACGATGGTTCCACCCCAGTTGACAGTGATTTTTCCCCCGGCGTCGACATTGCCCTGAACCTTGGCGGCATTGGCAACCGTTACGTTTCCGTAGGTAATAACTCCGCCGCCGACCGTGCTGCTCCAATTCAAATCCACGTTCCCCCCGGCATGAATATCACCAAGCACCTGGGCGGAGCTATTCAACGTCACTTTTCCGCCAGCATAGACGCTGCCCTTTACGATGGCGTTATTGGACCCAATTGTTATATTGCCAGGAGTATTGATATCCCCGCCCACAGTTGACTCATTCTCCAGGGTCACGTCGCCACCAGCGCAGACATCCCCCCCAACGGCGGCCTTGTTGCCGATCATGACCCACGAGAGGGAAATTATATCCCCCTTTACCGAGGCCTCGTTCCCCAATGTGACATTTTCCCCGTATACTCCTGTGTCCAGCTTCGCTTTGTTCACAACCGTCGGGGTCATCCTGCCTATCTCATCGGGTGCGATGGTGCCACTTGGGTCTCCGGAATCAGGGTCGGCGGGAGTGAAAGGATCATCCGCTGAACCGGCCCGTGTCTGGGCGATACGGTAGCTTTCGGTAATATTGCCCTGCGCGTCCACATAGCTGCCCAGAATGGACGCTGTGTACAAATACGGACTGGAGGAGGAAATATCCGTCAAGGTAACTGTGAACCGCCGCGAGGAATCAAGCGATCTCTCACCGCCATTTTCCTGAAGAGCGTTCAGTAACTTTGCAAAAGCCGATGCACTGTCCAGATTGTCAGGATTCCCTTCATGGTATCTATGCTGCTGCTCCACATACTCCTGCCCGGCCAAGGCCGCATAATACGCCTGTTCGGCCCGGGTATTGGCCAGTTGCGAGGTGCTCGACGACGAGGAGAAATAGGCCACCCCTCCACCCACGGCCCCAAGCAGGGCGATGGAGGCGATGACGTAGAGCAACGCGCCGCCGCGCTGTGCGGCGGGAACGGCGCGCCCCGGAGAGGGCTGCGTCGTGACGTGTGGGGCGAGAGCGTTTCGGCGTGGCATCCGGTCTCCGTGTGACTTCGCGTTGTTTTACGGTATTACGTAATTTTCCCGGGAACCACCCGGGTGGTGAACGTCGCCGTATTGCCGTCGCTGTCCAGCATGACCAAGGTTATGCCGACGAGCGTTGTGGATGCCTGATAGCTTGAGGCGGGCGCGGTGTCGGATGGGTCATTATAATACGAAAAGGTCAGTCCGCCCACGTCATCTATGAGCGTGACGCCATTAAACGTGATCCTGCCGTTGGCGTTGTCAAAGGCGATGGTGTTGTTTTCCGCCCCGTCGGGGAAATTGGCCGTATAGTTGATGGAGGTCGCCGTGCCCGTGGGGAGCGGCGTTTTCTGCAGATACGTCAGCTCGATCCGCATCCGGTTCAGCGCGATCTGCGCCTTCTGGGTGATCTCCAGGGCGTCGCGGGCGATGAAAAACCCCCGCACGGCCTGCCCCATGAAACCGAACACCGTCGCGCCCAAAAGGCCCAGCAGCACCAGGGTGACGATGATTTCGATGAGGGTGAAGCCGCGTGGGCGGCGGGCGGCGGTCATGGTCATTGTACCGTGAACAGATAGGAAATTTTCGATCCGGATTGATTTGGATGCGATATGGTCACACACAGATACGGGCCAGTACCGTTTGTGAACACATTTCCATCTAGATAACACTCGTTGTTGCGCTCAACATAATATGTCCCATAAATATTTGTCGGCGTGACACCAACCGCTCCTATGGTCGCCGAGAACCCCGATAGATCGGCTGGATATGTCTTTTCCTGTTCCGCAATCATGTTCTCCATGACCGCCTGAAGGCTGGCGTCGTTTTGCAACGCCCGGAGCGGGTCGGAACTGCGGGTGATGCCCGGCCCCATGAACGTGGCCAGCATGGCCCCGGCGATGGCCAGCACCACCAGGGTGATGATGATTTCGATGAGGGAGAAGCCGCGAGGACGGCGGCGAACGTTATTGCGCAAAGCCGGTCTCCGAAAGGACGTTCACGACAACACCGGAATCGCCGGTGAACGTGACGCTGGTGTCGCCGCCCGTGGTGGGTTGGCCGCGCCAGTTGAAGGTGAAGGTTCCGGCCGTAGCGGACACGCCTTCGGATAATTCATGCCTTGCACTAGACTCGCCGGGCAGTTTCGGGGTGCCGATGGATGCATTTGCGGTGGAGAGGGTATAGCCGTCGCTATCCACAGTGAGCGTCCAGGAGTTGATATCCCCCATGGCCCGAATCTGGGCATAACGCAGGTGCGACTTGAAGATTTCGGCCTCGGCCACGGCGTCGGCGTTGCTGTCGGCGAACCGGGCCACGGCCACGGCGGCCAGGATGCCCAGGAGAACCAGGACGGCGACGACCTCAAGCAGCGTAAAGCCGCCCTTGCCCGGAAAACGATCCGACAGGCCGATGATGCTGGCCGCGTCCGCTGCCTCTTCCCCCACGATATCACTTCCTCCGCTTTGCAGTCACGCCATATCCTCGGCACCTGAAAATCGAAGGCCTCCATCGCCACGCCATACGTGTGCGGCATGCGACGAAGGCCTTCGAAAATCGTTGAGAATCCACCCTCGGTCCTCCCGGAAATTCCGGGAGATACGCCTCGCTCGTTATGGCGCGGTCCAGGTTCCGGTGAGCGTCGCAGCCGTCCCCCCGGCGTAGGTCACGGTGATCGCGGACGTGCCGCCCGAAGCAGGCCAGGTGGCTCCCGCGCAGGCGATGCTGGTGATGGTGTCGCCTTCCGTGGTGATGGCCGTGCACGCATCAGCGGGACCGGCCGGAGCGTCCGCCCTTCCCAATTGACTGGCAGCCCAACCCAGCGACAACGCCGAATAGGCCGCAGCCCGGGCGGACTCGGCCACCTTGTCGGCGGCTTCCTGTTGCAGGCCGTAAAAACGCGGAATGGCCACCGCCGCCAAAATACCCAGGATCACCAACACGGCGATAATTTCGATCAAGGTGAAGCCCCGTTGCCCCAGGGCCGCCCGTTTTTCCACTGCGTGAATCGAATCCATGCCACGTCTCCTTCAAAATGTTTGTCGTTTGCACCCAATCCCGGCAGCCCGGAACGCCACCCCGTCCAGCTTTACGGGAAAAAACGACGAACTTTCCCGAAAAAACATACGCTTTCCCCACCCGCAGCGTCTTTTTACGGAGCTGTCAGCCGGGATATCTCACAATGAAAAATGTTTTGCATGTTACATGCCACCTAGGGGTATCAGACCTTCCCGCCTATTTCACCATCTTGGTCATTTCCCACATGGGCATGAAGATCGACAGGGCGAAAAATCCCACCACCCCGGCCAGCCCCACGATGAGGATGGGGCCGATGGCGTCGGCCAGCCGTCCCACGGCGTAGCTCACCTCGTCGTCGTAGTGCTCGGACACGGCCTTGAGCATGGCGTCCAGGTCGCCCGTCTCCTCGCCGATGGCCACCATGGACACCACCATGGGCGTGAAATACCTGGCCCGCTGCAAGGGCCCCGAGATGCCCCGGCCCTCGCGGATCATGTCCTTGATGCGGGAAAATTCCCTGGAGATGGCCGCGTTGCCGATGGTTTCGGACAAAATTTCCAGGGCCTGGAGCACCTGCACGCCGCTGGCCTGGAGAATGGAAAAGATCGAGGCGAAGCGCGACATGGCGGCCTTGACGAACAGGGTGCCCAGGATCGGTATCTTCAACCAGAAGCCGTCCCGGGCCACCCGGCCCTCCTCGGTGCGGAAAAAGAGCCACAGCCCGCCGACCACCAGGACCAGACCTCCCAGCATCACATACCAGTAGGACGTCAGGGCCACGTTCATGGCCAGGGCCACCTTGGTGGGCCAGGGCAGTTCGATTTTGGCCGTGGCGAACATCTTGGCGAACACCGGCACCACATAGGCCAGAAGGAAAAAGAACGCCCCGCCCAAGGCGATGAGCACCGTCATGGGATATTGCAGGGCCTTTTTGATGTCCGTCTTGACCTTGTTTTCGTGGCTGATGATGTAGATGAGCCGGTCCAGCACCTCGGGCAGCATGCCGGAAATCTCCCCGGCCTTGACCATGCTCACGTACAGCCTGGAAAATACCGAGGGATGCTTGGCCAGGGCGTCGGAGATGGACACCCCCTTGCGCATGTCGTCGCCCATGGTGGCGCAGATCGCCTTGAGCTTTTTGTTTTCGGTCTGCTGCTCCAGCACCCGCAAAAGCTCCAGCACGGACAATCCGGCGGCCAGCATGGTCCGGAACTGCTTGGTGAAAAGGATCAGATCCTGGGGCTTGACCCGGGCAAGCGCCATCTCCAGGCCCGACAGGCCGCCCTCGCCGGAACCCGCCTTGGCCGCGCCGCCCCCCTTGCGCACGGCGACGGGGATGTAGCCCATGGCCGCCAGGCGGGCCGTGGCCGCGTCGCCGGACTCGGCCTCAAGCTCGCCCTGGATCAGGGAGCCGGTGTCGTTGTAAGCCTCGTAGGCGAATTTGGCCATGTGGCGTGTCCGTCCTTTCCGCGTATCCTGTCATCCACCCTGGCGTCAGTGCAAAACCGCCTGCTTGAGCACCTCGGCGGCCCAGGCGTTCAGGCTCTTGCCCTGGGACTGGGCCGCAGCGGCCAGATCACGATGAAGCTCCGGGGACAGGCGGATGTTCACCCGGCCCGAATACGGCCTGTCCGGCGGGATGCCGGTTTCCCGGCAGACATCGAAATAGGTTTCCATGCTCGTGGCGAACTCCCGCTCCAGCTCCTCGCCCGTGGCCCCGTAAAAGGAAATCACGGAGTTCACATTGACCACCCGGCCGTGGAAAAGCTTCGTGTCCGGATCGTAGTCCACCACAGCGACATAATCGTTATAGCGAAGCGTCGCCATTGTCACTCCTCAGGGATTGATGCCGCACAGGGACAAAAACACCCTCATATCCTCGACCGCCCCCTTGTCCATCACCGGCGAGGGGTGCGGCCGGTGCAGCACAAGCACCTTGCCCGCAAGGATGAACGCCACCCGCGACCCCGCCCGCTGGGTCACCGTTCCGCCGAGGGCGGAAAACAGGCCCACGGCGTCGTCAAACCTGATGCTTGCCCGGGTTGGCTTGGTGAAAATTTCCCCCAGGGTCCGCGTGTGCTTCCGGTTCATATCATATGGTGCCAAATTCTGACGTCAAGAACAATCCGCCGCATCGTGCGCGCCCCTACACCACCACCGCGCCAAGGGCCTCCTCAAAGGTGGTCTTGCCCTCCAGGATCTTCATGCGCGCGTCGTCCTTGAGGAGCCGCAGCCGCCCGTTGTCCACGGCGAACCGGGTGATCTCCTGGGCCGACTTGCGCCCTATGATCATGTCCGCGATGTCCGTATCCATGACCAGGATCTCGAATATCCCCACCCGGCCCTTATAGCCGGACTCCCCGCACATGAAGCACCCCCGGCCGCGCACGAACTCCGTCTGGCCCGCGTCCTCCAGGCCCCAGAACTTCAGCGTCTCCCGGCTCGGGGTGTAGGCCTCCTTGCAGTGCGGGCAGATGCGGCGCACCAGCCGCTGGGCGAAGGCCACCACCAGGGTGGAGGCCACCAGGAAGGGCTCGATGCCCATGTCCATGAGCCGGGCCACGGCCCCGGCGGCGTCGTTGGTGTGCACCGTGGCCAGCACCCGGTGCCCGGTCAGCGCCGCCTGCACGGCGATGCCCGCCGTCTCGCCGTCGCGGATCTCGCCCACCATGACCACGTCGGGATCCTGGCGCAGGATGGAGCGCAGGCCGCTGGCGAAGGTCATGCCCGCCCGGCGGTTGAGCTGCACCTGCCGGATGCCGTCCATGCGGTATTCCACCGGGTCTTCCAGGGTCACGATGTTGATGTCGGGACTGTTGATTTCGCGCAGGATGGCGAAAAGCGACGTGGACTTGCCCGATCCCGTGGGTCCGGTGGACAGAAACAGGCCGTGGGGCTTGTCGATGACCGAGCGAATCCTGGCCATGTCGTCCTCGGCCATGCCCAGATCCGAGATGAGCAGGCCGCCGGAACTCATGTCCAGAAGCCGCATGACCACGTTCTCCCCGTAGATGGTGGGCAGGGTGGACACGCGCACGTTGATCTCCTTGCGCTCCATCATGATGGTGAACCGGCCGTCCTGGGGCACGCGGGTCACGGCGATGTCCAGGCGGGCCAGGATCTTGATGCGCGAGACGATGGGCATGACCATCTGCTTGGGCGGCGAGGGCACGGGCTTGAGCTTGCCGTCCACCCGGAAGCGGATGGCCACGGATTCCCGCTCGGGGCTGATGTGCACGTCGCTGGCCCCCTCGCGCACGGCCTGGGACAGAAGCGAGTTCACCAGCCGCACCACCGGGGCCTCGCCGGCCATGTTCTCCAGAGAACTGACCTGCATGTCCTCCATGTCCGCCTCGGGCGCGGCCTCGGTGTCGATGCTCATGGATTCGATGCTTTCCAGCACCCCCTCGATCCCGGCGCTCATGCCGTAGATGACGCCGGTGAGCTGGGCCAGCTCCCGTTCGGTGCAGATGACGGGCTCCACCTCGCAGTTCTTGTAGATTTCGATGTCCTCGATGGCCCCGATGTCCAGGGGATCGGCCATGGCCACCTTGAGCAGGTGCCCGCGATGCAGAAGCGGCGCGAGCCGGTTCTTGACCGCCAGTTCCGAGGGGATCACCCCGGCCAGGGAGGAGTCCACGGGATATTTTTCCGGGGAATACTTCTCGATGGACATCTGGCGGCTGACGACCTCCACGATGTCCGATTCCTTGACCATGCCCTGGCGCACGAGCTGCTGCCCGAGCTTGAGGCCGCTTTTTTTCCCGGCGGCCAAGGCCTGGCGCAGTTGTTCGTCGGTCAAAAGACCGGCGGCGACCAGCATCTCGCCAAGGCGCAGGCGTTTTCGCGGCTGCATCATACGGCTCCCGGGGTTCGGGTCAGGGTTTGAGTCGGCGCACCGTGCATCTCGAAAGGCTCCCTCTCCGGCGGGCGGGCCGATGTCCGCCAGGCGGCCGGTTTCCCGGGCCGGGCGTCAGCGCGGCGCCGTCGCGTTCTGGGCCACGGTCCGCACCGTTGCCGGCGATCCGGCCGTTGCCGGCGCTCCGGCCGAGGCCGGTTCCAGGGCGCTGTAGGCCACGGCCACGTCGCCGCCGTATGCCACCACCCGGGCCGTGGCCGCCGCCTTGCGGGGCAGGGCCTCCAGGGCCGCCTGGGCCGAGGCCGCGTCCGTGTGGTAGCGGTTGAGTACCACGTCGAAGGCAAGGCCCGTGCGGGGCGAAAAATGGGCGTAGAGCACGGCCTGGGAAACCTCCTCGCGAAGGCGGGCCAGGGCGGCGAAGGCCGCGTCGAGGTCGGCCGCACGGTCGAGAAGGACCACGCAGGCCCCCCCAGGCAGGGGTTCGGCCTGCCGGGCCGGGAAGGCCACCCGGGCCCCGGGGCGCACCAGGTCGAGATCGGCGATGTCCGGGTTGGCGGCCGCCACGTCCTGCATGACCCGCCTGCCGCCGTTGCCGTAGAGCCGGGCCGCCGCCTTGGACAGGTTCCAGCCCGGACGCATCACCATCTCCCCCAACACCCGGGGGGGCTCGGCGGACACGGCCGGGGCATCCTCCCGGGCCGCGTCATGCGCCACGACGGACGCGGGCATGGCCTGGATGTCCGCGGCCGGGACGGACTCCGGCTCCGCCTGCAGGGCCGCCACAGCGGCGGGGAGAGATGCCACCTCGATGATGACCGGATCGGACGTCTCTTCACCGAACGCAGGAACGGACACAGGTCCGGACGCAAGCCCGGAGGCGAGCCCGGACGCGGGCGATGCGGCGGCCTCGGCCATGGCCGGGGACACGTCGCCCGGCACCACGCGCAGGGCCTCGGGGGACAAGGCGGGCAGCGGCGCGGGATCGGCCTGGGCCGCCACGTCCACGGGCAGTTGCGGCAACGAAAGGGACTCAGGGGAAATGTGCGGCAGGGCCTGCGCAGCGCTTGCCTCGGGGCCTTCCGCCACATGGGCCGCATCCGGCAGGGGTGCGGCCAGAGGTGCCGCCAGGGGCGCTGCTGCGGGTTCCATGGCCGTTGCGGCCGTCTCGGCCTGGGCCGCGACCGGGACGACGGGGGCGGCCGGGGCGAATGGGGCGACCGGGGAGGCCTCGGTG
>LNQE01000332.1_pt1 | contig 24368 bp, 23 predicted proteins | sample 603111 | NCBI WGS metagenome assembly LNQE01 (sample SAMN04260313, study PRJNA301899) | hydrocarbon metagenome | isolation source: hydrocarbon-contaminated ditch | place: Germany: Bremen | collected 1998
CTCAAATCGCGGCCTGCCGCCCGCCCGGCCGCCCGCCGTTTCAGCACATGGCCATATCCCTGAGCGGACATGACTGGAACAGGCTGGAGCCAAGCGCCACGGGACCGGATCGGGCCCGAGGCCCGCTTGTGCGATAAAAGGGGCATGGCGTGTTGCAATGCTTTTCGAGACCGGCGCGCTGCCTACACCCAGAATTCGGGATAGCGCCGGTTTTTGGGAATGTTGTTCACGACCAGGGCCACGAGCACAAGCACCGTCGCGCCGAGCCCGGCCGGGACCAGGGCATACAGATATCCCAGGGCATGCACCGAATCGCCGCCGATGACCGCGATCAGCGCCGTGGCCCCGCCCGGAGGATGCAGGGTCTTGGTCAGGTGCATGACCGCGATGGCCGAGGCCACGGCCAGGGCTGCGGCCAGCCAGACCACCTCGCCCAGGGCCTGCTGCGCCGCGACCCCCGCCAGGGCGGACAGGACATGGCCGAAAAGGACGTTCCGGGGCTGGGCCAGGGGGCTTTTAACGGCGCCGTAGACCAAAACGGCCGTGGCCCCGAAGGAGCCGATGAGCAGCCCCAGCCCGGTGGCGTCCAGGAGTCCGGCGTGCAAAAAACCCACGGCGGAGATGCCGGCGAAGGCCCCCACGAAGGACCACGCCACCTCGCCAGCGCCCACCCGGGGCGGGCTCTGGGTCGTGCCGCGCATCTTGCGGAAGTAGTCCATGTCCCTACCTCCGCCCGTGCAGCGCCCGGACCAGGTCCGTTCGGGTGACGATGCCCAGCGGGCGGCCGTGCGGGTCGCAGATGGGCAGCCGGTTGATGGATTTTTCCATGAACAGGGCGGAGATGTCCTCCACGGCGATGTCCTCCGGGGCCGTGACCGCCGGGGCGGTCATGAGCTCGGCCACGGTCAGCTCGCGCAGATCCGCGACCAGGCATCCAGGCGACCCCAGGCAGCGGGAGACGATGCCCAGAAGCGACGGCGTGCCGGTCACGCCCATTTTGCGCAGGAAATCCTTTTCCGAGACCACGCCGCATACCGCGCCGCGTCCGTCCACCACCGGAGCGCCGGTCACCCCCCGCCGGGCCAGGAACCGGGCCGCCTCGGGCGCGGCCATGCCCGAGTCCAGGCAATGGGCCGGGGCGGTCATGATCTCCCGGGCCGCAGTGGTCCGGGCCAGACGGTCCCGGGCATGGGCGTAGGCGATTTCGTAAATCTCCCGGAAGTCGCCCGGGGTCACGTCCACATAGCCGTGCATGTCCCGCATGGCCTGGAGGATGTCCTCCTCGGACAGGCCCGAAGGTCCGGATGGATCGTCTCTGGTCATGGCTCCCCCCTTGTCCGCGTCGGGTGCGGTCTGTGCCGGCTTTCCAGGCGGGCCCGGTCTCGGGCCGTGGCCCGGTCCGGCATACCCGAACTGTCCAGCAAAAGGCCACCCCGTCTCCCGGCCCGCGCCAACCGGCGCAACGCCTGCCCCTGTCCGGGACACATGCTCATAATTCACACCTTTGTATAAATCAGAAAACGCCACAGGCGGCTCTCCATCGAAAAACCAAGGCATGATCGACGGTGAAGGCGTTTCAGCCAATTTTGTATCGCCTGTTTGCATCCTCACCGCAGCATGTGAAAAAAAGCATGACAAAACAAAAGCATTTCCGTAGAGAATGGAACAAGGCTTTTTCTTCGGGACACCGTGCCGCCCCAGGGCGGCCAACCTCAACAAAGGCGCTTCCATGGCCCGCACCGTCAGGAATCGGCTGGGGTACTTGGCCGTGGCCGCCATCATCGCGGCGGCAGGCGGCTTTTTCGTCATGTTCGGCCCGCCGGGGCTCATGGCCAAGACCGAGACCCCTGATTTCTGCGCCTCCTGCCATGTCATGGAGGCCCAGTACGAGGCCTGGTTCCACGCCGGGGCCCACCGCTCGCTCAAATGCGTGGACTGCCATCTGCCCCACAACAACGTAGCCGTCTACTACACCTGGAAATCCATCGACGGCATGAAGGACGTCATGGTCTTTTATTCCGGCCGGGTTCCCGAGAACATCACCGCCTCGAGCCACGCCAAGACCACAATCCAGGGCAACTGCATCCGCTGCCACACCGAGCGGGTTTTCAAGATCGACACCGAGCGAAACTGCTGGGACTGCCACCGGCAATTGCAGCACAGGCTGACAGGCATCCGCCAGACCATCTGACGGACATGACGGGTGTGTCTTTCCAGGCCGCGGCGGCGGGAACCACGGTTCTCCCGGCAGCCAAACGGACTCTTACGACAGCGAGGAGGGGATTATGTTCAAGGGGGCGCTGACGGTGGCGACGACAGCTCTTCTGACGGTCTTTTTGTTCGGGGCGACGGGGTGTGAACCGCCCAAACCCGAGATGGTCAAGACCGTGACCATCCCCGACGGCGAGATCGATCCCGCCATCTGGGGCAAGGCCTATCCCGAGGAGTTCGAATCCTGGAAAAAGACCGAGGAAGCGGTCCCCACGCAACTCAGCAAATACAAGGTCGGCATGGGCGGCGGCACGCCCAGCGTGGACAAGCTCTCGGAGTTCCCCTACATGGCCCTGCTTTTCAACGGCTGGGGCTTCGGCGTGGAATACAACGAGCCGCGCGGCCACGCCTACATGATCCGCGACCAGCTCGAGATCGACGCCTCGCGGCTTAAATCCGGCGGTGTGTGCCTGAGCTGCAAAACCCCCTACGCCCCGGGGCTGCAGAAGCAGTTGGGCACGGACTATTACAAGCTGCCCTTCAAGGAAGTCCTGAACATGATCCCGGAGAAGAACCGGGAGCTGGGCGTGGCCTGCATCGACTGCCACGACAACAAGGACATGTCGCTCAAGATCTCCCGGGGCTTCACCCTCACCAAGGCCCTGGAAGGAATGGGCGTGAAGCCCGAGACCCTGACCCGGCAGCAGATGCGCTCCGTGGCCTGCGCCCAGTGCCACGTGACCTACAACATCCCAAAAGACAAGGACAACCAGTCCGTGGGCCTGTATTTCCCCTGGCAGGGCAGCACCTACGGCAACATCACCATCGAGAACATCATCAAGCAGATCCGCTCCGACGACTCGGTGCGGGAATGGAAGCAGACCGTGACCGGATTCAAGATGGGATTCATCCGCCATCCGGAGTTCGAGTTCTGGACCCAGAACAGCGTCCACTACAAGGCCGGGGCCTCCTGCGCCGACTGCCACATGCCCTACACCAAGGCCGGGGTCTTCAAGATCTCCGACCATCGGGTCATGAGCCCGGTGCAAAACGAGATGCGGGCCTGCATCCAGTGCCACGCCGAGAGCAGCGACTGGCTCAAGGAACGCGTCTTCACCATCCAGGACCGTACCGTGTCGCTCATGATCCGGGCAGGCTACGCCACGGCCACCGTGGCCAAGCTCTTCGAGACCATCCACAAGGCCCGGGACGCCGGCACAGCCATCAACGAGGCGTTCTACGCCCAGGCCAAGGACTACTACGAGGAGGCCTTCTACCGCTCCCTGTTCATGGGCGCGGAAAACTCCATCGGCTTCCATAACCCCACCGAGGGCATGCGCATCCTGGGCGACGCCATCGCCTTCGCCACCAAGGCCGAGGGGCTGCAGCGCCAACTGCTGACCCAGGCCGGGGTGGAGGTGCCCCTGGTGGTGGACCTGGAGCTGCTCAAGTACCTGGAGGATCGGGGAGAGAAGAAGATCAAGTTCAATCCGGCCGTGGAGTTCAAGGATCCCTCCGGGGTCCAGGACCGGTTCCATTAGGCCCACGCGCGCGCATTAGAAAGCCGGCCGTGGAGGAAACGCGGGTTTCCTCCACGGCCCGGTTCGTTTTCCGGCCCCGGGAAACGCCCCCCTACCGCGCCCCCCGGGACAGGGCCGCCAAAAACCCCTGGGGGTCGGCCACGCTCACAAGCACGGAAAACTCCCCCCGGGTGGGCAGGTACACCGTCCGGGCCTTGTCCGTGACGAAGGCCAGGGCCTTTTCGCCGTTTTTAAGCCGCCACCAGCCGAACCAGATGCCAGACAGGGCCATGCCGTTGGTCTTCCACTTGAGCCCCAGTTGGAAATCCCGCCGCAAATCCACCTCGCGCGCCTCGGACAGGTCCAGGTCGGCCAAAGGGATGCTGCGGCCGTACGGCCAGGCCTGGATGGAAAGCGTCTCCGCCGACACGGCCACCCGGGCCTCGATCACGTTGGACACCATCTGGCGCATGAAAAAAAACACCGCCAAAAGGATCACCAGGGCCCCGACAAACCCCACGGTCAGCCAGCCCGACCGGGCCACCGGGATCATCTGGAAAATCTGCGGTTCGTTCATGTCCGCCCCTCCTTTCGCTCGCGTTCTCCGGGCCGCCCGCACGTTCGCCAGGCCCGCGACACCCTTAGCCTTCCCGGCCGCCCGGGGCAACAAACCCCTTCCCTTTTCCCCTGTTTACGGCCACAAGTCCCCCCATGACCTGGGTTCTGCTCATGATCGCGGCCGCCTTCCTCCAGGCCGCCAAGGACGCCTTCCTGAAACGGGCCATGGCCGGGGTGGACGTGCTGGTGGCCACCTGGAGCTATTGCCTGGTCACCTCCGTGTTTCTGGGGGCGCTGCTGGCCTCTACCGGCTTTCCTCCGGTCGGGGCCCGCTTCTGGTGGCTGGTGGCCCTAAGCGGCAGCTTCGGGGGCATGAACCTTCTGATCTATTCCGCAGCGGTCAAGGCCTCGGACCTGTCGTTGACCCTGCCCATGCTGGCCCTGTCGCCGCTTTTCATGCTGGTCACCACGCCGCTGATGATCGGAGAATTCCCCGACACGGCCGGGCTTTTCGGCATCCTGCTCATCGTGGCCGGGTCGTATTCCTTAAACCTCAAGCGGCGCACCGACGGCCTCTTCGCCCCCTTTAGGGCCCTTCTCGACCACAAGGGACCGCGCCTGATGCTTCTGGTGGCCTTTTTGTGGAGCCTTTTCGCCAACATCGACCGCATGGGCCTGGACGTCTCGGCCCCCATCCCCTGGATCTTCTGCGCCTTCGCGGCCACCACGGCCTTCCTGACGCCGCTCGTCCTGTGGCGCTCCGCAGCGCCCCTTGGCCAGGTGCGCCGCCACCCCCGGGAAATCTTCGCCGCCGGGCTGTGCGAATCCATCTCCCTGTCCCTGCAGATGGTGGCCCTGACCATGACGCTTGTGCCCTACGTCATCGCGGTCAAGCGCTTAAGCGCCGTGTTCGGGGTGCTCATCGGGACGCTGATATTCAAGGAGTCCGGCCTGGCCGAGCGGCTTTTCGGCACGGCGCTCATGGTGGCGGGAGTTTTTTTTATCGCGCTTTTGGGGTAGGCTGCAAAACCGCCCCACGGAGGCCTGACATGACCCGTATTGCCGCCGATGACAAAAAACGGCTTGTGGATGAACTCGTGGACTGCCTGAAACGTGAGCGGGAAATCTTCCGCATCGTGGTCTTCGGATCATTTGTGCACAGTGACGCCCCGCGCGACATGGATGTGGCCATTTTCCAGGACAGCTCGGAGGAATATCTCCCCCTGGCCTTGAAATACCGGGAGAAGACCCGGCGCATTGCGGAGGACATCGCCCTGGACATCATACCCATTCGTCCCAACGCGCCCCGGACCTCCTTTCTCGCGGAAATCGAGCAGGGGAAAACCGTCTATGAACGATGACGTTTCCATCTGGCTGCAGTATGCGGCAGACAATCTCCAGGCGGCCCGTCTCCTTCTGGAGAATGGCCTTTTCAATCCCTGCCTGCAAAACGTCCAACAAGCCGATGGAAAAACCCTCAAAGCCTGTCTTTTGCATCTCGGCCAGTACGTGGAGCGAACACACGGCATCAGAACACTGGCACGGAAAGCCAAGATGCTGTGCACGCTCGACATCTCCCATGAGCAGTGCGACCTCCTTGACTCCATATACATTCCGTCAAAATACCCCGTCTACTCGGTGCTTCCCGACTTCGTTCCCGATGCGGATATCTGCCGGACGTGCATCGATATCGCGGAAGGCCTCTTCCTGCAGACCAAGAACCTTGTACGGCTCTCGCCGCGCATTTCGTGAACGTGAGGAGTGACATGTCTGTGCCATATCGTTTTCTCCCCAGCCTGAGCCCGGAAAAAACCGCCGCCATCCAGACCGAGGGCCTCAACCGGACCCTGCGCCACGCCTTCGCCGGCAACCCCCGCTACCGGGAACGCCTGGCCGGGGCCGGATACGACCCGGCCCAGACCGTCGGCCTGGACGACCTGTCCCGCATCCCCGTGACCACCGTGGACGAGCTGCGCCTGGGCTATCCCCTGCCGCTTCTGTCCGTGCCCGAGTCCGAGGTGGTGCGCATCCACGCCTCCAGCGGCACCACCGGCAAGCGCAAGATCCTGGCCTACACCCAAAACGACATCGACACCTGGAAGGACATGTTCGCCCGCTGCTACGAACTGGCCGGCCTGACCCCCCTGGACCGGGTGCAGATCGCCGTGGGCTACGGCCTGTGGACGGCCGGGGCCGGATTCCAGCTCGGGTGCGAGCGTTTCGGGGCCATGAGCGTGCCCATCGGCCCGGGCAACATGGAAATCCACCTCCAGCTCCTGGAGGATCTGCAGACCACCTGCCTGTGTTCCACGGCCTCCATGGCCCTGCTTTTGGCCGAGGAGGTGGCCAAGCACAACCTCAGGAAAAAAATCTCCCTGAAAAAGGCCATCTTCGGGGCCGAGACCCATACCCCTAAAATGCGGGCCCGTTTCGAGGAATGGCTGGGCCTTGAGGACAGCTTCGACATCTCGGGCATGACCGAGCTCTACGGCCCGGGCGCGGGCCTGGAGTGCGCCGCCCATGCGGGCATCCACTACTGGGCGGACCTGTACATCCTGGAGGTGCTCGACCCCGTGACCCTTGTGCCCGTGGCCCCGGGCGAGGTGGGGGAGATGGTGGTCACCACCCTCAAAAAAGAGGCCGCCCCGCTTATCCGCTACCGCACCCGCGACCTGACCCGGCTCATCCCGGGCGACTGCCCCTGCGGCCTGTCCATCCCGCGCCACGACAAGATCCTGGGCCGTTCCGACGACATGTTCATCTTCCGGGGAGTCAACATCTACCCCGGCCAGATCGCGGCGGTGCTGGAAACCTTCCCGGAACTGGGCTCGGAGTTCCAGATACGCCTCACGCGCAAGGACGGCCGGGACCAGATGCTGGTCAAAATCGAGCGCAAGCTCGGGGTTCCGGCGGACCTGGACCAGAACCTGGCCGAGGCCGTGTCCGTGGAGATGCGCAAGCACCTGTTGGCCCGGGGTTGGGTGGAGATCGTGGCCCCCGGCGAGCTGCCGCGCTCCTTCGGCAAGACCAGGCGCCTGATCGACGACCGCAACGCGGAGTAGCGGCCTGACCCGCACAGTGACGACGCCCCCGGCGCGGAATTCGCGCCGGGGGCTTTTTCCGTGTCCCCTCTCCCGTGGGATGCCCCTTTGGGCCTCTCCCGGCCGCCCGGCCGAACCGCACACCCACACCCCGGCGTCTTGTGATGACAGGCAAGAATTGTCTGGCCGAGGACGATACATTGCTCTACATATCACAGTCAGACATAGGCTTTTTTCCGTTCCTCCACACCAAACAAGGAATGGGCGGCAACACCACGCACAGATAAAAATATTCCAGCAAAAGAATATGATGCATGGGGTGGTTTCCCCGCCGGAACAGGAACACCCCGCATTTTCGGGACAAAAGGACCAGCCGTCGGATCAGGGCCTCGCCGATGCGCATGACGGAGCTTCCCATGCGGCTTCAGACCAAAACCCTCGCGCTTTTCGCCGTTTCCGGCGTGCTGATCCTCACCCTGGTCGGCACGATCCAGTACGAGGTGCTCAAGTCGCGGACATTTGCCGACATTGACCGCCAGATATCCAAACAACTGGAGCACCTGGATTTCGCCCTGACGCGTTTCCTCACGGACGTGGAAAACGACCTGCTCATCCTGGCTGCGGACGCCCGGGTCAGAACCCCCCACGACGGCGACTTCACCTCCTTCCTCGACGCCGACGAGCGCGCCTTCGTTTACCGGATCGGTCCCCGCGAACAGGACATCATCGATCTCTTTCAAAGCTTTCGCCACTACCATCCCCACGTCAATTCCGTGTACATGGGCCGTGAAAACGGCAGCTTCGTCCGCTCCCACAAGCGTTCCAGCCCCACGCCGTACGATCCGCGAACCCGTCCCTGGTACCAATTGGCAAAGGACCATCCCGACGCGGCCAGGCGCACGCCGCCGTATCGGTCCCTGACCACCCCGGATGTGAACATCGGCGTGGTCGTGCCCATGCGGGATGCGGAAGGGAAACTCTTCGGCGTGCTGGGGGCGGACATCACGCTGGCCAACCTCACGGAATATCTTACGGATTTTTCCATCAGCCACGGCGGCCAGGCGCTGTTGCTGGACAGCGAAGGGATCGTCCTGGCCGGTCAGGACAGCTCCCTGCTGTTCCAGAATGTGCAGGACATCTTTCCGGACGGCGTGCGCCTGCTTTTGACCGGAGGTGGCGGGCACGTGGTTTTCGAGGAGGCCTCGGGCCGGCGCCATGCCTATGTCCATGTCTCCCCGGAAACCGGCTGGACGCTCGTCGCCCTGGTCGACGAACGCATCATCCAGAAGGACATCCGGACGGTGGTGGTGCGCAGCCTGATCATCCTCGCCGCCACCATCGGGCTACTCAGCCTGGTCACCCTCCTGGGTCTCTATTCCTCCATCCTCTCCCCCCTGGCCGCCCTGACCAAGGGCACCCGCCATATCCGGGAGACCGGCGACCTGAACTACCGGCTCCAGGTCCGCAGGCGCGACGAGATCCACGATCTGGGCCAGGCCTTCAACCAGATGCTCGAGAGCATGCAGCTGGCCGAGGCCAGGCTCAAGGAATCCCATGAGGCCTTGCAAAAGGAGCGCGACCTGCTGGAGGACCGGGTCAGAACGCGCACGGCGGAGCTTGAGGAGGCGAACGCGAGCCTTCTGACGGAAATCGAGGTGCGTAAGAAGGCCGAGGAGGCCGCCGAGGAGGCCAGCCGGACCAAGAGCCTTTTTTTGGCGAACATGTCGCACGAGATACGCACGCCCTTAAACGCCATCCTGGGCTTTACCCAGCTTCTGCTGCGCGATCCCCAGATGCGGCCCGGGCAACGCCGCTCGGTGGACACCGTCTATCGCAGCGGGGAGCATCTGCTGCTTCTGCTCAACAGCATCCTGGAGATGTCCAAGATCGAGGCCGGGCGCATGACCCTGCAGGAGGAGAGCTTCGATCTGCATGCCATGCTTGACGACCTGGAGGCTATGTTCCTGGTCCTGACCCGGAACAAAGGCATTTCGCTGGAGTTTGCCGTGGACCGGGAGGTGCCGCGCTGGATCGTGGCCGACGAACAGAAGGTGCATCAGGTGCTCAACAATCTGTTGGGCAACGCGGTGAAGTTCACGGACCAGGGAGGAGTGGTCCTACGGGCCGGCATGCTTCCTGGGGAGGACGCCGCCGGGCCGGGACGGGCCGGGGACGGCAAGCCCAGGCAGGTCCTCTCCTTCGAGGTGGAGGACACGGGCCCGGGCATCCCGGCCGAGGCCATACACACCGTCTTTTCGCATTTCGAGCAACTCGATCCCGGCAAGCGGAAAAAAGGCGGCACGGGCCTGGGCCTGGCCATCGCCAAGGCCTATGTGGAATTCATGGGCGGCAGCATCGCCATCCAAAGCCAGCCGGGCACGGGAAGCGTGTTCCGGTTCACGGTGCCCATGGTCCCGGGCACGCCGGGACAGGACAGGCCGGGCGGCCGGCTGCACCGTGTGTCCCGGTTGCGGCCCGGCCAGGGGGAGCGGCGCGTCCTGGTCGTTGACGACAACGAGACCAACAGGGAAATCCTGGTCCGTCTTCTGGAGGACGCCGGATTCGCCGTGCGTGAGGCCGGGGACGGGAGGGATGCCTGCCGGGTGTACGGGCAGTGGCATCCGCACCTGGTTCTTTTGGACATGATCATGCCGGAGATGGACGGCTTCGCCGTGCTCGGGCACATCCGGGACATGGACGGCCCGGGCGCCCCGCCCGTGATTGCGGTCACGGCCAGCGTGCTCATGGAGGAAAAGGAACGGGTGCTGGCCTGCGGGGCGGCCGCGTTCCTGAAAAAACCATTCAAGGTCGAAGACTTGTTCGATCTCATAAAAAAACACCTCGGGGTGGAGTTCCTGGACGAGGAGTCTCCGGAACCGGACGATACCGCCATGCCGCCATGCGGCGAGGAACTTGACCCCGCCCGTATCTCCCGACTCCCGGCAGAACGCGTCGCTGCCCTGCGCGAGGCCGCCCTGAGCCTGGATGTGGAGAACCTGCGGGAACACATCGCGGGGCTTGGCCCGGAACATGCGGCGGTGGCCAAGGGGCTTCTCACGCTGGTTGAGGGGTACCGGTTCGAGAAGCTGCAGGAGCTTTTACGGGAGGGAAACGCCTCGTGACACACGACACGCCGCCGTCCATCCTGATCGTGGACGATGTTCCGGCCAATCTCCAGCTCCTCTCCGGGATGCTCGCCGAGCGCGGCTGCAAGGTCCGCCCGGCCCCGAGCGGCCCCCTGGCCCTGGAGGCTGCCAGGCGCAGTCCGCCGGAACTGATTCTTCTGGACATCAACATGCCGCACATGGACGGCTTCGAGGTCTGCCGCAGGCTCAAGGCCGACCCGGACCTGGCGGACATTCCGGTCCTTTTCATCAGCGCCCTCGGGGACGCCGCGGACAAGGTCCGGGCCTTTGCCGAGGGAGGCCAGGACTACATCACCAAGCCCTTTCACGTGGAAGAGGTGCTGGCCAGGGTCATGACCCATCTGGCCCTGCGGCGGGCCCAACGCGAGGTGAAAGACCAAAACCGGGTCTTGCTGGAAACCCTCGACCAGTTGCAAAAAACCCAGAACCAGCTTGTGATGTCCGAAAAGATGGCCGCCCTGGGCGTTCTGGCGGCGGGGGTGGCCCATGAGATCAATAACCCCCTCAATTTCGTGAAAACCAGTTGCCATGGCCTGGAAAAAGACCTCCGCGACCTGACGGACCTGGTCGACTTCTGCCGCGCCGCCGTGCCCGACGGGCAGCGGGAGGCCCTGGCCGCCCTCGAGGGCCAGATGGACTTTGCGACCCTGACTAGGGAAATACCCGAGCTTCTGTCGCATATTTTCGAGGGCCTGGCCCGGGCCGGGGACATCGTCAGCTCCTTGCAGGTCTTTTCCCGCACGGACGACGCCTTAAGCAAGACTGTCGACATCAACGAGGTGGCGGATTCCGTCCTGGTGGTCCTGCACAACCGCTCCAAAAACGTCACACAGATCGAAAAACATCTCGGCCCCATCCCCAACATTCGCGGCAATCCAGGCAAGCTGGGCCAGGTGGTCATGAACTTCCTCACCAACGCCATCGACGCCGTGGAAGCCCTGGACGATCCGGCCCGGCGGCACATCACCCTGACAACCGAAACCCGCATCCGCGACGGCGCGACATACGCGGCCCTGCACGTCACGGATTCCGGCCCCGGCATCCCTCCCGACATCCAACGCCGCATCTTCGATCCCTTTTTCACCACCAAGCCCGTGGGGCGGGGGACGGGGCTCGGGCTTTTCATCAGCAACAACCTGATACACGAGCATCATGGGGCCTTGGAGGTTTCCAGCGTCCCCGGACGTGGAACCACCTTCTCCATGTATCTGCCCGTACCGCAGGAGGATGCCGCATGAGTCCGACGACCAGCCTGGGAAAACCGGTCATTTTGTATGTGGACGACGAGCCGGAAAACTTGAGCAGCTTCAAGGCCCTGTTCCGGCGCGACTACGACATCCGCCTGGCCCAGTCCGCGCCTGAGGCCCTCGACATCCTGCGGGGCGAGGAAATCCATGTGCTGATCACGGACCAGCGCATGCCGGTCATGTCCGGAGCGGCCCTTTTGGAACAGGTGGCCGGGGAGTTTCCTCACGTCCTGCGGTACATGCTGACGGGATACAGCGATTACGACCCCCTGGTGGACGCCATCAACAAGGGTCAGGTGCACGGCTATTTCCCCAAGCCGCTCAACCCCCGGGAATTTTCCGAGCGGGTGGGCAAGGGGTTGGAGAATTGCCTCCTGCGCAGGCGCAACGAGCTGCTTTTGGCCGAACTGCAAAAAAGCCAGGCCCTCCTCAAGCAGGCCCACGCCCTGGCCCGTATCGGCATCTGGAGTTGGAGCCGGGACAAGGATCAGGTCTCATGGTCCGAGGAACTGTGGCAAATCGCCGGACGCACGCCATCGCCCGATCCGCTTTCCCTTGCCCAGATCTCCGGGTTCTTCACCCAGGAGAGCCGGGAACGCATGCAGCCGTGCATCGACACGGCCCTGGAAAGCGGCGAGCCATACCAGTTGGAACTGGAGATGATCCGCCAGGACGGCCAGACCTGCTGGCTCAACGCCTTTGGCGGGCCGGCCCGGGATCATCACGGGCGGATCATCGGGTTGCACGGGACCGTCCAGGACATCACGGAAAGGAAACGGCATGAGATCGCCTTGCGCGAGGCCATGGAGGCCGCCGAGGTCGCCAACCGGGCCAAATCCACCTTCCTCGCCAACATGAGCCACGAAATCCGCACACCCCTCAACGGCGTCCTCGGCATGTTGCAACTGCTGCGCATGTCCTCCCTGGACAAGGACGCCGCCGACTATGTCAATACCGCCATCCAGTCCTGCAACCGCCTGACCCGGCTGCTCTCGGACATTCTCGACCTGTCCCGGATAGAGGTCGGACACCTGAAGATCCAAAACGAGTCCGTAAATGTGCATGACCTGATGCTGCAGTTGTTCGAGATGTTTCTGCCCACGGCCAGGCAGTCCGGCATCGGCCTGGACTGCCGGGCGGACCCGGGCATTCCGCGGCACCTGTCGGGAGACGCCACCCGCCTGCAACAGGTGCTCATCAATCTGGTGGGCAACGCGCTGAAGTTCACCCCGTCGGGCAGCGTCTCCGTCGCGGTCTTCCCCCTTCCCCAAAACCGCCCGGGGGCCTACCCGCTGCTGTTCTCCGTCACCGACAGCGGCATCGGCATCCCTGACGACAAACTGGCCATCCTGTTCAAACCCTTCACCCAGGTCAGCGAAGGCTATATGCGCCAGTTCCAGGGGGCGGGGCTCGGGCTGGCCATCTGCAAGCGCCTGGTCGAACTCATGGGGGGGACCATTGCCGTCGAAAGCGAGGAAGGCGCCGGCACATCCGTCCACTTCTGCGTGACCCTCGGCGTCGGGCAACAGACGCCGGGAGAACCGCCCCCATCGATCCGCCTCGGCAATGGCGGCGTGTCCTCCCTGCGCGTGCTTGTGGCCGAAGACGACCAGGCCAATGCCCGCACGGCCCAGCGGCTCCTGGAACGCAGGGGGTGTCTCGTCAGGACGGCCGAGACGGGGGAACAGGCCCTCGCCCTCTTGCGCCAGGAGACTTTCGATGTGGTGCTCATGGACGTGCAGATGCCGGGCATGGACGGCGTCGAGGCGACGCGGGCGATCCGTTCCGGCCGGGCGGGGGAGGACAGGCGGCATATCCCCATCATCGCCGTGACGGCCTATGCCATGCCCGGCGACAGGGAAACATTCCTGGCGGCCGGGATGAACGGATACATCGCCAAACCCATGGGACTCGACGAACTCGCCCACGTCATGGCCGAGGTCATAAAGACAGGGAGCTAACGGGATTGCCCCGCCGGACCGGCGTCACAGGCGGCCTCCTCTGCCCCGGGCCGCTGTGTTCAGGCCCGGGCTTTTCATCCCCCCAAGAATGGCAAGGGGCCATGACCCGCCCGGCGCTTTCCCGCCAGGTACGGATCATGGCCCCGAAAGAGCCGGTCCGCGCCCCGTGCTACCAGGCGAACAGCGGGAACTGGCGGGCGAAGCCCTCGACCTGGACACGGATCTCGTCGAGCCTCGTGTCGTTGTCCCGGGCCTTGATGGCCGCGTCGATCCAGGCCACGATGCGCTCCATGTCGGCCTCGCCCATACCCCGGGTGGTCAGGGCCGGGGAGCCCAGGCGGATGCCCGAGGTGATAAACGGCGAGCGCGTCTCGAAGGGCACGGTATTTTTATTCACCGTGATCCCGGCCTTGTCCAGGGCGATCTCCGCCTCTTTGCCGGTCACCTCGGTGTTGGTCAGGTCCATGAGCATGAGATGGTTGTCCGTGCCGCCGGACACCAGGTCGTATCCCAGGGCCATGAGCCCCTTGGCCAGCATCTGGGCGTTTTTCACCACCTGCCCCTGATAGGTTGTGAACTCCGGACGCAAGGCCTCGCCGAAGGCCACGGCCTTGGCCGCGATGACGTGCATCAGCGGGCCGCCCTGGATGCCCGGGAAGATCTGGGAGTTGAGCGTCTTGCCGAACTCCTCCGAGGACAGGATGAGCCCGCCCCGGGGGCCGCGCAGGGTCTTGTGGGTGGTGGAGGTGGTGAAGTGGGCGTGGCCGATGGGCGAGGGATGGTGCCCCGTGGCCACCAGCCCGGCGATGTGGGCCATGTCCACCATGAGCCGGGCTCCGACCTCGTCGGCGATGGCCCGGAAACGCGGGAAGTCGATGACCCGGGGGTAGGCCGAGGCCCCGGCGATGATCATTTTCGGGCGATGCTCCCGGGCCAGCCGGGCCACTTCCTCGTAGTCGATGGTCCCGGTCTCTTTCTGCACATGGTAGAAGACCACGTTGTAGAGCCGCCCGGAGAAGTTGACCGGCGAGCCGTGGGTCAGGTGCCCGCCGTGGGACAGGTCCATGCCCAGGATGGTGTCGCCGGGATTGATGGCCCCGAAGCATACGGCCATGTTGGCCTGGGAGCCGGAGTGGGGCTGCACGTTGGCATACTCGGCGCCGAACAGGGCCTTGACCCGGTCCCGGGCCAGATCCTCGGCCACGTCCACATATTCGCAGCCGCCGTAATAGCGCTTGCCCGGATAGCCCTCGGCGTACTTGTGGGTCATGACGCTGCCCTGGGCCTGGCGTACGGCCGCAGACACGAAGTTCTCCGAGGCGATCATCTCCAGCTTGCCGGTCTGGCGCTCGATCTCCAGGGCGACCGCCCTGCCGACTTCCGGATCCGAAATAAGCAACTCGTCCATGTTCGTTGTGATCCTTGCTTGAGTGTCGCGTCCTTCCAGATCCGGCGCAACCGGGCAGCCGGATCGCGGGGACGATGACCTGGTCATTTCTGCCAGGAAAATGCCGGCGGCGCATGCCCGTGCCGGGGCGTTACTCCGTGAACCTCTTGAACACGATGCAGGCGTTGGCCCCGCCGAACCCGAAGGAGTTGCACAGGACCGACGTGACGTCGGCCCGGCGCGGCGTGCCCGGGCAATAGTCCAGGTCGCAGGCGGGATCGGGGGTCTCCAGGTTGATGGTGGGCGGGATGACGCCCTCCATGATGGTCTTGACGCTCATGACCGATTCGATGCCCCCGGCGGCGCCGAGGGTATGCCCGATCATGGACTTGTTGGAGGTGATGGGCACCGTGTAGGCGTGTTCGCCGAACACGGTCTTGATGGCCGTGGTCTCGCAGGCATCGTTTAAATACGTGGACGTGCCGTGGGCGTTGATGTGGGCCACCTCTTCGGGGGCCATCCCCGCCTCGCGCAGGGCGGCGCTCATGGCCTGGGCCATGCCTTCGCCGGACTCGGGCGGCGCGGTCATGTGGTAGGCGTCGAGCGATGTCCCGAACCCGCCCACCTCGGCCAGGATGGTCGCGCCCCGGGCCCGGGCGTGGTCCAGGGACTCCAGGACCAAAAGCCCGCAACCCTCGCCGTTGACGAAACCGTCGCGATCCTTGTCGAAGGGACGCGAGGCCCTGGCGGGGTCGTCGTTGCGGGTGGACAGGGCCTTCAGGGCGTTGAACCCGGCGATGCCCAGGGGGGTGATGGTGGATTCCGTGCCGCCGCAGATCATGACGTCGGCCCGGTCCAAAAGGATGTCCGTGTAGGCGTAGCCGATGCCGTGCACGCCCGAGGCGCAGGCCGAGGTGGTGCACACGCCCGGCCCCTTGGCCCCGGTGAAGATGGAGATCTGCCCGGCGGCCATGTTGGCGATGATCATGGGAATGAAAAAGGGCGACACCCGGCCCGGGCCCTGCTCCAGAAGCTTGGAGTGGAAAGACTCCAGATCCTCCAGGCCGCCCAGCCCACAGCCCACGATGACCCCCACCCGGGCCGCCTCGGCTGCGGAGACGGCATAGTTGGCGTTTTCCAGGGCCATGAGCCCGCAGGACACGGCGTACTTGGTGAAGATGGCCATGCGCCGGGCCTGCTTGTGGGGGATGTAGGCCTTTTCGTCGAAGTTTTTCACTTCGCAGGCGAAGGTGGTGTCGAAGCCGGTGGTGTCGAACCTGGTGATGGGGCCCGCCCCGGAGACGCCGGCCAGGAGGTTCGTCCAGCTTTCGGTCAGGTCGTTCCCGATGGGAGTGATGGCCGCAAGGCCGGTGACGACTACCCGTTTGCCTCTCATAGAAAACCCCTCTCCTCCGCCCGGCCGGGACGCCCAGTCATGCGCGCCGGCCGGTAAAGATGGTGGAACATGGTCGTCGGTGAAGAAAAGCCGGGACGCCCCGAACGGTGGCGAACGGGACGTCCCAAGGAAAACGCGGGCGGGGTGCGTTCACCCCTTCGCGACAGCGGCCGCCACCCCGGGATGCGCCACGGGCGAACCGGGAACGGGGGTCGCGATGGTACTGTCATGCGTTCTGAACATGGGTATGAACGATATGATGTCAGGCCTGTTTCTTTTTCTCGATGAAGTTGACGGCGTCTTTCACCATCAGGATCTGTTGGGCGTCCTCATCGGAGATCTCCACGCCGAACTCCTCTTCCATGGCCATGATCAGCTCGGTCAGATCCAGGGAGTCCGCGCCCAGATCCTCCACGAACTTGGCGTCGGCCACGACTTCCTTTTCATCCACGCCCAACTGGTCGACAATGATTTCCTTGACTTTTTCAGCGACAGACATGCTTTCCCTCCAAGATAGAGCGATGTTTTTTTTACAGATACATTCCGCCGTTGACCGACAGCACCTGACCGGTGACGTAGGCGGCGGCGTCCGAGGCCAGATACGCCACGGCGTCGGCCACCTCGTCCGGAGTTCCGGCGCGTTTCAGGGGGATGCGGTCAGCGTAGGAGGTCTTGACCGCGTCGGGCAGGACGGCGGTCATATCCGTTTCGATGAACCCCGGGGCCACGGCGTTGACCGTGATGCCGCGCGGGGCGAGTTCCAGGGAGGCGGACTTGGTCAGCCCGATGAGCCCGGCCTTGGCGGCCACGTAGTTGGACTGGCCCGCGTTGCCGGTCTGGGCCACCACAGAGGTGATGTTCACGATGCGGCCGCTTCTGCGCTTCATCATGATCTTGGCCGCCTCGCGCAGGCAGGCGAAGGCCCCGAAAAGATTCACCCGGACCACGCTTTCGAAGTCCTCGTCGCGCATGCGCACGATGAAGCCGTCCTTGGTGATGCCGGCGTTGTTGACCAGGACGTGCAGGTCCGCCTTGTCCTTGATGTGCTCGGAAAAAAAGGCGGTCACGGCGGCCATGTCGCCCACGTCCAAGGGCAGGGCCGTGGCCCGGCCCCCGGCGGCGGCGATGTCGTCGCACACGGCCTGGGCCAGTTCCGGCTTGCTCACGTAGGTCAAAAGGACATGCAGGCCGCCCGCGGCCAGCTTTCTGGCCACGGCGGCGCCGATGCCCCGGGAGCCGCCCGTGACAAGGGCCGCTTTGCTCATTTCGCTCATGGGTGTTCCGCCGTCTTGATCGCCCGCGCGCCGGATGGCCCGTGGGCGGTTGCCCCGGTTGCCCCGGCTGGCCCGCCGCCCGCCTTCCGGCGGACTGGACGGCCCGCCCGGGGCACGTTGAAAGCGTTTTTTCCTACCGCACTTGCCGCCAAACGGCAAACACGATTTCCGCCGCCCATCCGGGACCGGGGGCTCGTGTCGCGTCCACGAAAAACGCCTATGGCGTTTCGTAGGGAAAAAGCTAAAATCATTGATTTCTCTTAAAAAAATACTCACGTATTTTTTAAGGGACGTGACACTAGAATTCCAACAGGGCCGCGCCCCAGGTGAATCCACCGCCGAAGGCGGACAACAGCACCTTGTCCCCGGGCTTGATCTTCCCGGTCTGAACGGATTCGGCCAATCCTATGGCCACCGAGGAGGCCGAGGTGTTGCCGTAGCGGGCCACCGTGGCGCAGACCTTCTCAAGGGGCAGGCCGAGTTTTTTGGCCACGGCCTCCATGATGCGCCAGTTGGCCTGATGCGGGATGAAATAGCCGATGTCCGCGCCGGTCAGGCCGTTGGCGGCAAGCACGTCCTCGCACACGGAAACCATGTTGCGCACGGCGTGCTTGAAGACCTCCTGGCCGCTCATCTGCACGAAAAAGTCTTCGCCCACCACGTCGCCCAGGCGCAGGGGGGTGCCCGAGCCGCCGCCCTTGACCGTGAGCAGGTGCCCAAGGGAACCGTCGCTTAGAAGCCGCACGTCGAGGATGGCTGCGTCGCCGGGCCGCTTGGGTTCGTCGCCCGAGGTGACCACCACCGCGCCCGCGCCGTCGCCGAACAGCACGCAGGTGCGCCGGTCGGCCCAGTTGGTGCGCGAGGTCAGGACATCGCAGGCGCAGACCAGCACCTTGGCCGCCGGGGACAGGCACACCACGGCCCGGGCCATGTCCAGGCCGAAAAGAAATCCGGAGCAGGCGGCGTTTAAGTCCATGGCCGCCTTGCCGCGCACCCCGAGCTTCTCCTCGAGGATGCAGGCCGCCGGGGGGCAATAGGCGTCGGGGGTCAGGGTGCACAGAAAAAGGTGGCTGAGCTCCCCGGGGGACATGCCCGCCGCACCCAGGGCCGCCGTGGAGGCCTCCAGGGACAGGTCGCTGGTGGCCTGGCCCGGGGCGGCCACCCGCCGCTCCCTGATGCCGGTGCGGGTGGTGATCCACTCGTCGGAGGTCTCCACCATGCGTTCCATCTCGGCGTTGGTCAAAATCCGTTCCGGGACGTAATATCCAAGGCCGCGAATGAGGGGATATTTTTTCATGTGCTGCTGAGGAATACGTTAGGGGGTCTGGTCCGGAAGCGCCGGCTCGCCGGGATCGGCCACGGCGCTTCCGTCGGCCGCTGCGGCGCGACGCGATTTTTTCCGGGCCACCGTCAGGTTGATGTTGGCGGCGATGTCCTTGACCAGATGCTCGTTGGCGTTGCCGTCCACGAACCGGGCGGCCATGTTCACGGCGTTGGCGATGGCCTTGCTGTTGGACGCCCCGTGGCACACCAGGCAGATGCCCTCCAGGCCCAGAAACGGCGCGCCGCCGTATTCGGCGTAATCCACCAGCCGGGAAAAGCGCTTGAGGGAACTGAGCGCCAGCATGGTGCCGATCTTGCCGAAAAAGCCGCGCCGCAGCTCGCCCTTGAGCAGGCGGCCAAGGGACGAGGCCAGGCCCTCGGACTGCTTGAGCACCACGTTGCCCACAAAGCCGTCGCAGACCACCACGTCCACGTCGCCGGTAAACAGGTCGCGGCCTTCCACATTGCCCACAAAGTTCAAGGAACTCATGCGCATGAGTTCGAAGGCTTCCTTGACCTGGAGGTTGCCCTTGCCCTGTTCCTCGCCGATGGACAAAAGCGCCACCCGGGGATTGGGGATGCCGAGCATGGACCGGGCCAGAACGTCGGCCATGATGCCGAACTGGAGCAGGTGGAACGGCTTGCAGTCCACGTTGGCCCCGACGTCGATGAGCACGAAGTGGGCCTTTTCCGTGGGCATGAAGGTGGCCAGGGCGGGGCGTTCGACGCCCGGCACCCGGCCGATGGTGAACATGGCGCTGGCCAGGGTGGCCCCGGAGTTCCCGGCGCTGATGATCCCGTCGGCCTGCTTGTCGCGCACAAGATTCACGGCCACCTGGATGGAGGAGTCCTTTTTCTTGCGAAGGGCCTCGGAGGGTTTCTCCTCCATCTCCACCATCTGGGGGGCGTGCACGATCTCCACGTCCTGGCCCTTGGCCCCCAGCCTTTCCAGTTCCGCCTCGATGCGGGGCTGGTCGCCGACCAGGACGACGTCGATCTTCTTGGCCTTGGCGGCGTGCAAGGCGCCGGGGACGACCACGTGGGGACCGAAATCCCCGCCCATGGCATCCACGGCGATTCGCGGCCTGCTATTCGCCATCTTCCTGCCTGAGCATCTGACGGCCCCGGTAGGAACCGCAGCTCGGGCAGACGCGGTGCGGCAAGGTGGGCTCGCCGCATTGGCAAAGGATCACGGTGGGAATGGCCACCTTGTCGTGGGCGCGACGCATGCCCTTGCGGGACTTGGAGATCTTTCTATTGGGTACCGCCATCTTCTTTCAACCTCGACGTATGGTTTTCTCGTCACCGCCTGGCCCGAAAGGGGCGCGGGCGGTTTCGGCTAGTTCGCCGGCTTCGTGACCCGAAGCCCGCGAAGGGGCGCAAGCCTCGGATCGCCTTCCGGTTCGCCGCAGGCGCACGACCCGGCATTGAGACTGCGTCCGCAGCCGGGGCACAGCCCCAGGCAGCCTTCGGAGCACAGGGGCTTGACCGGCATGGCCAGGACGAACTGCTCCCAGAGCAGGCCGCCCACATCCAGCTCGAGCACCTTTCCCCGGCGGCGCACCAGGGCCGTCTCCAGGGAGGCCTCCCCGGGCCTGGGCAGTTCTTCGTACAATTCGAAGGGACTGTCCAGGGGGACCGCCGTATCCTCGGCGCACCGGTCGCAGGGGGTGACCACCCGGCCCGCCAGGTTTCCCCGCACGAGCACGCCGTCTTTTTGCGGGGCCACGGACAATTGCGCCGTGGGGGGGGCATCCCGGTCGAACCGGTAGGGCAGGCCGTACCGGCCAATCGGCTCTTCCCATATGGCCGGGTCCGAAAATGAAAAGTCCCGGCCAGTGGCCGGGATGTCGGTAATGTCCAGCCAGAGTTCGGTCATGGTTCCCCCGCGCAAGGAAACCGTTGCTATCCGCGAACGCGATCCTTGTCAAGAAAAAGCTTGCGAAACCGGCTTCGGGCGTGTATCAGGCGAAGTTCTTCACGCGTCATAACCGTGCGCGGCAGCCCCGGCACGGGTGGATGTTCTCAAAAAACGCTTTCCGCAAAGGCGGATACGATATCCGGAGGGAACCATGGCCAAGATGTGCGACAAGTGCGGCAAAAAGCCCCAGAGCGGCAACAACGTCAGCCACGCCAACAACAAAAGCAAGCGCCGGTTCAAGCCCAACCTGTTTTCGGTGCGGGCCCAGCTGCCCTCGGGCGAGGTCACGACCCTGACCGTGTGCAGCCGCTGCCTGCGCTCGGGCGAGGTGGTCAAGCCCAAGGCCAAGACCGCCATCTAGGCCCGTCCGCATTCCGCTTTTCCCGCTCCCCCGCCCGGCCGCGCGCCCGGCGGGGGAGCGTTTTCGTTTTTACGCGCATAAGCCCCGCACCGCGTCCTTCCACACCGCTTCCAGAACGCCGCACACGGCCCGGATCACCGGATCGCCTGCCCGCGACCGGCGGTAGGCGAACGACAGGGCCAGGCTCATGGGTTCGCGTTCCCACACGCAGACATCCCCGGCCGCGCAGGCGTCCAGGGCATCGTCGCGGCGAAGGAGCGTCAGCCCGCACCCGGCCGCCACCAGGGCCCGCAGGGTGGAGTCGTTGTCCCCGATGATGACCTTGTTTAGGGAAAACCCCTTGTGCGCAAAGGTGTCCTCCAAAAGGAACTGGAAGGGACACCGCTCCGGGAACCACACCCAGGGCATGCCCGACAAGGCCTCCCAATCCGCCGCCGCGATCCGTTCCCGCCACGCCGCCGGGCCCACGATGGCCATGTCCACCCGGCAAAGGGCCAGCCCCCCCACCTCGGCCACCGGATCGTTGGCCGTCTCGTAGGCGAAGGCCGCGTCGAGTTCCCCGGTCAGGATGCCGTCCAGGGCGTCGGCCGTGCTGTACTGCATGAGGTGCAGTTCGATGCGCGGATGGTCCGCGCGCATGCGGGCCAGAAACTCGGTCATGCGCAGCCGGCCCGGCTCGTTGTTGAGCCCGATGCGGGCCACGCCCACGGCCTGGGAGCGAAACGACCCGGCCGCAGACAAAAGCTCCCCGGCCGACTCCAGGGTCCGCCTGGCCCGTCCGGCCAGTTCCTTCCCGGCATCCGTCAGGCGCATGCCCTTGGCCGTACGGACAAAAAGCTCCACCCCCAGCTCTTCCTCCAGGGCCTTGATCTGGGCGCTTACCGCCGGCCCGCTGGCATTGATGCGCTGGGCCGCCCGGGTCAGGTTGCCGGTCTCGGCCACGGTCACGAAGGTGCGCAACTGGTACAGTTCCATGACGTCTGATCCCATGGTCCGGCGCGTTTCGTTTTTTTGAACGCCGCCTTCCGATCTTGCGATTGGATTTCCCGCTCCCATCCGGACTACCACTCATCCATCCGGGCCCTGAGGCTTGATGGCACAGGGGCCGGATTCCGTAAAGCCCTTGCCCCACCCGAAAGGAGGCCGCCATGTTCACCACCAAACAGCTCGCCGTCATCGCCGTCCTGGCCGTCTGCCTCCTGGCCCTTCTGGCCGGGAAACCGGCCGGGGACGCCTCGGTCTCCCCGCCCCGGCCGGACGCCATGGAACGCCTTGGCGCGACGGCGGGGCCGGCGTCCGCGCCGGGAGTCCGGAATGCCGAGGCGATCTTCGCCGCCCGGTATGCGGCCTATTTCGAGAAGGGGATCTATCCGGGCCTGCCCGTGAGCATGTGCGAGGCCAAGCTCCTGGAATGCCGGGGCCTGGGTTATGCGGCCTGCCGGGAGAACTGCCGCGAGGCCTGCGGGCTGCCGTGACCCCCCGGGAATATGCCCCGCCCTTTCGCGGGAGGCCCCAGAAACGGCGCCGCCCCTCGGCCAAGGCCGGCATGCGGGGAAATCCCTTCGGGAACGCGCCTATACGGCCACGCACTCCCGGGCGGTCAAAAAGGTCACCTGGGGCCATTCCTCCAGGGCCTTCTCCAGGCGCCATTCGTTGGCGAAGGACATGGCCGGGAGGCCGTCGGAATCGGTGAGCATGGCGCTTACGTTCTCGCGGCGCAGGCGGTCCAGGGCCGCCGTCTCGCCCGCAAGCCAGCGCACGGCGGCGATGTTCACGGGCTCCACGGCGATCAGCACGTCGTATTCCGCCCGCAGGCGCTCGATGATGACGTCGAACTGCAACACCCCCACCGCGCCCAAGATGTGCTCGCGCCCGGTCACGGGCCGGAAGAGCTGGATGGCCCCTTCCTCCGTGAGTTGTTGCAGGCCCTTTTCCATCTGCTTGGCCTTGAAGGGGTTTTTGAGGATCACCCGGCGGAAGTGCTCCGGTGCGAAATGGGGGATGCCCAGGTAGCGCAGGGGCTCGCGGCCGCACAGGGTATCGCCGATGCGCAGCGTGCCGTGGTTGGGGATGCCGATGATGTCGCCCGGCCAGGCCTCCTCGGCGCTTTGCCGGTCCTGGGCCATGAAAAGCGTGGCGTTGTGCACCAGCATGTCCTTGCCCGTGCGCTGGTGGGAGACCCGCGTCCCCCGGGTGAAGCAGCCGGAATTGACGCGCAAAAAGGCCATGCGGTCCCGGTGGGCCGGGTCCATGTTGGCCTGGATCTTGAAAACCACCCCGGAAAAGGGCTCCTCCAGGGGCGAGACCTCCCGGGTCTCGGTCTGCCTCGGCCGGGGGGCCGGGGCGTGGCGCAAAAAGGCGTCCAGAAGCTCGCGCACCCCGAAATTGTTCACGGCGCTGCCGAAAAAGACCGGGGTCTGCTTGCCCGCCAGATACCGCTCGTGGTCGAAGGGATAGCCCGCGCCCTCAAGAAGTTCGATGTCGTGGCGCAGGGCGTCCGCCGCCCGGGCCCCCACCTGGCGGTCCAGTCCCGGATCGTCCAGGCCCCGCACCAGCACGGATTCCCGGGGCCTGGCCCCCTTGTCCTCCCCGGCCTGAAAAAAGCGCAGCATCTTTTGCGGGATGTCGTAGACCCCCTGGAAGCCCTTGCCCATGCCGATGGGCCAGGTCATGGCCGCGCATTCGATGCCCAGGCTCCCTTCGATGTCGTCGAAAAGCTCGAACGGCGACATGCCGTCCCGGTCCAGCTTGTTGATAAACGTCATGATCGGCGTGTCGCGCAGGCGGCAGACGTCCATGAGCTTTCTGGTCTGGGTCTCCACGCCCTTGACGCTGTCGATGACCATCAGCGCCGAATCCACGGCCGTCAGCACCCGGTAGGTGTCCTCGGAAAAGTCCTGGTGGCCCGGGGTGTCCAGGAGGTTCACGGCAAAGCCGTCGTAGTCGAACTGCATGACCGAGGAGGTCACGGAGATGCCGCGCTCCTTCTCGATGGCCATCCAGTCCGAGGTGGCGTGGCGGG